>Ga0207963_1000190_pt1 | contig 31566 bp, 39 predicted proteins | sample Knorr_S15_td_NAD_FD_185604 | JGI IMG/M metagenome (GOLD analysis project Ga0207963, IMG submission 185604) | Marine microbial communities from Southern Atlantic Ocean transect - Knorr_S15_td_NADW_ad_2500m_LV_A (SPAdes) (version 2) | ecosystem: Environmental > Aquatic > Marine > Oceanic | place...
GAGGGTAATATCTAATAACAAATGGCTCTGCAGCCTTATAATCGGGCCAACTTGGACCTCTGTCTAATATTATTCGCTTCCTATTACTAAACATGCTTAGCATTACTATAATAGATTGCTTGACATGGTCAAATTTCTGATCTATTTATTTCCGATAATTAATGGTTATCGGAAAAATATGAATGATTTAGTAACTAATGTTAAAAGTCTAGAATTGGAAACTTTAAAGAACTTAAGAAGTTCAAAGGCCTCAAATACTCTTCGAGCTTATAAGTCAGATTATAAAGATTTTGCAAGCTTTTGCCTTAAAAATGGTTTTAAACCAATGCCATCTGAACCAAAAATTATAAGTCTTTACCTTACCTATTTATCTAAATCATGCAAATTTAGTACTTTAAAGCGAAGATTGGCCTCTATAAGCGTCATTCATAGACTTTCTGGTCACTACATAGATACAAAACATCCAATGATCACAGAAAATTTAATGGGAATAAAGCGAGTCAAAGGAAGCCATCAAAAAGCAAAAAAGCCCATATTAATCAATGAGTTAAAATTAATTGTAAATGCTATTGATAAAGATAAAAACGAAAAAAATAGATTCAAAAACAAAGCTTTAATACTTGTAGGCTTTGCCGGAGGATTCAGAAGATCTGAACTTGTGGCTATAGTTAATGAAGATGTGGATTTTGTACCCGAAGGGGTAAAGATATTCGTAAAAAGATCAAAAACAGATCAATCAGGAGAAGGAATGACAAAGGGCATCCCCTACTTTTTAAATGCAAATTACTGTCCTGTAATATCCTTAAAAAATTGGATTGAAAAATCTGAAATTAAATCTGGAAAAATTTTTGACATGTCGGATAAAAGCGTGGCTTTGACGATAAAAAAATATACAGCTTTAGTTGGCTTAGATTCAAATAAATATTCAGGACATAGTTTAAGATCAGGCTTTGCTACTTCAACAGCTGAGTTGGGTGCAGAGGAAAGAAGTATAATGGCTATGACAGGTCACAAAACAACTCAAATGGTTAGACGGTACATTCAAGAAGCTAATTTGTTTAAAAATAATGCATTAAATAAGATAAAGATTTAGTAACCTAATAATATTTGTTCATCAGTTTCATTAAGAATATTAAATTTATTGGCCAGTAGAAATTCTAATGATTGAGTAGTTTTAAGATTCTTATCATCAAGCAAAATAAGAGAATTTCTGTGTAATTTATCGATAGCAGATTTAGCTTCATTTAATTGATGCATTGATGCATCACTGGGGTTATGACCGTCTAAAGAATCTAAATATAAAAAATCGATTTTGTGTTTAAAGTTTTTTAAGAAAAGTAAACTGTCACTCTCAACAAAATTTACATAATTAATAAATTTTTTAGTAGACCGTTTTGCGTATTTGATATTTTGTGAATTTATATCGCAGGAGAAAAGTTTTCCATTTACTTGCTTTGCGTATTCACAAAATATAAGTGTGCTCATTCCGTCTTTCCAATTGTATTTAGAAAAAAATAAAAATTTTCTTTTACCTCTCATAGTTCCAGTTTCAACAAAGGTTTTTAAATTTCTAGAATTGGCAATAGAAAGTGATTTAAAGAATGAGTCATATCTAATATTCTTTTTGTAATTATATTTTAATAAAAAATTTAAATTATGATTCATTATAAAGTTAACACATCGTTAATTATTTTCTTATGTATAAGATTAAAACTGTCTCTATAAATCAGATTATAATTATTTATGTATGAAGAGAAACGTGAATACCAATCTTTTTTACTTTCATCAATAATGTCAAACATTTTAACGTTAAATGAATTTGCTATATGTGAAATCGCACCATGACATGTAATCAAAACTTGCGCTTGCCTTACTAAAGATTCTAAATCAATTAAGCTAGGTTTATACACTAGATATATTTCATTCTTAGAAACTTTTGTGTAATAAATTTTATCAGTTTTTTTTTTAAAGAAATTTGATTTTAAAGAATTGATAAGTTCAAAGTTAATCATTCCTGTAGTTATTAAAATATTATTTTGTTTTGATAAACTGATAAGAAATTCTGTGAAATTTTGGTAACTAGGGTTAATGTTTTTATATTTCTCTATATACAAATCCTTAATCCATTTTTCATCTAAATGAATTTGTATATATTTTTTAATATTAAAATCACCTGAAAAATTATTATCTATTTTATGTTTTAAGTAATCGAAATTACTAATATTAGTGTTGATATTGCAACATTTTAAGGAATTTTGATAAATTTTAATTAGGTTAGTAGATTCGTCATCCTCTATAAATTTTATATTAAAAAGTTTCCAAAAAAAGTTGATTCTCTTTTTTGACATAATCGCTACTTTTTTTTGTGAAGAAATAAATATAGAGGATATTATTGATCTGTCTTTACCATCTAAGATTAGAATGTAGTTATATTTTTTTTTTGATAAACTTTTTATAAACTTAAATTTTTCCAATAAATTACCTTGCGGAAACATTACAATATCGTCAATAAATTCGAAACTTTTAGCGTAATTGTGATTATTTTTTGAAGTAATTAAAGTAATTTTAGAATTTGTTAGATGTTTTTTTATTGTAAGAACTACGGGGCATGTAATAAGTAAATCTACAATTTTATCAGTCCTAAATATTAATATATTATTAACCATTTAGAATCTGTGGATTATTTACTGGACCACATATATTTATTTTTTTTATAACTTATATCAAAGGTGTTATTAATAATATAATCGGCTACTACAGTAGAATTGAAGTACTTCATGTATTTTTCTTTGCCACTTTTTGCTATTTTTTTTCTTGAATAATCATCCTTTGCAAATTTTTGGATTTTTTCTGATAGATTGTCTAAACTATTATAAAATATTACTTCATTTTTTGTAAAAAAATTATTGTAGAGAGTATCGCGATGTATAAAAGTTAAAAGTCCATTTCCTATCAGTTGAGTAATTCTATCACTACTATAATATTTTACTGGTTGTCCCCTACTTAAATTAACCCCCATTTTAGCATTTGAAATTGATTTAAGAAATGAGTCAGCCCAAATTGGTTGAATATTATTTATTCCATACAAATCAAATTTTACATTAGGAGTAATTTCAACTAAACGATTAACAAAATCTGCTCTTTCATCATGTTTACCTTTTTTTAATTTACCTCTATGGACTCCATGGCTTAATGCAAAAAACACATCCATGGAACAATGGTTATTTTCATAGTTGCTTAAAACTTCAAAAGAAGAGTCCGTTGGATTTGGCATAAATAAGCATAATTTTTTTTTTGGTAAAAAATCTAATACATCGGGCGAAGTTGTAATAAAGTTTGAATCGGTAAATTCAATTTTATCTAATATTCTAGATTTATTTTTTTGATAATCGGGTCCATCTTTTATCAATGGATCAAGAAACCATTGAGCAATTTTTAAATTCCTATAATTTTCTTTTAAGTAGGATAGTGTATTTCCGTTAATTAAATCAGCGTGGCCAAAAATTAACAAATCTGGTTTGTAATTATAAACTGTATTAATTAATTTTTCATTTAAAGTTTTTGCACCAGAATAATCTTTAAAGCTTTTGTAATGTTTGATGATATCTCTGTCACTAAATTCCAAAACACTGTGACCTAACCTAATAAAACCATTATTTAATCTTCTTCCAGTATTAAAAAAAAGTCTTCCGTCATATCGTTCATTAAAATTAGTAACATGCAAAATTCTTAAGCTTTTTGGTACATAAGTTTTAAATTTGTTTAATGTTAATGAAAATTGTAAAAGCTTTTCTCTGTAATCATCTATATTTTGTGCACTTACACGGTTAGTGTGAAAAAAATTCTTTATAGAAAGATATTGTAATTCCAACCTTTTATTTTTATTTTCTATTAAATCTTTAATAGCCAAATATACAGAATCAACATTCAGATCCCTAAGAATTATGCCGTGAGTTACAGTTTCAGGCAAACCACCTTTGTTGCTTATAATCGTAGCGCATCCTCTGCTACTAGCTTCCAAACTAGTTCTGCCTAATGGTTCATCCCATCTTGAACAAGCAACAGCAATACTTGTTTTTTCAAAAATTTTCAAAACCTTATCGTGACTTTGAAAACCAAGATTTCTTAATCTTTTGTGTTTAAAGTTCAACTGCATTCTTGGTTCATCACCAATAACAATTGCTTCCCAAGTTTTATATTTTTTAAGTATTTTTAATACAGCTTTTCCAAATAAGTCGTAGCCTTTAGCTCGATTTAATTTACCAACAAAAGTAATCCAATTTTTTTTTTTATTTATATTGACCTTTGCAAGAGACGTAGATTGGTAAATAACATTCATTTTCTCAGAATTTATATTCAGGCCTTCAATACCTTCTAAAAATCTTTTTCTAGACCAGTGACTGTTAAAAATTATTTTCGTAGCATCTGCTAGTAACTTTTTCCTATCGGTAACAGATTTTGAACCTGTCATTGAAAGTGGATCGTTATGAAAATATAAAATTATTTTTTGTTTCTTTAAAGCAGAAAAAATTAAATGAAAATAATTTGGTCTATTATGAATTTCTATAATGTTAGATGGAGCCCTTTTTTCAAATTTTAAAAATGCGTTTACATAATTTCTACTACCACTTTGAACTATATTTTTTTTTAAGAAAATATTTTTATAATTAAGATTAAAAGTTCTTTTAAAATTTGTATTACCATAAATAGTAATGTATTTTTTAAATTTACTAATTTTAGTTATGTCCTTAACAAATAAAGACACAGCTCCAGCATATGTTGGAGAGAAGTTTTCTTTATATGGTAGTAAAATTGAAATTTTCATCTAAATTTATTTTTAATTGAATCTCTGAATTTTCTATTTTTCTTTATATAATATTCTCTTAAAATTGCCTCTCTTTTTGTTTTACATTTTTCAGAATATAATAACTTCCAAGATCTTCCTCTAGTAAATTTTGCGCCTTTCCCACAATTATGCAAACCAAGCCTTTTTTTGAGATTATTAGTATATCCAACATAAGTTATTAATCGTGAATTTTTATAATTTCCTATTAGATAAACAAAATAAGTCATTAATTAGATTTGGAACTAGTAATTTTTGGCGGTCCCACGGGGAATCGAACCCCGATTAGGTGATTGAAAACCACCTGTCCTAACCGTTAGACGATGGGACCTATTAAATTCATCTAGTATTTATTATATATTCAAAGTTGTTTCAATGATCAAAAGGTTTGATTTTTTTGAAAAGAACGACTAGTTGCATGAATTAAAATAGTAACAAAGTAATTAATGGAAAAATTAAAAGAACATATTCAATCTGCTGTAGATGTTTTTAACACAGGAAATTTATCAAAAGCTGAACTTCTTACGAAAAAACTTATTAATAATAATCCTAAAGTAGTTTTTTTGTATAATCTTTTAGGTCTTGTCTTAGCAGAACAAAAAAAAACTGATCAAGCAATGAAATGTTATGAAAAAGGCATTAGTATTGATCCAAATTTTGGTATGATTTACAATAATATAGGACTTTTATTTTACAAACAAAAAACAACTGACAATATTAAAAAAGCGGAGAACTATTACAAAAAAGCAATTTCTTTAGATAAAAAAATATCTGAACCGCACAATAATTTAGGAAATTTATATGATTATCTTGACAAGGTTGAAGACGCTATAGATTGTTATAAAAAGGCAATAGATATAAATCCAAGATTTTCATATGCACATCATAATTTAGGTACAGCTTATGTGACGATAGGAAAATTTAATGAGGCTAAAAAACATTTTGAAGAATCTCTAAAATTGAATCCTAATTTTACAGTCACACATAGATCGTTAAGTAGAATAACGAAATATACAGATAATAATGCTCATTTTAATAAGCTAAAAAAAATATATAAAAATATTAATATTAATGATTCGAAAAAAAGAATAGAGCTTGGATTTGCCTTAGGAAAAGCTTATGAAGATACTAAAAATTTTGATAAATCTTTTGCTCATTACAAAGAAGCAAATTTCCTTCAAAGAAAAACAATTGATTTTTCATTAAAATTAGAAAAGGAAAAATTTGAAAAAATCAAAAGAATATATAATAAAAAGTTGTTTGATAAGTATAAAAATAACGGATGTTCAGATTATTCTCCGATATTTATTATTGGTATGCCACGTTCTTGTACTACATTAGTTGAGCAAATATTATCCAGCCATTTTAAAGTATACGGTGCTGAAGAGGTAGATTTTATTCCACATCTGATTAAAAAAAATTTTGGAGATAATAATTTACATCTATTTTTTGAAGAAATGCCAAATTTTGACAAGGATAATTTAAAAAAAATTGGTGAGGAATATATTTATAAAATGAAAAATATTTCTAATGATTCAGATAGAACTACAGATAAATTGCCCATAAATTTTTTATACGTTGGATTCATTAAACTTATATTACCTAAATCTAAAATTGTGCATTGTTATAGAAATGCTAAAGATAACTGTTTATCAATATTTAAAAATCAGTTTAGTAGCGGAAAAATTAAATTTGCTTATGATATCAGTGAAATTGTTGAATATTACAACCTTTATGACGATTTGATGAAATATTGGAGCAATTTTTTGCCTGATTTTATTTACGATATAAAGTACGAAAATTTAATTTCTAATACTGAGACTGAAATTAAAAATTTATTAAGCAATTGCGATTTAGATTGGAGTAATGATTGCTTAAATTTTCATAATAATAAAAGGCCAATCAAAACAGCTAGTGCTGTTCAGGCACGGAGTAAAATTTATAACAGCTCAATAGATTCTTGGAAGAATTATGAAAAATATTTAAATAAATACTTTACAAAATTGAAAAATTAATTAAGCGAAATATCCTCGATCAGAAATTCAATATTTCTTTTTCCCTTCCATTCATTTAATCTCATTTTTCCAGCTATATTTATTTTTTTTTTATTTTTTTTATTGAGAAAAGGTTCTAGAGGGCTATTTTTAGCATTCCATGCAAATGCTTTAAATGTTGAGCCATCTTTTCCACTTAAAATAGACTTTATATGATTGTTGCCAATTATATTAGATGAAACTACTTTTATATTTTCTATTACAAATTTAGGTTCACTATTACCTGAACCGAAAGGGGCTAAACAATTTACCTCCTGAAAAAATTCTTCATTTAAAGCGCTAGGAGCAATTATTGTATCTAGATACAAATTTATATTTTTTGAATAGCCTGGACATGATTTCTCAAAATTCTTGATTAAAAAATCTCTAAGGATAGGTATTTTTTCTTTTTTTAGAGTAAATCCTCCAGCCATTTTGTGTCCGCCTCCCTTTTCAAGAATACCTGATTGAACAGCCTTAATGATTTGACTTCCTATGTCAAAACCAATAACTGATCTAGCAGAACCTTTTCCTATTTTTTTATTTAAAGAAATTAATATTGTTGGTTTGTTGTATTTTTCTTTAATTCTTGATGCAACAATTCCTATTATTCCTTCATGCCAATAATTTCCTGACATTACTAATACGGGATGGTTGTGATATTTTTTTACTTCAGAATTTACTTGTTCAGATAACATCAATTCAATACTTTGTCTTTCTTTATTAGACTTATCTAAAGCGATGGCAATTTTATACGTTTTTTGTGGATCATCAGAAGTTAATAGTTCCGCTCCATGCGAAGCCTTACCGACTCTCCCCCCGGCATTTATTCTTGGACCTAATATGAAACCTAAGTCAAATGTCGTAGGTAGAGATTCAATTTTACATAAGTCATATAAAGTTTTTAAACCTAAATTTGACCTTTTTTTAATAACCTTAAGTCCTTGTTTTACGATAGCTCTATTTAAACCAATTAAAGGAACAACATCGCACACAGTACCTAGAGACACCAAATCTAAAAAATTTAAAATATTTGGTTCATTTATTTTATTTTTTTTAAACCAATTTACGTCACGCAATTTCTTATTTAAACCAACTAAAAAAACAAAACATACTCCAGCCGCACAAAGATAATTAAGCCCTGAAGTATCATCGTACCTATTTGGATTTATAATTGCGCAAGCGTTAGGAAGTTTGATATCTGATTGATGATGATCTAACACTATAACGTCAACATTTGAGTCTTGGGCTATTTTGATAGGTTCAAATGCTAAAGTTCCACAATCAACAGTAAAAATAATTTTTGCACCTTGATGAATAAGAGCATTAAATCCATCAATATTTGGTCCATAACCTTCTTTCTGTCTATCTGGTATATAAGTTTGTACTTTTTGGTTTATTGACAAAAAATAGCGCGTTAATAAAGCTGTTGAAGATGCGCCATCGACGTCATAGTCACCAAAAATACCTATTAACTCTCTTTTATTAATACTATTATAAACTCTATCTACTCCATTTTTCATATCTTTTAAATGTAAGGGATTTGGTAAAAGATTTTTAATTTTCGGATTTAAAAAGAGATTAATATTTTCAATATTTTTTTTTCTTATAGATAAAAGTTTAGCTACAATTTCTGTTAGTGCATAACTTTCCGATAATTTTGTAACGTCAGATGAATCAAATTCTTTAAATAGCCAGTTTTTTCCACTAACTGAAGAAAAACTCATTTTTTTAATTGATTTTTGATTATTTTGTTAATTTTGCTGCTTTTATGAAGAACAAAAGTTTCTGATTGAAAAGAGGCTCCAAGATCCTTTATCCCTTTAACCAAATCACCATCCGTAACTCCAGTGGCGCAAAAAATAACATCACTTTTAACCATATCTTCAACATTATATTTTTTATTTAAATCTTTAATACCTAATTCCATTGCTCTATTTTTTTGGTTAGTATTTTGAAATACTAGTCTAGTTTGCATTTGACATTCCAAACAATTTAATGCTGCTGCCGCCAAAACACCTTCCGGCGCTCCGCCTATTCCAACATATATATCAATATTTGATTTTGGAATTGCTACTGAGATTACACCTAAAACATCTCCATCGCTAATGAAATTAATTTTTACACCCATTGAATTTAATGATTTTATTATTGAATCATGTCTGGGCCGTTCTAATAGACAAGCTGATAATTTTTCCGGTTTAGTATTTTTAGCTTCTGATAACAATTTAATATTTTTTTCTATACCATAATCAAGATCTATCAAATTTTTTGGAAAACCAGGTCCGATTGCAATTTTTTCCATATAAATATCAGGAGCATGAAACAGATTGCCTCTTCTAGTGACAGCTAATACAGATAAGGCGTTTGGTAGATTTTTTGCTGTAAAATTAGTTCCCTCTAAAGGATCAACAGCTATATCAAATTCTTCTCCGATTCTTGTTCCAACCTCCTCATTTATGTATAGCATTGGAGCTTCATCTAGCTCACCTTCCCCAATAACAATTTTGCCTTTCATATTAATTGTGTTTAGCTCTTTTCTCATTTCATCAACAGCTGCCTGATCAGCTGCTATTTTATCATTTTTGCCTTTAAAAAGAGAAGCACCATACGCTGCCCTTTCGGTTGTCTTAACAAAAGAGTCTATAAGAAACTTGTCTATAATCATCTATACTTTTTCTATTCTTATAAAGGTAGGTTTTTTAAGTACAAATTTATTTTTGCTTAAGCTTAAAAGTAGATTATTATAATTTTGCTCTAAATTCTCATGAGTGATTATTATTATTGAAGCCTTTTTATTTTTTTTATAGGGGTTTTGTATTAAATTCTTGATTGAAATTTTATTATTTGCAAAAGTTTTAGTTACAGAAGATAAAACTCCCGGAAGATCTTTTACCTCAATTCTTAAATAAGAAGAGCATAAGTGCTTAGATACATCAAATTTAGCAATCTTTTTTCTCAAAAGATAAGAAACTCCAAACGGGTATTGTATATTTCCTTTTAATACAGAACATAAATCAGATATCAGAGCGGAGGAAGTTGGTCCTGGTCCAGCACCCTCACCTTGCAAAATAGATCTTCCAATCGGGAAACCATCGATTACAACAGCATTTAATACGCCATCAATATTAGCTAAATGAGAATGTTTTGAAATCAAACATGGATGAACACGTTCGATTAATTTTTTGTTTTTAATTTCTGAAATCGACAATAATTTTATTTTATAACCTAATTTTTTTGCATGCAAAATATCAGTTAAATTAATATTTTGTATACCTTCGGTTAAGATTTTATTTTTAGAAATAGTTTTATTAAAAGCAATTGACGATAAAATTCTTAATTTAGCAGCAGAATCATTCCCATTTAAATCTGAGATTGGATTATTTTCAGCAAAACCTAATTTTTTTGCTTTATCAAGAACTTCAGAAAATTTTTTTTTACTAATATCCATTGATGATAAAATAAAATTCGTTGTACCATTAAGAATGCCATAAATTTTATTAATTTTATTTGCTATTAGGCCATCTTTTATTGATCTTATGATTGGAACACCACCAGCAACAGATGCTTCATATTCAAGGTTAACTTTATTTTTTTCTGCCAAGTAAGCAAGTTGATCTCCGTATTTTGCCATTAATGCTTTGTTTGCAGTAATTACATGGATTTTATTTTTTAAAGCAGAAAATACTAATTTTTTTGCGACGCCTTCAGAACCGCCAATTAATTCAAAAACAATATCTACGTTGTCCATTGAAGGTATATTTAAAGGATTTTTTACCCATTTTGACTTTGGAATTTTAATTAGTCTTTTTTTGTTTATATTTCTAGCGGATATATATTTAACAAAAGGTACTTTTCCAGTTTTATTAAATATATTTATTTTATTTTTTTCTAGAATTTTATAAAAATAACTACCTATATTTCCAAATCCTGCGATTGCTATATTAATTTTTTCAGGCTTCATAATCAGTTTGGTACATCATTAATGTCAGGATATGGTCTAAAAGTATTTTTCTTAGTAATTTTTTCAACCAACTCGCTAAATTTACCTAACTTAATTTCTGTATTTGTAATACCAGCATCTAAATCAACTTTTTTTTTTAATTGTTTTTTTTGACTAACAATAATTTTTCTTTTAGATGATTTTTTTTCATCTTTAATTCGTCTTTTTTCTTCCAATTTAACCTGTTTTGCTAAATTTTTTTCTTCTTTAATTTGCTTTTTTTCTTCCAATTTAAGCTGTTTTGCTAAATTTTTTTCTTCTTTAATTTGTTTTTTTTGTTCTAACTTTATTTGTTTTGTTAAATCTTTTTCATCTTTAATTCTCTTTTTTTCTTTTGACTGAGCTTCTTGCATAATTTTTTCAATTTCAGAAATATTCTTATAGTTTTTATTTTTTGAACTTTTTACTTCAACTATCATTGTTTTTTTAAAGTACGCTTCTTTTTCTTTTTTATTAATACAGGGATGATCTCCACACCAGTAAACACCTCTATTAGGACTACAACTAATAATTATAAATAATATAAATAATATAAATAGAAAAAATAGATTTTTCATACTAATCCCATAGTTTCTCTCATTTTAAAAGCCACATTCATATTTTGAACGGCCTGACCAGATCCACCTTTAATAAGATTATCTATTGCAGAAATGATTATGACTCTATTTTTTTTTCTGTCTTCACATACAGAAATTTTACAGTAATTTGTGTTCATTATATCTCCGGTACCAATTGGAGTGTTGTATTTAGCAACTTTTACAAAAAAGTTATTTCTATGATAGTTTTTTAATAACTTATAGATTTTTTTAGCATTATATTTTTTTCGTGTTTCTAAATAAATAGTAGATAAAATCCCTCTAAACATAGGTATAAGATGTGGTGTAAAGAGCACTTTGATTTTATTTTTAGATATTTTTGATAATTCTTGATCAATTTCTATCATGTGTCTATGAGAACCAACCCCATAAGCTGAAACGGAATTAAATAAATTTTTAAATTTAAATCTTTTTTTTATATTTTTGCCCGCCCCAGAGTAACCCGACTTAGAATCAATAATAATATTTTTTGTATTTATCGCCTTTTTTTGAATTAGTGGTACTAATGGAATCTGTACAGATGTTGGATAACATCCAGGACAAGAAATTATATTATATTTGTCTAAATGATTTCTTGAAAATTCTGTAATTGCATAAATAGATTTATTTATCAATTTTTTACATTTATGATTAATTCCATACCATTTTTTATAAAGCTTATAATCATCCAGCCTAAAATCAGCTGATAAATCAATCAATTTTATGTGATCCGGTAGAACTTTCGCAATTTTTTGTGCTTTACCATTTGGCAATGACGTAAAAAGAACATTTAACTCATTCCAATTGACATTTTCAATTCTCGAGATTTTTGGAAGATTTTTTTTGTTAATTCTTTTATCGAAGGTATAAATTGATTTGCCTGCTGATTTATTAGCACATAAATATAAAATTTTTACTTTTGGATGTTTGGATAAAATTTTTATTAATTCAAGTCCAATATATCCAGTGGCCCCAGCAATTGCTATATTAATAGGATCTTTCATTTTTCAGATTGTATCAGCTAATAATATTAAGAGATATTCTAATAGAGAATTATCTTTTAGAAAACTGAAAGCTTTTTCTCGCTTTTTTATGACCGTATTTTTTACGCTCAACAGCTCTAGAGTCTCTTGTGGTAAGTTTTTCTTTTTTTAACGTAAGCTTAAGGTCAGGCTCGAATAGTACAATAGCTCTAGCCAAACCATGAATTATTGCTCCAGCTTGTCCAGATAAACCACCACCTTTTACTGAACATCTAATATCAAATTCATTTTCTCTTTTAACTAAGGTTAAAGGTCTACATATTGAAATTTGTAAATTTGGTTTTTTGAAGTAATCAACCATTTTTTTTCCATTGACATGAATAATACCTGAGCCTTTTTTGAGCCAAACCTTAGCAATAGACTTTTTTCTTCTGCCCGTAGCATATTTAGAATCTTTAAAATCCAACTTGATTTTTTTATTAATCGGCTCAGAATTTAATTGGTTTTCCATATTAATTTATTGAAATGCAGTTTTTTGAATTAATTTTTGCAAAATCTATAATCTTAGGATTTTGCGATTCATGTGGATGTGAAGCACCTTTGTAAATTTTTAATTTTGTGAGTTGTTTTTTTGCTAATGGACCGCTAGGCAACATTCTTCTAACAGCCAATTTTAAAATTTCTTCCGGTTTTTTTTTCATTAATATAAGTGGGGTTGTAGTTTTAAGTCCACCAGGATGTCCAGAGTGTCTATAATATTTTTTATTAGTAAATTTTTTACCTGTAAATTTAATTTTTTCTATATTTGTTACGACCACAAAGTCTCCATTATCCATATGTGGGGTATATTGACTTTTATTCTTTCCTCTCAGTGCTTTTGAAATATATGCTGCCAATCTGCCAACCACCACATTCTCTGCATTAATTAAAAGCCAATTATTCTTTATTTCATTTTTTTTAATAAAAGGTGTCATTATAATTCGCGCATAAATACTGAGATTTATAGATAAAGTCAAACTTTTTGAATCATAAAAAGCTTAGGTATTTGACCATATTGTGCATCTTGAGCTTTTAAATACTAGAATTAAAGATGCTGTAATTAAAAATATTGAACCTATTTGGTGTATGGATGCTATAATTATCTGTGCGCCAGAAAGTACTGTTAAAATCCCCAAAAAAGTTTGCAAGAAAAGAAATATAAAAACTAACAAAGTTGCATTTCGTAAATAAATAAAATCTTTGTTTCTATATATAATAGTTGCAATAAAACTAAATAACAGAATTATAAAATAAGCTATATTTCTATGAATGAATTGTACAATTGAAGGTTTTTCAAAAGCCTCAATAGAAAACAAATCTTTTATTTTAGAATCATCAGGAAAATAACTTTGATTCATTAAAGGCCAAGTTTGATATATTTGACCAGCATCTAGGCCTGATACAAAAGCACCGACAGAAATTTGAATAATAATGCAAAATATGAAAAATATCGGTAGATATGATGGCAATTTCTTATAATAAATGAAAGCATGTTGATTTTTATATTTAAGGTAATTCCAGAATAATAAGATGAAAATAATAAAAGCTAATGTTAGATGTAGTGATAACAAAAAATGACTTACGTCTGTTCTCACAGATAAACCACTTTTAACCATATACCATCCGATCAAACCTTGAACAAATATTAAAAGCAAAATGAAATAAAAAGATATTAATGAATCTTTCTTTATTAGTTTGTTAAATGTAAAATAAAGTAGTGGTATTAAATAAAAAATTCCAACAATACGCCCCAAAAGTCTATGAGTATATTCCCACCAGTAAATGACCTTGAACTGTTCTAAAGACATTGATGAGTTTAACAATTTATATTCGGGTACTTGCTTATAAAGAGAGAAAAAATTTTCCCAATCGTTTAGAGTTAAAGGTGGTAATATGCCCGAAATCAAGTCCCATCTGGTTATTGATAAACCTGAGTCAGTTAACCTAGTCAAACCTCCAACGATTATCATCAAAGCGACAAGTAAAGTTGTTAACAATAACCACCGTGCAATATAAATATTTTTATTTTCCACTATCATAAAATTAATATACATATCTATTTAAGAGATTTAAAATTGAATAATTGTCACTATAATGCACAAAAAAAATCTTAGAAAATATAGAAACAAGATCGATGAGCTAGATAATAAAATTTTTATTTTAATTAAAAACAGGACACAATTGATTAAACATATATTGTCAGAAAAAAAATTTAAAAACCAAATAGTTGATCGCAAAAGAATTAATGCAATCCTTAAAAAAATTAAGAACAGGTCTATTCGAAATGGAATAGATCCAAAAATAACAAGAAGAATATGGAAAGCAATGATTTGGAGTTATATTGACTTTGAAAGAATGAATTTTAAAAAAAAATAATTATTTACTATGGGGTGGTAGTTTTTTTTCAACAAATATCTCATGCTTACGCGTTGAAGGATTGTACTTTTTTACTTTAAGTTTTACTTTAGCTTTTTCACCAGAAGAAGGTTTTTTCACATAATAATTAAAAGAACTATTGGGTTTACTTTCCGGAACAAGTCTTACTTTTATTGAAGTTTTTTTAGCCATTTCCTAAATTTTTTAGTTCATTAATAATTTTAGAGATATTTTTAATTTTTTCTCTAATAACATCAGTTGTTTTTATACCTGGCTTATATACACTTAAATTAATATAATCGTCAAGATGATGACTTTCCGTATCATTTAACATTTTTTTTACTCCGCTAATTGTTAATCCTTTTTCTTTTAATAAAAATTTAATGTACTTAATAATTTTTAAATCTTTAACTGAATAGTATCTTCTTTTACCTGCTCTAATGTTAGGCCTAATTTGTTTAAATTGAGTTTCCCAATATCTGATAGTGTGGGTTTGCAAGTGTCCAGTTTCTTTATTTACAAGACCTAATGCCTTAGCGACTTCTCCTATTGTTTTGTATGCTGCATCTTTTTTGTTGATAGTTTTCATAAGTTGTTTAACTTTTCTTTAACTATTAAAGAGGGTTTGAACCGGACAACTTTTCTGGGTACAATTATTGCCTTTTCTTTTGTTTTAGGGTTTCTACCAATTCTTTCTTTTTTATTAATAACTCTAAATGTGCCAAAAGATGATATTTTAATTTTATTTGATTTTAGTAGTTCTTGAATTAATGTTTCAAAAAAATTATCTATAATTGTTGAAGAATAATTTTTAGAAAAACCTAAATTTTGGTATATTTTGTTAGATAAATCTTTTCTAGTAAAATTTTTTTTCACCATAAATCCAAAATATTACCGCTTCCATTAATCGTCAACAGTAATTAAGTTAGATTCTATCTTTTCGATTAATTTAGCAGTAACTATTTTATTACAAACATTAATAGAATGTGCAAATCCAACTGAATCAATTGATCCATGGCTTTTTACAACTGGACTTTGTAAGCCTAAAAAGATTGCACCGTTATATTTTCTCGGATCCAGCTTATTTTTAAATTTTTTTAGCGAATTGTATGAAAGTAACCTAGACAACTTGTTTAGTGAGTTTTTTAAATTTTTTGTTATGAAATTTGCTGTTCCCTCCGCTGTTTTTAATGCGACATTTCCTGTAAAACCATCGGTAATTATTACGTCAATATTTCCCTCCATTATATGATTTCCTTCTATATAACCACAAAATTCAAAATTTTTCATTTTGTTTTCCTTTAAAATAGAAAACGTTTTTTTTAAAACATCGTTACCTTTATATTCTTCAAGACCTACGTTTAATAAAGCAATTTTAGGTTTATCATTTGTAAAAAGTGATTTAAATAATGCTGAACCCATGCACGCAAAGTCAGTTAAATTTTTTTCAGTACATTCAATATTTGCTCCTAAATCGAGAACAACATTCATACTATTCTGATTAGGCCATAAACCCGCAAGAGCCGGTTTGCTAATTCCAGCTATTGTTTTTAAAAGAAGTCTAGATATTACTAATAAAGCACCAGTGTTACCTGCTGAAAGAGATATATCTGAATTTTTTTCTCTTAAAGACTCTACTGCTTTCCACATACTAGAGTTTTTGCTCTTTTTTGCACCAGTTAACGCGCTTTCGTCATCTAAAACAATATCTTCAGTATTAATAATTTCACAATATTTCTGAAGAACTTTTCTTTTAGAAATTTCTTGTTCTAACAAATCTTTTTTACCATATAAATAAAAAAAATTTTCTTGATTTGATTTTAGGGAAATTTCAATACCTTCAATAATTTTTTTTGGTGAGCCCTTTCCACCCATTGCGTCAACTGCAATTTTTACTTTATTTAACATAATAAAATATAATTTTTGATAATATTATTTTTTGGGTTCTAATATTTGTTTGCCATTATAAAGACCTGTTTTTAAATCAATATGATGAGAAAGTCGGAATTCACCTGATTTTTTATCTTCAATAATATTAGCCGAAACAATTCGGTGATGAGATCTCCTTTTATTTCGTCTTGATTTAGAAGTTTTTCTTTTTGGTACGGCCATTTAATTATTTATTTATACCTAAAATTTAAATCACCCTTTAATACACTATCAAGGCTTAATTCCAAACAAAAAGCTTGATATTTATCAAAATACTCAATTAGAGGGACGTTGTCAGCTTTTTTTTTCATGTTATTATGCTCCAAATACTTAAAAAAAAACATTTTTTTAAGATTTAAGCTTCTCCAATTAAGGTTTTCACAATTTAACAAAATATTATAAAAAGTTTTAACAAGAAATTTCATATTCTTATTTGTAACTATATCACCATATCCAATTTCTCTCATATTTAGTTCTATGTTTTTAAATATCAAATCAAACATTTTTTGATAAAAAATTTTATATATTTCTTTCTGATTATTTTGTTTTATTTTAATAAATAAGAATGATATATGTATAAAAATTAGATAAATCCTATTTTGGAATGTATCAGCTAAACCAAACTTAGTGAAAAATAACTCATTTCGTGATAATGAAAGGATATTATTATATAATATATCTTCTTGTGTATTAATTTTTATTGAATTTTTTGACATATGAAAAAAAATATATACTTATTAGTTATTATTTTACTTTTTATTACTGCGTGCCAACAAAATGAAGTACTAAAAACACATGGAATAGCATACTTAGAAAAGAGAGAAAAGTTAATACTTGTAAATAAATCAAATAAAAATGATACAGTTAATGTTTTAGGTCAACCGTCAACTAAAGGAATGACGAATGATAATTTATGGATATATATAGAAAGAACAACCAGTACAGGAAAATTGTTAAAGCTTGGTAGAAGTTATCTTAAGAAAAACAATGTGTTAGTCCTCGAGTTTGATAAATATGGAATTCTTACAAAAAAAAAATTTTATAATAAAGAAAGAATGAACGAAGTAAAATTTGCTAAAGATGTTACTGAAAACGAAATTCTTAAAGAAAACTTTATATATAGTTTCTTATCGAGTATTAGACAAAAAATGAGTACTAGAAGAAAATAATATTAGTGAGCAATTACAGCTAGGAGCAGTAAAGCGACTATATTAGTTATTTTGATCATTGGATTAATAGCTGGACCTGCCGTATCTTTATATGGATCACCAACAGTATCTCCAGTAACGGCTGCTTTGTGAGCCTCGGAACCTTTTCCGCCCAATTTGCCATCTTCGATATATTTTTTTGCATTATCCCACGCTCCTCCGCCTGCAGTCATTGAAATAGCAACAAATAAACCTGTGATGATAACTCCTAATAACATGGCACCAACTGAAGACAACGCAGCTTCCATCCCACCTATCATTAAAATCACAAAGTATAAAATTATAGGAGACAAAACAGGTAATAGAGATGGAATTACCATTTCTTTAATAGCTGCTTTAGTTAATAAGTCTACTAATTTACCGTAATCAGGTTTTCTTTTACGTTTCATAATTCCAGGTATTTTTTTGAACTGTCTTCTCACTTCGATTACGACAGCACCAGCCGCTCTACCAACAGCTTGCATTGACATAGATCCAAATAAATAAGGTAACATAGCACCAATTAATAAACCTACAACAACGAAAGGATTAGATAGTTCAAAACTAACAGAAATGTTTTCTAAAGGAGATCCGCTTATACTTGAGAAAAGTTTTATATCTTCAGTATATGCTGCAAATAAAACTAGTGCGCCTAATCCTGCTGAGGCTATAGCATATCCTTTGGTAACTGCTTTAGTTGTATTACCTACGGCATCTAGAGCATCTGTTGTTTTTCTAACTTTTTTAGGAAGATTTGACATTTCGGCAATTCCTCCAGCATTATCAGTAACTGGACCGTAAGCGTCTAGCGCAACAACCATACCTGCTAAAGCTAACATTGTAGTTACAGATATCGCAATTCCAAACAAACCGGCAATATGATTGGTAAATAAAATTCCTGATACAATAATTAATACTGGCAAAGTAGTGGCCTCCAAAGAAACGGCCAAACCTTGAATAACATTTGTCCCATGACCAGTAGTAGAGGATTTTGCTATACTTAAAACTGGGCGAAATTTAGTTCCAGTGTAATATTCTGTTACCCAAATAATAAGACCTGTAATTATTAAACCAATTACTCCACATATATAAAGGTCAAAACCACTAAACTGAGCATTTGTTGATGAATAAATATTATCCAAGCCAATGATTTTTTCTGTAACTGGGTACAAAATTATCACAGAAAAAATAGCGGTTGCTATAAATCCCTTGTACAAAGCTCCCATTATATTTTTGCTTGAACCCAATCGTACAAAAAAAGTTCCTGCAATAGAAGTAAGTATGCACGCACCTGCAATCGTTAGTGGATAAATCATCATACTTAAATTACCTACAAAAAAAATAGATGATAAAACCATAGTAGCAACAATTGTGACAACATATGTCTCAAATAGATCTGCAGCCATACCAGCACAATCACCAACATTATCTCCAACGTTATCGGCAATAACTGCAGGATTTCTTGGATCGTCTTCAGGAATTCCTGCTTCAATTTTTCCTACTAAATCCGCACCTACGTCGGCACCTTTTGTAAAAATTCCACCACCTAATCTTGCAAAAATTGATATTAAAGATGCGCCAAAACCAAGTCCTAGTAGTGCATTGATTATTTCTCTACTTTCAACATTTAATTTTAATAAAAAGAGGTAATAAATTGTTATAGCTAATAATGCTAAACCAGCAACTAACATTCCAGTAACAGCTCCAGATTTAAAACTTATATTTAGTCCAGCGCTTAATCCTTTACGAGCAGCCTCAGCGGTTCTAACATTTGCTTGAACTGATATAAGCATTCCAACATATCCAGCAGTTCCGGATAAAAAAGCTCCAATAAAATAACCAAGCCCAACCCAAACTCCCAAAGCATATGTAATTATAATGAGAATAATTATTCCAACTATAGCAATAGTTTTATATTGACGATTTAGATAGGCTCTTGCACCTACTTGAATAGCGTTTGCAATTTCTTGCATTTTGCTATTGCCCGGATCAGCTGATAAAATTTGTTTACTAGTTAGATAACTATATAAAATTGCGAGTAAACCAGCTGCTATAATAATGTTGAGAGTACCAATCATCAAATTAAATTAATTATAATAAAAAAACGCAACTTGCCAAAAAAAAACATAACATGCAACAAAAATCTTTTTTATCCTTTTTTAACTCGACTTACTTTTGATATTTTTTCTAATATAGCGTTCAAAAAGCTCTTTTGTGATTTTTGAACAAAAAAATCAGCTACTTTTAAGTATTCACTAATAACAACATTTATAGGAGTTTTATGCATGAACATAAATTCATATATAGCAGCCATAATCATTAATTTTATCATTAGTTCAGTTTTATTTTCGTTAATATCTTCACTTAATTCTTTATCCATTAAATCTTGAATTAATTCCTTTCTTTCAATAGTTCCATTTACAACATCTCTTATGAATTTTTTATATCTATGTTTTGGAAAAGATATTTCCGAGTCTTTATTTAAATGATGGCCATATAATTTTTGTATTACAATAACTCTAGGATTACTAAGTGCTCCATTGTGTTGTTTCACCTTTAAAACCTCCCAATACGGATAACGCAGCTCTTGCCGCCTCCCCTCCCTTATTTTTTTTAGTTCGATCAGATCTTTCAGCAGCTTGTTTTTTATTAAGACAAGTAATTATCCCGTTTCCTATAGGTTTTTTATACTTGATAGACAAATCCATTATTGCTTTTATTGTGGTTTTTGAAATTAAATCAAAATGTGGAGTCTCTCCCTTTATAACACATCCAAGTGCAATAAAGGCACTACAAGAATGGATATTTTTTGCAATCATTACCGGTATTTCAAGAATACCTGGTGCGTTCCATATAATTATATTCTTTCTAGGAATACTATTTTTTTTTAACACTTCAGCGGCACCAAAAGTTAAATCTCTGGCAATATCTGCATAGTAGGATGAAACGACAATACCGATTTTTGGGTTTTTTAATCTATTGAAGATTGTTTCACGTTTTGCAATACCAAGATCCAAGTCTTTAATTATAGAAAAATCTTTATCATTAAACCCTTTCTTTTTCATTTTATTATTTCCTGTTTCGTAATTTTAATCCCGTAACCTTCTAAACCAATAACTTTCTTTTTTGATCTAGTAACTAATATCATCTTTTTAATATCCAATGCTTTAATAATTTGAGCGCCTATACCTGAGTTTTTAATAAGTGTATCCTGCCCCCCTTTATAATAATTTTTACTTTTATATCCTACTAAAGTCTCAGAAACTGATTTAAGATTTGAATCTCTTATAAAGATCAAAACACAATCTTTATAGTTTTTAAAATAGTCAATAGTTTTATTAAATAGGTTTGGAAGTTTTTTTCCCATCAAATAATCTTTTACTATATTTGATGAAATAACTCTCAGTCTAGGATTTTTGTTTTTTTTTAAATTTCCTTTAATTAGTGCAAAATTTTCTGTTCCATCCAATATATTTTCAAAAATTTTAATATTATAATTTTGTTTTCTAATTCTTATTAGTGATGATTTTTTAAACTTAATCAATTTTTCACGACTTAGACGATAAGCTATTAGATCATCAATCTTACCTAGTTTTAGTTTATGTTTTCTTGCAAAGTTTATTAATTGTTTACCTCTAGCCATAGTGCCGTCATCGTTCATAATTTCACAAATAACCGCTGAAGATCCACATTTGGATAATCTGGAAACGTCCACTGAAGCTTCAGTATGTCCAGCTCTGATCAGAACTCCACCATTTTTAGAAACAAGCGGAAAAACATGACCAGGCGATATTATACTCTTTGGTGAAGCATTTTTTTTGATTGCTGTTTTAATAGTGCGGGCTCTATCGTGAGCAGATATACCTGTTGTTACTCCTTTTTTTGCTTCAATAGAAATTGTAAATGCTGTTTGAGTCCTTGATTTATTAACAGGTGACATTAAAGGTAAATTAAGTTTATTTACTTGAGTCTGAGTTAAAGCTAAGCATATAAGGCCACGACCATGTTTTGCCATAAAGCTTATCGATTTTGCTGAAACTTTTGATGCTGGTATTATAAGATCACCTTCATTTTCTCTTCCTTCATCATCTACCAATACAAACATTTTGCCACGTCTAGCATCTTGTATAATTTTATTAATTTTAGAAAATTTCATACTCTTCATTTTACAAGACTCTTCATATATTTTCCTAAGATATCAAATTCAACATTTACCTCATCTTTTACTTTAAGATGTATTAAATTAGTTAACTTGAGTGTTTGAGGAATGATTGCAATTTGAAATCCATTTTTTAAAATTTTTACAATAGTTAGTGAAACACCATTAATAGTTATGGATCCTTTTTGTACTAGATATTTTCTAAATTTATTTGATAATTTAAAATTAATTAACCAAGATTTTCCAACAAAATAAATTTTACTTATAGAGCATGTTGTATCAACATGACCTTGAACAAGATGTCCGGAAATACGTTCTCCATATTTTAAAGACTTTTCAAGATTAATTATATCTCCCTTTTTTGATAATTTAAAAGTTGTTTTATGTAAAGTTTCCTTAGAAACATAAAATTTTACTAAATTTTTATTGAATTTTTCTAAAGTTAAGCAAGCTCCAGAGCAAGAAATAGAAGTTCCTATTTCATTTTTTGTAAATTTCATTTGAGATAATATTTCCATAGCGCAATTATTATTCCTTTTATAAATTTTACTAATTTTTCCTGTATTTTTAATTATCCCGTTAAACATTATTTTAATTTATATGTCGTTAATTTTTCACCAAAAAGATTAACTTTTTCTATTGTATTTTTTTTATTGTGTAAAAATAATCTAAAATACTTTTTAATATTACCATCACCATCTTTTCCGAGTTTTTTATTAGATATAATAAGCTTAAAATCATTTATTAAATTTCTATTTAAAAAATTAGTAGTTAATTTTATTCCAGATTCTATAAAAATCCTAGAAAAACCTAATTCTTTTGCTTTAATAAGTGATTTATTTAAATCAAGATCGCCATCATTATTAGTGGGAATTTTATAAATTTTTATTTTTAATTTTTTTAGTAATTTAACTTTATTTTTTTTGATTTTATTATAAAAAATTATTGTAGGATAAGCAGATGCATCTTTAATAATTTTTGAACTAATAGGAGTTTTTAACTTGTTATCAAGTATAATTCTCGATGGACTACTATCATTTAAACCATTAATTCTACATGTTAATCTAGGATTATCATCAATAATGGTTTTTGAACTTGTTATTATACAGTCGTGATTTGATCTCATTAAATGAACTCTTCCTCGAGAAAATCTATTTGTAATCCATTTATTTTTTTTATTAATTGTAAAATAATCTTTTGAAACGGCTAATTTGCAAGTAACGAACGGTAAAAAATTTCTTTTAAATTTAATATAACTCCTATAAAACACATTCGATTCGCGAGCATATATTCCTTTGTTAACGATTATCTTTTTGTTTCCTAATAGTTTTGAACATTTGTTATGTGATCTCAAATCTGGATCATTTATAGAAAAAAAAACTTTCTTTACTCCACTGTTAATAATTGATTTTGTGCATGGTATAGTTCTCCCATAATGAGAGCAAGGTTCCAACGTTACATATAATTCAGCACCTTTAAGATTTGTTCTTGACTGATTGATAGCGTTATGTTCTGCATGAGGTCTACCGTTAATACTCGTACATCCAACACTAATTACTGAGCTGTTTTTTGTAATAACGCAGCCTACAGAAGGATTTCCATTTGTGTTACCTAAATTTTTTTGGGCTTGTGTTAAAGCAAGCCTCATAAAATACGAATGATTTCTGTATTTACTCTGATTTATAAACATTCAAGTTGCCAACAAATTGTTCAAAATCTTTTGCTTCTTTAAAGTTTTTGTAAACTGAAGCAAAACGAACATAAGCTACTTGATCTAAATTCGCGAGATCTTTCATTATAAATTTTCCAATTGTAGATGTTGGAATTTCATTTTCACCCAGACCTTCTAGATTTCTAACAATTCTTGAAATGAATTTTTCGATAGATTCTCTATCTATTGGTCTTTTTCTTAATGATATATTAATTGATTTAGCAATTTTATCTCTATCAAAAGGTTCTTTTCGACCATTATTTTTTACTACTGTTAACTCTCGAAATTGTACTCTCTCAAATGTAGTAAAACGTTCTTTTCTCTCACAACCACAGACCCTGCGTCTTCTTATGGCGGTACCGTCCTCTGTTGGTCTTGAATCTACAACAGATGTATCTTTTTCTCTACAAAAAGGACATATCATAATCTAGTTTTTCATTAAATGATTATAAATAGGAAATTTTGAACAAAGATCTATTACTTCTTTTTTAATTTCAGATTCAATTTTACCATTATCTTCAGGATTTTTTGATAAACCTTCAATTGTTTTAGTTATTAAATCTCCAGTTTTTTTGAATTCGTTTAATCCAAAACCTCTGGTAGTTGCAGCTTGCGTACCAAGTCTTATGCCTGAAGTAATTGTCATTTTCTGTGTATCAAAAGGAATGCCATTTTTGTTACACGTAATATTAGCTCTTCCTAAACCTGTTTCTGCAGCTTTTCCGGTTACATTAAAAGGTCTTAAATCAACTAACATTAAATGTGTATCAGTACCTCCAGAAAATATTTTGAATCCATTATTTTTCAAAGTTTCAGATAAAATTTTAGCGTTAGCAAGAACAGATTTAATATAATTTTTAAAACTGGGTTGTAAAGCTTCCTGAAAAGTAACAGCTTTTGCTGCGATGATATGCATTAAAGGTCCACCTTGATAACCTGGAAAGACAGCTGAGTTGATTTTCTTAATTATATCTTCTTTATTTGTTAAGATAATTCCACCTCTGCCACCTCTTAAAACTTTATGAGTAGTTGATGTAACAACATCTGCATATTCAATTGGATTTGGATGTCCCTTCCCAGCAACTAATCCAGCAAAGTGAGCCATGTCTACCATAAGATATGCATTTATTTTGTCTGCTATTTCTCTAAATTTTTTGAAATCAATAATTCTAGAATATGCACTACCGCCAGCAATTATAAGTTTCGGTTTATGTTGTTTTGCCAATACTTCGATTTGATTATAATCAATAAGTCCAGTTTCTTTATCTACGTCATAATGAAATGATTTTAACCATTTGCCAGAAAGTGAAACTTTTGCTCCATGAGTTAAGTGACCACCAGAATTTAAACTCATACCAAGTATTGGGTCTCCAGGATTTAAAAGCGCAAGATATACGGCGCCGTTGGCTTGTGCTCCTGAGTGCGGTTGTACATTAGCATATTTACAATTAAATAATTTTTTTACTCTTTCAAGTGCCAGGTCTTCCGCTTTATCAACGAATTCGCATCCACCGTAATATCTTCTTGAAGGATAACCTTCAGCATATTTATTTGTCATGATTGAACCTTGTGCATCTAAAACAGCTTTCGATACAATATTTTCTGACGCTATTAATTCAATATGCTGTTGTTGTCTTTCTAGTTCAAGCTTTATAGAATTATATAAATCCGAGTCAGTTGTTGATAAATCATTATCGAAAAAATTTTGGTAATCTTCTGATATATATTTAATTAAATTTGACATAAAACTTTATATTTTTTTAACTCTATTCATATAGCGACCACCTTTAAAATTAGTTTTCATAAATACACTTACACATTTTAATGCAACATTTTTTTTAGTCAATCTAGCTCCTATCGCCATCACATTAGCATTATTGTGCAATCTGCTTAATTTTGTTGATTTTAAATCATAGCATAAAGCAGCTCTAATACTTTTGTGTTTGTTAGCAGCCATATCCATCCCAATACCTGAGCCGCAAACTAAAATACCAAATTGGTTATTATTTTTTTTCATTTTTTTTGATAGCAAATGCGCAAAATCTGGATAATCAACTGAATTAGTATTCTTTGTCCCGAGATCCAAAACTTTTTTCCTTTTTTTTATTAAAAATCTTTTAATTGCTTCCTTTAATTCAAAACCAGCATGATCTGATGCCAAAAGGATTTTTTTTGATTTTTTTTTTCTATATGAGGCCACTGTTAATACTAAAATTAATCTACATGTATACAGTATAAAAATTTATACCACAATATTTTGATTTAGATTTTTATTAACTAATGAAACCTATTATCGGTCAAAGAAGCCAGTATATAGACTCTATTCTCCTTTCTATCATTAAAAGCGTTATTATATTTAACAGTATTTATAACCCAGCAGAACCATTTGTCGTAATGCTGTTATTAATTATGATAATATAAACTTAAAATTGTAATAGGAGCAATTATCAAATGAAAAATATAGGTTCATATCCTAATGTTAGGCTAAGGAGAAACAGAAAAGCTGAATGGTCTAGAAGGCTTGTCAGCGAAAGCAACTTATCTCCTAACGACCTTATCTGGCCAATTTTTATCAGAAATGGAAAAAATATTAAAGAACCTGTTAAATCAATGCCTGGAGTTTTTATATATACGCTTGATCAAATAGAAAGATTAGTTGAGAAAGCAATTCGCAAAAGAATTCCCATGATTGCACTATTTCCTAATACTCCCAATTCTAAAAAAAATGCTAAAGGATCGGAGGCTTTAAACAAAAATAATCTTGTGTGTAGAGCCTTAAGATTAATTAAAAAAAACTATAAAGAAATTGGTTTAATGTGTGATGTAGCCCTCGATCCATACACCAATCATGGACACGATGGAATATTAAAAAAAAATTATGTAGATAATGATGAAACGGTAAAGGTTTTAGTTAAACAATCACTTTTACAAGCAGAAATGGGTTGTGACGTTATTGCGCCATCTGACATGATGGATGGAAGAATAGGTGAAATAAGAAAAGCTTTGGATAATAATGGCTTTAAATTGGTTCAAATATTATCTTATGCGGTAAAATATGCTTCAAATTTTTATGGACCTTTTAGAGATGTGGTTGGTTCAAAAAAATTACTAAAAAGTAACAAAAAAGATTATCAAATGGATTTTAGCAATTATAAAGAAGCTTTAAGAGAGGTGGCTTTAGATGTAAGTGAAGGAGCTGACTTCGTTATGGTAAAACCTGGGATGCCTTATCTTGATATAATCAAATTGATTAAGGATAACTTTAAAATACCAGTTTTTGCTTATCAGGTATCAGGTGAATACAGTTTAATTATGAACGGAATAAAAAATAAAATATTAAACGAAGATGCAATATATGAAAGTTTAATATCTTTTAAAAGAGCCGGGTCAAACGCTATAGTTACCTATTTTGCAGATCAAATTGTAGACAAATTAAGATAACCACCACCATTTCCTTTTTCCCCAATTAATTTTATTCCATATTCTTTCGTGAAAATAATAAAAAAACATTTTTGTGATTACTTCTATTCCTGCAATAGATCCTCCCATTTTCCAATCTCCGGTAATAATCCATGCTATAACGAATGTATCTAAAGAAGCGGTTATTCTCCAAGTAATAGTTTTTAATAATGATCTTTTACTTTGTTCAGCTTCCATTATAAAAAATAATTTTCTAGAATACTTCTAAATAATGGAAATTTAAGCCTATTAGGAATAATAAAATTTTCCATTAATAAATCCCTATTGAATGTTAAGGCCTTTTTAGTGTTGTCATTGTTACTTATTTTTAAATTTGGTTCAAACCCTAGTTCCTTAATTAATAACAATTCCCAATTAATATATAATTTTATCCAATTATTAGATCTAAGATCGAATAACAAATTTTCAAATGAGTTATAAACTTTTTTGTTTATCTGTCTTTCAGGCAATAATATTTTTAAAATTGATGCTGCTGACAATATACATGCAGATCTTTTTTTATCATCAAAAAAAAATGGTGAGATAGGTTTAATAAGTTCAATATTAAAATATCCAGATTTATTTTCATTTTTAGATTTCCAATTAAGTAGAAATTTATTTCCTATTTGAAATTTTCCCTTCTGTTTTCTTGACAAACCTCCGTAAACTATTCCTGAATATTTACCGTGTTCCAAAGTAAATGCTTCAATAATAATGGAATTTTCATCAAAATTATTCTTTGACAATAGATAGCCTTCATCTTTCCAATACATACTAATTAATATTTTTACCTTTTAGTAATTTAGCAGCGGCATTTTGTTCTGCGTGTTGTTTAGAACCACCTATACCAATAAATTGTTTAGATCCTGTTATAGAGACAGAAATTTTATAAGTTGGCTTGTGTCTAGGTCCTGACGAGCTTAATAAACGATAGAGAGGAAGTTTTTTATAACTTTTAAGAGAGTGCTCTTGTAGTTTAGTTTTGGAATCTAAAATTGTAATATCTGAATTATCGATTTTTTTTTTCCAAATTTTTAAAATGAAATTTTTAACAAAATCATAACCTCTATCTATGTAAATGGCCCCAATGACAGCCTCACAACAATCGCTTAATATTTTTTTATCTTTTCTCGTAATTTTTTTTTTTTCGTCTCCGACAATAATATAATTCTGAAGACCAATTGACCAAGCTATATCGCAACAAGTTTCTCTATTTACCAAAATAGCAAATCTTTTATCTAAAACTCCTTCATTTTCAACTGGATAAAGATCAATTAGTTTTTTTGATAAAATAAGCCCAATCACTCTATCACCTAAAAATTCAAGTTTTTCATTATTGAATTTTTTATTCGCGCTTTTATGTGTCAAAGCCTCAATTAATAGTGAATTATTTTTAAATTTAATTTTTTGAGATTTTTGGAATTTGTGTATATCTAGGATCATTGAATTTTTTTAAATAAACGATCTTTTCTAACGATTTGATTCCAATTCCAAAATTTAAGAAATGTACCTTTTGTTTTATCGTTAGAGAAAAAAATTATTTGTGCTTTTCCAACTAAATTATTAAAATTAACATACCCCACACTACTCAAAAAACGGCTATCTTTTGAACAGTCTCTATTATCGCCCAGAAAGAAATAATGTTCTTTTGGTACAATAAATTCATCAGTGTTGATCATTGTGCCATCTTTTCTGTATACAGTTAAATATTTTTTCCCATTTGATAGAGTTTCTTCATAAGCATCTATTTGTATAATTTTATCGCCACAATTAATATTTAGTGAAGTTTCTACTTTTCTCTTTTCAATTTTAACATCATTCAAATATAAATCTTTATTTATGATTTGCACTTTATCACCAGGTAAACCTATCAATCTTTTAATATAGTCCGTTCTGTTATCCACAGGAGTTTTAAAAACAACGACATCTCCTCTTTTAGGCGATTTTTCTAAAATTCTACCTGTAAAAATTTTAGGGCTAAATGGAAAAGAATGACGACTATATCCATATGAATATTTAGAAACAAATAATCGATCACCAACTAGTAAATTTGGTTCCATCGATGATGAAGGTATATAAAATGGTTGGAAAAATAAGCTTCTAATAAATAAAGCTATTATTAATGCATAGAATAATGTTTTAATATTATCGATAATTTTTTTTTTCATTAATTATAAGATACAATAACCGTTGCTTGCGCCCAAGGAACATCATCAGATAATGATAGGTAAATAGAATATTTTTTATTTTTTATTTTTTTTTTTATAAAATTAGCTGTAGAACCTCTTAATTGAATAGATGGTTTTCCAAGGTTATCATTGAGAATTTCTATATCTTTAAAATTAACTCCTTTCCTAATCCCAGTTCCTAAAGCCTTACTTAATGCCTCTTTAGCGGCAAATCTTTTGGCATAAAAAGAAGAAGGGTTCTTTTTTTTTTCACAATAAATAATTTCATTTTTAGAAAAAATTCTCTTTTTAAAATTATTATTTTTACCTTTTAAAGTTTTTTTCATTCTTTTTATATTTACAATATCTGTACCAATACCAAAAATTTTCATTTTATTTATTTATGATTTTCTTAAATTTCATAATTGTTTTTTTTAAGCCAATAAACACCGACTCTGATATGATAAAATGACCTATGTTAAATTCGGAAATACTATTAATCTTAGAAATTTGATCAGCTGTCCTATAGGTTAAACCATGCCCAGCATGAACCTCCAAGAAATTTTTTTCTGCATAAAGTGCTGACTTTTCAATTCTAGAAAATTCAGTCTTTATTTTTCTCTTCTTATTAAACAGATTACAATATTTTCCTGTGTGCAACTCAACACAATCAGCGCCTAATTTTTTTGAAAGTGAAATATTAGCAATTTTTGGTTCAATAAATAAAGTAACTCTTATTTTTCTTTCTTTAATTTTACTAATCATCTTTTTTAGAAATATTTTTTGTCTATTTAAATTTAAGCCACCTTCAGTAGTAATCTCAGCCCTTTTTTCTGGCACTAGACACACGTATTTTGGTTTATGTTTTAGTGCAATTTTTAACATCTCTTTTGTGGGTGCTATTTCTAAATTAAGTGGAATACGTAATTCTCTTTTAATATTTTTTAGGTCATCATCTCTTATATGTCTTCTATCTTCTCTTAAATGTATAGTAATTGAATCAGCCCCATTATTTTCAGCAATTAGCGCTGCTCTTAATGGATTTGGATAATTTTCCCCTCTCGCATTTCTTATTGTTGCGACATGATCGATGTTAACACCCAATCTTTTAGTTCTCATTTATAAATTTCTGCTACCGAGTTTAGTAGGTTGAATTTTTTTGAGATCATCAGGTAATTCCTTATTTTTATAGGTGTCAATTTTTAATTTAATTTGAGAAACAATTTTATCCTTAATTAATGACTTGCTATTAGATCTATCTATAATACACGCATAGCCAATTAATTTAGATTTGCTAGTTTCTATTAATTCAGAACATTCTAATGCAGATTTTCCTGTAGTAATTACATCTTCAACTATAAGTACATTTGAACTTTCAGGAATTTTAAATCCTCTTCTTAATACTAATTTTTGATCCAATCTTTCAGCAAAAATAGTTTCCACTTTTAGTTGTCTACCCAATTCATAACCTACAACAATTCCACCTATGGCCGGAGATAAAATAATGTCAATCTTATTAAAGACCTTTTTTATTTTTTCACATAATGATGAACAGATAGCTTCAGCTTTATTTGGATGGCTCAATAATTTGGCACATTGCACATATTGTTTGCTATGTAAACCGGATGAAAGAATAAAGTGACCCTCTAATAATGCGTTAGTTTCTTTTAAAATTTTTAAAGATTCGTTGTAAGAAAGCATCCTTTTTCCTGTGTCGTATTATTCTGAATTTATATTCTTTTAATTTTAATTCGCTTATTAAATTTTTATAATTTTTTAATTCCTTAATCTGTATATCAAAAATGAATTCTAAATAATCAGTCTTTTTTGATATGATTTCCATATTTATTATATTGTTTTCGTGAAAACCAATTAAACTACTTACTTCGCCTAGTTTTCCAGGAAGATTAGGTATTTTAATACACAAACTACTAATATACTTTTTTTGAGAATTTTGTTTAACATTTTTTTTAAGCTGCCAATATCTTCTTATACCAGCTCGCGCTTTTCCTGTTTTGGCATATGACAACCATTCTAAGGAAGGCGAACCATTCTTTGTTCCAATAATATTTACCAGATCTCCATTTTTTAGAACGCTTTG
>Ga0207963_1000194_pt1 | contig 31363 bp, 27 predicted proteins | sample Knorr_S15_td_NAD_FD_185604 | JGI IMG/M metagenome (GOLD analysis project Ga0207963, IMG submission 185604) | Marine microbial communities from Southern Atlantic Ocean transect - Knorr_S15_td_NADW_ad_2500m_LV_A (SPAdes) (version 2) | ecosystem: Environmental > Aquatic > Marine > Oceanic | place...
ACGGAAAGCTGCAGCCGTTCGCGCCCGCGCTGGGCTACTTGCCAGCAGCTTTCAATTTTGCCCCCGTCTTGCCTCCACGTTTGCGGAGGAGGTCGGCAATTAGCAGTTCAACGATTTCCCTGTGACCTCCTTCAGCCGCATAAAGCACAGGTGTCCCTCCAAACTTATTCTTCGAATTCACATCCGGACAGCGAACAGTTGTTGGATTCAGCCTGGTGTTAGCCCGTATAGTGTCAAATGTCCTCATCAAGTCTAATACTTAAGTATGCATCGAAGTCCGGTTTGCGCGATTGTTTGAGCACTGTGTCGAGCCACGCCTGCCGCTCAAACGCCATGACTCGCAAATCCCAAACACAAGCCACCAAGCCGCTAGGGGTGGAGTAGGTTAAGCGCGCCGGTTCGTCTGTAGGAGAAACGTAGACATGATGGTGTAACTCGTTCTCGTCAGCCCACCAATCCACAAACACAAAGTTAGCGGTACGTCCGTCGTGAACACCGACGAATCCAACCGAGTAATGCCGCATGGAGTTAGGCACGTTCGCTAATCTCTGGGCCGCGACGATCTTGGCGGCCTCAACCAACTCGGGTCGTGGCGTTGGATGGTTGTAGGCAATGCCGTAAACCTTGAGCCGCCACCCAGCAGATGTCCAAAGCTCCAGAAAACGAATAGGTCTTTCTTTGTACGGGCCGGAGGTGATGTTCATGGCGTGCTAATGTCCTTCGATTCAAAGCAGTCTACATCTACATAGCCCAAGTCGGCGGCGAAGATGATCACAAAGTTTGAAGGTGCGCGTTAGGGTTTCAGCACGCGTTTGAACCAAGCCACGAAGAAGCGTAGAAAGCCGCAGCATAATAAATTGCAAACGCAGTAGATAACTCGCCAAATTGATTTGCACCATCTTTGAATTTAAAGCTTAGACTTTGATGCGACTGCTGTTTCATTTCCCTTCAGCCTTCAACTCGGCACCCGTCTTGCCGCCGTGTTTGCGGAGGAGTACGGCGATCTCGGGTTTGTTTTTGGCCCAGTCCAGCGGAGTGTCGCCATCGACGTCTTTTGCGTTCACTGCCGCTTTTTTGGCGAGTAGCGCGGCGACGATCTCGAGATGGCCCTTGTAGGCGGCGCCGTGCAGGGGGGTCCATCCGTTTTCATCGCGGGCATCGGCATCCGCACCCCCCGCGAGGAACAGCACAGCGATCTCCGTGTGGCCGTTGTACGCCGCCCGGTACAGCGGGGTTCGTCCGAGGTCATCCTTTCCGTTGACATCCGCGCCGCCGGCCAGGTGTTGCTTGACGGACTCGACGTTGCCGTTTGCGGCATCATCGCATAGCGCGCCGAGTTTGACGGCGGATTTGCCGCCGTGACCGCGGAGGACTTCGGCTGCTTTCTCGTCCGCCAACTCCAATGGGGTCAGCCCGGCGGTGTTCTTTGCGTTCACCTCTGCGCCGTTGGCGACAAGCAGATCGATCGTTTGCCAGTGTCCGCCCCGGGCGGCGCGATGCAGGGGCGTCAGGCCTTCCGCGTCTTTTTCATTTACCTTCGCGCCGTTGGCGATGAGCAGCGCGCCGATGGTCCAGTGCCCGCCCGAGGCCGAGTAATGCAGCGGTGTGACGCCCTCGTTGTTTTTCGCATTGAGATTCGCCCCTTTGGCGACGAGCAGATTGGCGGCTGCGGTCTGGCCCGAGCGGGTTGCGTAGTGGAGCGGGGTTGCGTTCCAGTTGTTCGCCGCATTGACATCCGTGCCGGCGGCCCAGTGTTGTTCGATGGATTCAACGTCTCCCTTCCACGCAGCCTGGTGAATCGAAACACTCGGCGGCTCAATGTTTACGCGAGATTGTTTTTGTGCTGCGTGATGGTGCGGAGTTGAGCAACCCAAAGTCAGTAGTGAAAAAGCGAATAAGGCCAAAATTAATTTCATAACTTCGAATGGAGGCAAGACACTACGGTTTCACTCAAGCTCAATCAATCCCGATCTGCAACCCCAAGCGCTTGGCCAAGCGCTGTCTCGAGTGATTCGGGCTTGTTTCTTGGCGGGGGTGCGGGTAGTTAGTGGCGCGGCCGCAAACCAAGTGCTTGGTTTGCCAAAGGGGCAATCATGCAACTCGACGAGAATCAAAAAAAGACAGTCGCCGGCTGGATTGAGGAAGGGCTTGACCTGTCCGCCATCCAGTCACGCTTGGAATCCGAGATGGACATTCATATGACCTACATGGATGTTCGGTTCCTCGTGGGTGACCTTGAGTTGGTGCCCAAGGACGAGGAGGAACCGGAGGAGCCCGAACCGGAGGAGGAGTTGGCCCCGGCGGATGGCCCGACACCGGACAACCCGTTCCCCGCGCCGGAAGACCCCATGGGAGAGGCTCCGCTGCCAACTGATGACGTTGCCGGTGGCGGGGAGGTTTCCGTGACGGTGTCACCCGTGACCCAGCCGGGCATGAGGGCAAGCGGCTCGGTGACGTTCTCCGACGGGGTCAAATGCGAATGGCACGTGGACCAATACGGCCGCCCGGCCCTGGTTCCGCAACAGGAGGGCTACCGGCCGCCGGAGGACGACATGCCCAAGTTCGGCCAAAAACTGGAACAGGAACTGCGCGGCGTTTATTAGCCTCCAAGCGCTTGGCCAAGCGGCGGGGGTGGGGTCGGCTGTCCCCAGCCGTCCGCCGGTAAAGCCGGAAAAGTTGCGGCCGGCTCGGAAAGCCAGCCCCACCTTCAGGCTATATCTTGGCCTTCTTTTTCGCCTTCTTCTCCTTCTTCTTTTTCTTGGCGAGGCGTTTTTTGAGCTTGGGCCAGTTGTCATCGGCGGTGATGTAGCCAACGCATTTTTTGGCGCCGCACTTGCACTCGTGATCCTCGTAGCCATCGAGGTCGAAGCCGTAATTATAGCTCAACTCCTCTCCCTCCTTGATCTTGCGGGTGGAGATGAGCCAGACGCGGTTCTTGATGACGTCGGGCTCGCAGTTTGGTTCGCAGGAGTGGTTAATGAAGCGTGCGGTGTTTTCCGGGATGTCACCGTCGATGTCGTGGCGTTTGTTCACTTCGAAGATGTACACCGCGCCGTCGGTCTGGCTGCCCTGGTTTTTCTCGATCAGCGCGATGCTGCGGCGTTCCGATTCCTTCTTGGTGATCTTTTCGCCGACGTACTCGATGACCTTTTTGCCCTTGGGCACCTTGATCCTGGCGAACACGCCGGTACCGTGGATCTCCGACTCGCGGACCTCGATATATTTGCTGGTGATTGGCTCCCTGCCCATGCGGGCGCGGAGTGTAGGGACGCGCTGCCCGAAGGCGAAGTTTTTTGTGCCACAAATTACACGACCCGGCCAAGCATGCGATCGAGCGAGTCGGAGGTCTGGTAAACCAGCGCCTCTGGGTAGTGGGGGTAGGGATGGAAATACTCGAAGGTCAGGTAGCCGTCATACCCGGTCTCGTCGAATGCCTCGATGACTGCCGGCCAGTCGGTCGTCCCGTCGAGCAGCGGCCGGAACGATTCAAGCGAGTGATCTGTTCCCTTCTTGGTGAATTCCTTGAAGTGCACGTTGCGGATACGCCGTCCAAGGATGCGAACCCAGTGCTCCGGAAACTGGAATAGCATAATGTTGCCGGTGTCGAAATGCACCTGCACATATTCACTGCCAAACCCGTCGACGAACCGGATCATCTCCTCCGGCGAGAGCAGGTAGCCGTTGAAGAAAATGTTCTCCATGTTCAGGTGAACCTTCAGTTTCTCGGCCGTGGGCAGCAGCTTCCCGATGGCGGCCCTGGCGCGCTGGTCGCAGACGTCGTTCGGTGTGGGGTCGTGATCCTCACGCCAAGGCATGTGCACCGCGCCGGGCACCACGAGCAGGTTTTCCGTGCCCAGATGGTGGGCAGCCTCGGTCATCAACCCGGCCAGTTCCATCCCGCGCGCTCGCTCGGCGGGATCGTTGCTCGTCAGCGGGTACGGCCAAAACAGAAACGAACAGACCCCGCTGATGGCGATGCCGATGTCGTCGGCCATCTTCCGGATTTTCCGGTACTCGCTCGGGCCGTGCTTGGGCGATAGGTCGTTTTCGAGGTCGTAGTTCAATTCGATGCCGTCGAACCCGGCGTCCTTGGCCAACTGCAGGCACTCGCGCAGGTTCATCCGTTCCGGATACGGGAACGCCCATTGGTTGATCGACTTTTTCATGCCGTACCGCTTGGGCGAGGCTTTGCGCGAGTCCTTCGCGGGCTGGGCGGCGGCCGAGGTCGTTCCGGCGGCGGCCAGGCCGGCGGCACCCATGGCCAGCTTGAAGGCGGAGCGCCGGGACAACTCGTTGCCGGCCGGGGCGGGTGTGCCCCACGGGGCAGTCAGTTTCGGGGTTGGATCGTTTTGCGATGGCATGGTGCTGAATTGTGTTTGGGCTCGGGGCGAAATCCTCCAACGCCGTCCGCCCGGATTCAAGTGCAATCAGGCACTCTCAGCCGCTTGGCCAAGCGGCTTGGCCTTGTGGCCGGGGAAGACCCGGGCCATGTCGACACCGGGGGCGTGCCGGCGCAGGACCGGAATCAGCACGTCGCGGAAGTCGGTCGTGACCGGCAAATCGCCGGGGCCGACGAGGGCGTCGCGCTTGAGCCCGGGCCAGTCGGCGATCACGCGGCCCTCCGCGCCGTCGCCGCCAAGCACAAACATCGCCCCGCCCCGCCCGTGGTCGGTGCCCAGCGCGGAGTTTTCGCTCACGCGCCGCCCGAATTCGCTCATCACCACCACGGTCGTTTGCCGCATCGCCGCCCCGAGATCGCGCCGGAACGCGGCCAAACCGTTGGCCAAGCGGCGCATGAGAGGCGAGATCAGCGGTCCCTGCGACAGGTGCGAGTCCCAGCCGCCGAGGTCGATCGTGATCGCCTCGACGCCGACGCGGGCCTTGATCAACTGTGCGGCCAAGCGCAGTTCACGGGCGAACCGGTCGCCGCCGTAATCCGCGCCGTTGGCCGGCGAGTAGTCTTTTGCGTGCAGTTCCCGGATGCGTCCGAGCGCGTTGAACGTGTCCCGTGCCCGCGCACCGAAGACACCGGTTTGTCCGCCATAAAGCTGCTCGAGCGACTGGACGAACTTGTCGCCGCCGGAGAACGAAAAGTCGTTGAGCGACTGCATCGCCGTTGCCGCAGGCGCGCCGCGCAACGACTCCGGCACCGCCTGGCCAAGCGCGACGGCGGAGAGTGCCCCGCCGCTGGCTCGTTCGCGGAAACGCAGGAACCGGCCGAGCCAGCCGCCGCCGGTGTGGCCGCCGTGCTCCATCAAGTCCTGCGCCTCGAAGTGCGAGCGCGTCGTGTCCCCGGAGCCGACGCAATGCACGGCGCTCAACGCGCCCTCCTTCACCGCCGGCTCGAGGGCGTTCATCAGCGGGTTCAGCCCGAAACGGTCGTCCAGTTCGAGCGCCGCTGTTTTGCTGACGGCGGTGAATGGGCGCGCCCGGTGGTAGTCGTCATCGCCGACCGCCGGCATGAGCGCGAGGCCGTCCGCGCCGCCGCGCAGGAACACCACGACGAGCGTTTGCCGCAGGTCGCCGTTTCTGTGGAGGGTTGCCTTGGCCTGTTTCATCACCGGTCAACTCCACTGAAAACCCGGGCTGGCGAGCAGCAGGCCGATTGGATTTTTGGACGCCTTGGCGGCGGCGAGTTCGTCGTCGCGTGGCTGGCGGCCGAGCAGGTGGGCGGCGAGCTTGGCCGAGTCGCCGGCGCGCTTGGCCAAACGTTCGTGCTGGATGCGCGTGCCTTTGATCTGCCCTTGCGCCAGCTTGGCGGCGAAGTTCCAGCGCCAAAGCAGCGTACTCATCCACGGCTCGGCGTGGGCCGGATAGCCGTCCGGCGCCGGGTACTCGAACGGCATGTGGCCCATGCGCGCGAGGTAGTTCACGAGCGGCCGGGCGGCATCCGTCTCGGCATCGGTGGCCCGCAGCGCCGAGGCGAGAAAGTGCAGCGGCTGCTTGAACTTGTTGCCGCGTGTGCCGCGAAATTCATCGGTGGCAAACAGCGCTCGCAAGGTCTCACGAATGTTGCCCTTGGTTTTGGTGAATTCCCTGGCGACGGTATCGATGGCGGCGGCCGGCGGCTCGTCCGCGATGAAGCGCTGGCACAGCTTGGCGGCGATGTGCCGTCCGGTGGACGGGTGGGCGGCGACGATGCGAAGGACGTCATCAAAATCCTTCCGTCCGTCGCGTCCGGTACGGACGGGGATAGCCTCGCCAAGCACGGTCTTGGTCCGGTTATCGTGCAGCCCAGGCTCGAACTGCACCTTGCCTGCTTGAAATAGGCCGCGCCCGATGCGCCAGCCGCTCAGGCAGCGGGCAATCTCCATCACGTCCTGCTGCGTGTAGCCGCCGTGCACACCGAGTGTGTGCAACTCGAGCAGTTCGCGGGCGTAATTTTCGTTCGGGCGATCCTCCGGTTTGCGCACGCGGTTTTCACGGCCGTCAAGGTAGGTGAGCATCGCCTGGCTCTTGGCCGAGGCGGCGAGCAATTCGGGGAACGTGCCCAGCGCGTGCGGCCGGATGACGTCGCGGTCGTCGGCCGGCTTGAGCCATTTGCATTCGCCCTTGGAGATGTCGATGTTGAAGTGGTCGCTCCAAAACCGAACCATCACCTCGTACAGCTGACGCTCCGAGTAAACGGCGCGGGTCAGCGTGGCGCGGGTGAGTTCCTCGCGGAGGATGTGGGGCCGGAACTCGTAAAACTCGCCGATCGGCGCGAGGGCGAGTGTCTCGAATTTCTGCACGCGAAACTCGGCGCGATTGTCGTTGATTTTTTCCGGCGCGAGCTGCTCGTCGATGAACTTGTCCACGGCATCCTCCTCGCGCGTGGCCAAGCGGAGAATGCGCTCGTGCTGCCCCGGCCTCGCGCCGAACGTGAGGCGATTGAGCGCGTGGGTGGTGAGGCCGATCGATTCGCCGCTGGGCGTCGCGAACGGCGGCTTGGCCACGTCCGGCAAACCGGTGTACGGCCAGAGCGCCTTGTGCGGTGCGTCGCAACCGGCGGTTCCCATCAGCGCGGCCGTGCCGCCGGCTTGCAGGAATCGTCGCCGGTTAAACTCCATCACTCCACCTGCTTGGGTCGGGACGGGCGTCGCGGTCGGCGGGGGCGTTGGCTCGGTTTGTTTTCTGAGTCGCCGCTCGGGATTTGGCTGCGCTGCAGACGCGAGCTGCGCGGCGAGTCGTCGTCGAGCTTGGCCACCGGTTCGGGGGCGGGAGTTTTTCTCGGGGCACGGCTGCCCCGGCCCCTGCCGCGATCATTGCTGCGGTCATTGCTGCGGTCATTGCCACGCCCGGAGAGCGACGTGACGAACGCGCCGCAGCCGCTGATGATGCCCCACGGCAAAATGACAAACCAACCGGCGAACGGCAGCAGATAACAGAAGTTGAGCACCCAGCCGCCACGCCAGACACGCCGCCAGTTTTGGCTTTGATCGCCCGGTGCGGGGAGGCCGAGGCCGATCAATTGGCACAGGCCGGCCGAGCCGATGGCGCCGAGCATCAGCGGCACGACACCGATCACAAACCCGGCCCCCTTTACGATAGGATTCAGAAATTGGCCGAGCACTGTGAAGCCGATCAGGAATGTCGGCACGACGACGGCCAAGCCGATCAGCGTGGTACGGATGGGGGTTTTGTAGCGGTCTCTCGCTTGGGCAACCATGCGCGGGAATAGTGCCGTGCCAAAAAGCCAAAAGGCTTGAAAAACAAGCATCACGCCGAGAATCACCAGAAATACTGTCAGTACGTTAGCAATAGTCATCGCGGGGGAAAGCTACACGAATTGGCCGAAAATGTTACCAAAAAAATCAATCCAGAACCGGCTCGGCCTCGGCGGCGACGCATTGGTCGAAAAGTTTGGCCAAGCGCCGAGTCGTCGGGCCGGCGTCGCCATCGCCGATTGGACGGCCATCGACCTGCGTGACCGGCGCGAGTTCGCCCATCGTGCCGGTGCAGAAAAGTTCGTCGGCGCGATAGACCTCGGTGAGCGAAAAATCGCGCACCTCGAACGGAATGTCGTTGTCACGGCAAAGGCTCAACACGACTTCGCGGGTGATGCCTTCCGGACAGGCGACGAGGCGGCTCGTCGTCACGGTGCCGTTCTCGACGATGAACAGGTGCGTGGCGTTCGTCTCGGCGACAAAGCCGCGTGAGTCGAGCATCAGCGCGTCGTCGGCTCCGGCGTGGTTGGCCTCGATTTTGGCGAGGATGGATTGGATCAAATTGCAGTGGTGAATCTTCGGGTCGAGCACGTCGGGTGCCGGGCGTCGTACGCTCGAGGTGATGAGGCTCAGGCCGCTCTTGTCGTACACGGGCGACTTGTGCTCGGCGAGGACGATGAGCGTCGGCCCGGCGGTGTTGAGGCGCGGGTCCATGCCGGAGGTGAGCTTGACGCCGCGCGTGAGCGTGAGCCGGATGTGCGCGTTGTCGGTCATGTTGTTCGCCTCGAGCGTGCGCTTGATTTCCGCCGTGATGCTTTCGGCGGACGGTATCTCCGCGAAGGCCAGTGCGAGCGCCGAACTGCGGAGCCGCTCGAGGTGCTTGGCCAAGCGGAAGATTTTGCCGTCGTAAACACGCAGTCCCTCCCACACGGCGTCGCCGCCCTGCACGGCGGAGTCGAATGGGCTGATGCCGGCCTCGTCGCGGTGCAGCAACTTGCCGTTGATGTTGATGACCAAGTCGCGGTTTTTCTCGTTGAATTTCTGAAGCATGATCTTCGGTTAAGTGGTGATGCGGTGCGGGTAAAGTTGTTCGTAAATCTCATTGCATTGCTCGAGCACTTCGGAGAGCGCGTCGGGCACCGGTTCGTCCTTCGGCCTGTAAGCGCGCCAGCCGGTGCTGGTCTCGACTTCCGGATACCAGTGCCGCGCCCAGATGCCGTCCGACTCGCGGACGCCCTGCGGCCACTCGAGCATGGCATCGGTGAACGCAACGCCTAGCCGTTCGCACAAAGCGCCCAACATGCCGCGAGGATCGCGCAGCACGTCGGTCGAGTCGATCACCGGCGGCACGGTGCAGGTCAACTCGCGCACGTGGTTGAACAGCCCGAGTTGCTGCGGCAGCGCGGTGTCGGCCAGCGTCGGGTTGGGGAGTTTCTTCATCAGCGACGTGAGCATCTCGCGCGGCTCGCGGATGAGGAAACAGTTCGTCACTTGGCCAAGCCAGTCGCGGCCGATGCCCGGCAGCATGTGGTGGCACATTTGTTTTTGATAAAAGATCGAGTTTTCCCCCGGGATCGGGCCGGTGAGCCAAGCGGCGACTTTTTCCCAGTCAGCCTCGTAATGCTCGATGATCTCGTCGGCCATGGCGTGCGGCAGTCTGGTTTCGCGGAGGTAATGCGCGTAGAGCGGCTCGTCGACGACGAACGTGTCCGGCCGGTTGCCCCACGCGCGCATGAGCGCGGTGGAGATGTTGCGCGGCCCGCACCACATGGCCAAGCGCAGCGGCGTTGAATCGGAATCACCCATAAAGCGGGGAGAAGGTACGGGAGACACCGGCCCGGTGTCAGCCGTTTTTTGCAGGCCAAGCGGTTAGTTGGCGTCGCGGGCGTCGTCGAGGAGCTTCATCCACGCGCCCATGTAGTGGCCGTGATCCCAGAACGTGCGGCCACTGACGAGGTTGCCGTCGATCACGCACGGTTCATCGACAAACGTGCCGCCGCACACCTCGAGGTCGAACCTGGCCTTGGGCACCGTGGCCATGCGGCGCCCTTTCACACAGTCGGCGCGTGCGGGAATTTCCACGCCGTGGCACACGCTGGCGATGGGGGCGTTCTTTTCAAAAAAGTAGCGCGTGATGCGCAGCAAATCGTCGTCCTCGCGAATGTACTCCGGCGCGCGGCCGCCGCTGAAAAAAATACCAAGATACTCCTCCGGCTTGACGTCCTTGAACGCGATCGCCGCCGGCATCGTGTAGCCTTCCCATTCCTTGGTGATCGTCCAGCCCGGTTTGTTTTGGTGCATCACCATTTGATACTCGCGCTTTTCCGGTGCTGCGAGTACCGGCTCGTAGCCACCCTCGATCAGGCGGAAGTACGGATACATCGTGTCCACCGTCTCGGCGGCATCCCCGAAAATTATCAGGACTTTAGGCTTGGATTCGTCACTCATGGTCGGGCGCGAGTTAACCCTTGGCCAAGCGCATTTCCAAGCCAATTGCTCACGCGAAGACGCGGAGGAAAAAGCTGGAAATTAATTTCGCACCTTCGCGTGAGTTCATTTTCATGGCTGGGCCAAGCGGGGTTGAATTATCGCTCACTCCGGGAGGCTAAATGGATTGGGGAGCTTGGTTTGAAACCGCTTGGCGGGAAAGTATTTGAGTGGGTAAAAGGGGGCTGAATTGCGGTGAATATGGTGTGTATGGAGGGTTCAACAAGAAAGTCGTGAAAAAAGCCTCTCATAAGCTGAAAATCCTTTGACGAGGTGGCCGCAGGAGGCTACAAATTGTGTTCCTTTTTTGGGGCAACTACAAAATGTAGTGTTTTTTAAGGGTTTTACACTGAAAACACTATTGGGGTGGTTGTGGCGTCTTTTGACTGAAACAGGATTTTAAACTGAGTAATAACGGATTTTTTAAAGGTAAATGGAGAAGCGATTTCAGATTGGCAACAGGGAATTTGTTTTGGATCAGGCCAAGGCGGAGGAGGCGTACGCGGCCAAGCGGGTTATCAACGGCCGCCAGACGATGACGTTCAACCTGTTGCCGCTCAAATACCAGTGGGCGTATGAGCTTTATCGGAACATGAAAGCCAACCACTGGGAGCCGGAGGACATCCCTATGGCTAAGGACATTGAGCAGTGGCGAGGGAACGACTTGAGCGATGTCGAGCGTTGGATCATCCGGATGGGGATCGGCTACTTCAGCGCGGCGGAGGGGATCGTGGGCGACAACATTCAGCACGTCGTGCGCGAGCTGGTCACTGCGCCGGAACTGAAGCTGGTGCTTGGCCGCCACGCGCATGAGGAAAACATCCACGCCGACTCGCTGCTCTACATGATCAGTTCACTCGGGATCAACCCGCACGAGTGCGAGGCGATGTTTGAGGACGTGCCGACGATCTTGCGGAAGAATGAGTTCGTGAGTCGCGTGTCGAGGGAGTTGCGCCGGGACATGGACCTGTCCCAAGCGAGGGAGAAGCAGGCGTTGGCCAGGAATATTTTTGTGTTCGGGCAGTGCATGGAGGGGACGCAGTTTTACGGGTTGTTCGGTATGATCCTCTCACTTTACCGGCAGAACAAGTTTCCCGGCATCGGGCAGATGTTCCGCTACACGCTGCGTGACGAGTCGAACCACATCGAGTTGCTCCGCAACCTGCTGGTGGAACTGATCAGGGAAAACCCCGACGTGTGGACGGACGAGTTCCAACAGGAACTGGTCAACCTGATGAAGGAAGCGGTGCAACTTGAGAAGGAGTTCATCAACGACTGCCTGCCGGTGAACGCGGTTGGCTTGAGTGGTGAGGAGTTTGCGGAGTACATCGACTACATCGCCGACAGGCGGCTGGAGAATGTCGGCCTGCCGCTGCTGAACGAGGGAGTGAAAAACCCGTTCCCGTGGCTCGCGGAGATGATGGACATCAAGAAGGAGCAAAACTTTTTTGAAGGTCGAGTGACAGAGTATCAGAAGGCATCCTCACTGGAAATGGTGAGCGATGACGAACTATAGTTTTAAGCAGCAACCCAAACCAAACAGCACCCGGACATGGCAATCAGCAAAATTACATTCGAGGAGGATGAAGCGATCAAGCGCATGGCGTCCGCGCAGGAAGCGCCATCCCGTTTCAAGTGGGACGAGTCTCTCAATGGAGACGGTTCGACGGATGCCGATCTCCGGCTTCGCTCGAACGACGGTGAGCGTGATATTGTGCTGGGTGACATCGCCAACACGGTCGGCAACGCCTTGGCCAACTTGATGATGTCCAAGGGTGAGAAGGATGTTTTCACCAGTGAAAACAGGGATTTTGTGGCCAAGGTGGCCCGCACGGTCGGCGAGCGGTTCCAGGGAAATGCGCTTGGCCAAGCGGAGGACGCAAGGCTGTCCGAGACGGATTTGCACCGCGGCATCGAGCGGGTGTTGATCGAGAACAACGCGCACGACGTGGCCCGCAGCCTGGTGATTGACACGGCCCGCAACGTCGCCCAGTCGGACGAAAAAATCAGCGTCCGGTTGATCCGCCGCAACAACCAAGTTGTCAGTTGGAATGAAAACAAAATTGAGATCGCGATTCGCAAGGCGTTCCTTTCGCAGCAGAAAGACAGCGCGCCGGCGGTGTTGGTTGCCCAGTCGGTGACGGAGCGGGTGAGGGATGCCGGCCAGGCGTTCATACATATCGAGGAGGTTCAGGACGTTGTCCAGGAGGAGCTGATGAAGGCCGGTCACTACAAGGTGGCCGAGGCTTATATTTTATATCGTTCGCAGCGTTCGCTGCAGCGCGCCGATGAACTCGTTACGAGCGAAAGCGAAGCGGGGCCGGCAGACGCCACGCAGCAGGAGTTGCTGCTCATCACGCAGCCCGATGGCAGCTCTCTATTTTGGAAGGGGGAGGATCTGCTCGAGCGCATCAAGTACGCGAGCATCGACCTCGACCTTTGCCTGAACGAAGAGCAGATCGAGGCTGAGTTGCGCCGTTCACTTTTTAGCGAGATGTCTGCGGCGGAATTGCAGACAACAATCCTCCTGAACGCCAAGGCGCTGATGGAGCGTGACGCTGACTTTGCGAGGTTCGCCGGCCGGTTGCTCTGCACTTATATTTACGAGGAGGTGCTCGATTGGGACATCCTCCGCGACGGTGTCGGCGCGTTGAAGGAGGCGCACGCCCGGTATCTGCCGGAGTACCTGCGGCACGGCGTGGAGATCAAGCGCCTCAGTCCCGACTTGCTGCAGTACGACACAGGGAAACTCGGCGCGGCGCTCGATCCCTCCGCCGACTTGGAGTTTGATTATCTCGGCATCCAGACGCTTTACGATCGTTACCTGATTGTCGATCGCACCAACACCGGCGACGAGGAGCGCCGCATCGAGACACCGCAACTGTTTTGGATGCGCGTCGCCATGGGCCTGTTTCACAACGAGGTCGACAAGAAGGAGGAACGGGTTGTTTCGCTGTATAACCTTTATAAAAACCGGCGATTCTGCTCGTCCACCCCGACGCTGTTCAACTCCGGCACGCTGCACTCGCAGTTGTCTTCCTGCTACCTGTACTGGGTGGATGACTCGATCGAGGGTATCATGGAGCGCGGCATCACCGAGAACGCCTACCTCTCCAAGTGGGCCGGTGGCCTGGGCGGCAGTTGGACGTCGGTTCGCGGAATGGGCGGCCACATCCGGGGCACCAACGGCAAGAGCCAAGGCGTTATTCCATTCCTGAAATTGCACAACGACTTGTTGGTGGCGGTCAATCAGGGCGGCAAGCGGCGGGGCAGTGGTTGTGCTTATCTCGAGACATGGCACAACGACATCGGCGAGTTTCTCGAGCTGCGCAAAAACACCGGCGACGACCGCCGCCGCACGCACGACATGAACACAGCCAACTGGGTTCCCGACCTGTTCATGAAGCGGATGGAAGCCCGCGAGGACTGGACGCTGTTTTGCTCCAGCGACGCGCCGGATTTGCACGAGACTTACGGCAGGGATTTCGAGGAACGCTACCTCGCATACGAGGCCAAGGCCGAGCGCGGCGAAATGAGCGGCGAGAAGATTCCCGCCATCGATTTGTGGAAGCGCATGCTGCAGATGATCTTCGAGACGGGCCATCCGTGGATCACGTTCAAGGACGCCTGCAACGTCCGCAGCCCGCAGGATCACGCTGGGGTCATCCACAGTTCCAACCTCTGCACCGAGATCACGCTCAACACCGGCAGCGACGAGACGGCTGTCTGCAACCTGGGCTCGGTCGTGCTCGACAATCATCTCACCGAGAGCGGCGAACTCGACTTGGCCAAGCTGAGGGAAACAATTCGCATCGCCGTGCGCGCGCTGGACAACGTCATCGACATCAACTTTTACCCGACGCAACCGGCCCGGAACGCGAACCTGCGCCACCGGCCGATTGGCCTCGGCGTGATGGGGTTGCAAAATGCGCTTTACCAAAAAGGCGTGCCGTTTGTCTCCGAGGCGGCGGTGGAGTTCAGCGACGAGTTCATGGAGGCGATCGCCTATTTCGCCTACGAGGCGTCGAGCGACTTGGCCAGGGAAAAGGGGCGTTACGAAACTTACGAAGGCTCCAAGTGGGATCGCGGTCTGCTGCCGCCGGACACGGTCGATCTGCTCGAGCAGGAGCGCGGCCAAGCGGTGGATGTGCCGCGTGGCGGCAGGATGGACTGGGAACCCATCCGTCAAAAAATCGCCAGCCAGGGCATGCGAAACAGCAACGTGCTGGCCATCGCGCCGACGGCGACCATCTCCAATATCATGGGCACCTCACCGTGCATCGAGCCGCTCTACAAGAATCTTTATGTGAAGAGCAACTTGTCCGGCGACTTCATCGTGCTGAATCGCCACTTGGTCAATGCCCTCAAGGGCAGGGGACTTTGGAACGAGGACGTGATGAACAAGCTCAAGTATCTCGACGGTGACTTGCACGACATCGCCGAAGTGCCGAACGAGCTGAAGCAGCTTTACGCCACGGCGTTTGACGTCGACCCGATGCTGATGATCGCTGCCGCTGCCCGCCGGCAAAAGTGGATCGATCAGTCGCAGTCGGTAAACCTGTTCCTAGCCAAGCCGGACATGAAGCGGCTCTCGCACATGTACCGCGCCGCCTGGCGCAGCGGCCTAAAGACGACTTACTACCTGCGGACGCTGGGCGCCTCGAACATCGAGAAAGCCACCATCGCCGTGAAAAAGCAGGGCGTCGAGTTGCCGGAGAAAGAGCACACCGCCGAGGAGCGCTTGGCCTGCTCGATCGAGGCCATGCGAAACGGCGAAGAGTGCGAAGCGTGCCAGTGACTGCGCTTGGCCAAGCGGAGAATCGCTTGGCTAAGTTCTGAACTCGACTTGGGTGGTTGGCTTGGGCAAATTGCCGCCCGGCTTTTTTATAAATCATCATGTCACTCACATCTGTTAAACAGCTCAAGACCGTCAAAAAAAATGTCCGCAAGCACGTGGACGCCGCACTCGAGGAAACCGGGGGGCTGCTCCGGCTCGCGCCCGCTTGGGTGCCGCGGTCATTCCTGCAGCCGGGCCTGCGGCTCAAGCTGCATCCGGATGATACCTACGCTTACGGCCTGAATCGCGGCGGCATTGATGAGCGTTGGTTCGGCTCCACCACCGAGGCCGCCAACGAGGGTCGCGTGCCCGACGAGGGGCTGAGCTACGTGGTGCACGGACGCAACCGGTTCACCCTGCGCGACGCGGTGGCCGAGTGCGGGGCGGACATCATCGGCAAACGCATCTGGAAAAAATACGGCAAGTGGCCGGTGTACTCGAAATTCTTCGACAACATGGGCCCCATCCCGCATCATATGCACCAGAACGCCAAACAGGCCAAGCTGGTCGGGCAGGAAGGCAAGCCGGAGAGTTATTATTTTCCGCCGCAACACAACAACGTCGGCAACAATTTCCCGTACACCTTTATGGGCCTCGAGCCGGGCACCACGAAGGCGCAAGTGCGCCAGTGCCTCGCGGATTGGAACAAAGGCGACAACGGCATCCTCGACCTCAGCCGCGCGTACCGCCTCAAGCCCGGCACCGGCTGGCTCATCCCGCCCTGCATCCTGCACGCGCCCGGCAGCCTTTGCACCTACGAACCGCAATGGGGCAGCGACGTGTTCGGCATGTACCAAAACCTCGTCGAAGGCCGCGAAGTGCCGTGGAGTTTGCTCGTGAAGGACATGCCGAAGAAAAAGCACCGCGACCTCGATTTCATCGTCAGCCAACTCGACTGGGCCGGGAACACGAACGAGAATTTCAAGGACAGCCATTATCTAGAGCCCATCCCGGTGGCCGATACCCGCAAGCAGGGTTACGTCGATCGCTGGATCGTCTACGGCCGAATCAAAAAGGAGCAGCTTTTCACCGCCAAGGAACTCACCGTCGATCCCGGCGTAACATGCACCGTGAAAGACAAGGGTGCTTGGAGCGGCATCTGCGTGCAGGGCAAAGGCACCATCAACGGCCAGCCGCTAAACAGCCCCAAGCTCATCCGCTTCCACGAGTTGACCGAGGACGAATACTTCTGCACCGAGTCCGGCGCCAAGGCCGGTGTCACCTTCGAGAACACCAGCGACACCGAACCCTTGGTGCTCCTCCGCTACTACGGCCCCGAGGTCAATCCCGACGCCCCCGGCATCGGCGACTATCGAAAACGAAAGTTCGATTGAGGAAACGAAAAATCAAACAGCGACTGGTCATCGGCAACGATGAAGAGAATGTTTGGCCGTTTCTTCGCCTCGGCCTGCACCATCAACGGAAACAAACCGGCCACCAGAATGAGAATCAGTTTCTTATCGATTATTCTTCGGTTTCCTAGGCTTTTTCTTGCTGGTTCTCTCCTTGATCTTCGGAGTCTCAAGTCCGTCACCCGGCTGGTTCCACAGACGGTACGGATCGTCGAGGCGGCGCATCTCGGTTAGAAGCAGGGCCTCCATTTCCTTAAGCTTTACGGCGTACTTTGGATTGTCCGCAAGATTCAGCTGATTCTTGGTTGGCTTGATCCCGGTCAACGCAACCACCTTGGGGTCGTGATGCTCCTTGATAAACTCGTGGGGGTTTTCCTTTAAGTTGAAAAGCTGGGTGTGCCGGACGCCAGTCTTCTCCACTTGATACTTCGTCAATTTCCAGTCGCCCTGCTTGACACAGCGCGTCCCCGGCCGTCCGCCGCCGCAGTACACCCCGTAAAGAGCATCACGCACCGTTTCCTTTTTACCCAGAAGCACAGGCTTGAAGCTGATGCCTTCCGAGGTAGCCGGAGCCGGAATACCTGCCAAATCACAAATCGAGCCCAGCACATCAAGCAGATAAATGTTTCCCTTCGCCCGCAACCCGGCCTTGATGCCCGGCCCCTTCGCAATAAATGGAATGCGCCAGGTATGATCATACATATTCTGCTTGCCCTGCAGACCGTGACGACCGATGGCCATGCCGTGATCGGCGGTGTAAAAGATGTATGTGTTGTCCAGTTCGCCCATCGCCTCGAGTTTCTTGAGTACCCGCCCGATCTGGATGTCAATATTCTCACTGCAGGCAAACTGGCGACCGATCTCGTTGCGAATGGTCCGTTCATCGCGCCGCTCCCAAACGCCCTTCACCCCTACTTCATCACGCACGGTGGTGTGACCGTGGTCAAAGGGATGCTTGGGTAAATAATTGACGGGCAAGGCAGGTTGTTTGGGATTTGCCGATGGCAGCGTCGTTTTATCGTCATGATTCACTGCACCGTACTTTGCCAGCAGCTCTGGTTTGCCATCACGCACATCATGCGGATGGGAAAAGCCGAAATAAATCAGGAAGGGATCTGTATCCTTGGCTGATTCGCGTTCATTCAGATAATCCAGGACTTGATCGGCGTGCCAGGCGCTTCCCCTTTCATCCGAAGCTCCGCGCCGGGTTCCATCTCGTCGCACTTGAAATAGTTCGTTGGCGTCCGCATAGCTGTTGCCATTTTTACAGGTGCGCATGGTGTCGTAGCCGGCGCGGTTGAACACGGCGGGCAGGGTGAACTTGGCCAAGCCCGGCGGCACGAGGATGGGGTTGTTCACGTGAGGGTTCATCATTCGACCGGGCTTATCCGGGATGTGCCACACGGTGCGGCCGCTCATGATCATGTGGCGCGAGGCGGTGCAGACACCTCCCACCCACGAGCCCATCTGGTACGCGCCGTCGATCACCATGCCCTGGGCCGCAAGACGGTCGATGTTCGGCGTTTGGAGCGCCGACCTTGGGTTGTAAACCTTCAGGTCAAACGGCGACTGGTCATCGGCAATGATGAACAGAATATTAGGTCGATCCCCAGTCAACGCAGCGGTTTTCCCTGTGTTCGGAACAAGCAATGATGCCAGCAGAATGGTCAGCGTGATTCTCATGGTTTTATTTCCCTTTGGATGAATTTTTTTTCTTGTTTCGTTTCTTTGTCCCAGAGTTGCCAAACGGAAGTTCAAATTCATTTTTCTGCACCGGGCCCGGTGTGCTGCGACCGCGGTCGATGTAGCTTTGCATCAACTTCTCCAATCGCCCCGCCACTTCCCTGTTGGTCTTGGAACGATCCCTGGTTTCACTGATGTCGTCCTTCAAGTTATAGAGCTCGCGGTTGCCATTTCGATACATGACGAGTTTCCAAGGCCCCTGTCGAATCGCCAGACCAGCAGGCGCCTGATGTATGGTCGCCTCGCGAATTGGCCCGGTCGTTTTCCCAAGCAACCCGGGCAAGATACTCACGCTGTCCTCGGCAGCGTCGGGGGGTAAATCATGACCAAGGATGTCCGCGCAAGTCGCAAAAAGATCGTTCAGGCAAATGACATCGTGGTTCACGGAGCCAGCGTTAATTTTACCCGGCCAACGGGCCACGAAAGGTTCCCGGTGGCCGCCTTCGTAAATGCTGCTTTTGGCCTCCCTCAATGGAGGATAGGGCCGTCTGGCCGCGCCGTTGTCGCCGGTGGCAATGAGAAGGGTATTCTTTTCCTGACCGGTTCGTTTCAGCGCATCCATGATCTGGCCCAGCATGTGATCACCCTGATAGACCCAGTCGGCGTATTTGCCCTCCTTGCCGGCGATCCCGCTCTTGCCGACGAACTCGGCCGCCGGAACAATCGGGCTGTGGGGCGGGCACATGGGGAAATAGAGGAAAAACGGCTTCTTCTCCCTGGAACGCTCCTCGATGTACTTGACGGCCTTGCCGATCATCAGCGGCTGGTTCTCGATCCCCTTCACGTTGGCCACCACCCTGTCCTGCTCAATGATCGAGCCGATGTTGCGGGCGTGGGTAAAGCCATAGAAATAATCAAAGCCAAGCGCGTTGGGGCCATCGATGAGCCGGGCGCCAATGGGAAGCTGCTTTTCCGTGCCCGGCATTCCATCGACCCAATTCATGCCGAGATGCCACTTGCCGATGCAGGCGGTGTGGTAGCCACGGCCCTTAAGAAAGGAGGCCACTGTGAGACGGCTCTTGGGAATGATCGGGGCAGAGTAGGTTTTCAGCACGCCAAACTGGCCAATTCGGGATGGGTAGCGGCCCGTCAGCACACCGTAGCGGGTTGGCGTGCAGTTGGCCGCCGCCGAGTGCGCGTCAGTGAAGCGCATACCCTCCTTGGCCAAGTGGTCGAGATTGGGCGTCTTGAAGGCCGAATCAGCCCGGTAGGACTTCGGCTGGCCGTAGCCGATATCATCGAAGAGAACGAAAACAATATTGGGAGGCTGCTTCGCCTCGGCCAAAACCACCAGTGGCAGCAACAAAGCAATCAGAGTTGGATAATATCTAATCAACGGAGATTTCCACAAGAACAGTGACACTTATCATTGCTACCCAACTTTTAATTCCGGAAAACGTGTTGGCGCATTCTTCCGGTTCAACGCCCGTACAGCTTGATGTTGTCGAAGTCGTTCATGTCGTCGAACGACCCGATGCCGATGCGGCCCTTGCCGAAGGTTTTGTCGATGACGCTCATATGCGGTTTTTTCATGTCGTCGAAGTAAACGTCGATCGTGCCCTTGGCTGACTCGCGAACGACTTTTACCTTGTGCCACGTTTCATTTTTCCACGGCGTCTTGTTTTTGTTTTCGGTCATGGCTTTGCGTGGTGCATCCTTCACGATCATGATTTGCCCGCTGTGCGGATCCGGTTTCGCGCCGAGATGGCAGTAGTAAAAATGTTCGGCGTCCTGCCAGTTGAAAAACACGCAGCAGTCGCGGTGTCCTCCGGTGTCCTTAGTGCTTTTCACGTCGAATGTCAGCACGAAGTCGGCAACGTTCATATCTTTGATGAGAGCTATGTGATAGGGACTGCGGACTTTTGGCTTGTAGTCACTGTTGCGTCGATTGATCCCAAAGACGTGGTTGCCGTCGACCTTTCGATGGGTCCAGCTTTTTTTGTCCGTGACCTCCCATCGTTTGTGTCCCTTCTCGAAGTTCTCCTCGAAGATGAGCGGGAGTTTTTTCTTCGGTGACTCCTCCGCTTGGCCAAGTGCTACGAAGGAAAGGAAAGCCGTTGCCAGTAGAAGTTTGGTAGCTCGCATGCGTGGAACCTACCTGAAGCCGGCTACGCTGCCACTCAAAAATCGCTCAGCGCCTGGCCTTCGGTTTGCGGAGATCAGACACGGGTTCGGCATCTTGGCTGAACTTTAACCGGTCGCGGAGCTTCGCGAGATGGGTTTGCGCGGATTCCCGCCTGGCCAAGTTGGTCCATTCGTCGGGGTCGTTTTGATGGTCGTATAATTCCTCGGTGCCATCCGAGTATCGGATGTAGCGCCAGCGCTGGGTTCGAAGGGTGTGGTTGTTTCTGCCGTAGGTGCTGATTGCTGGATGGTCCCATTTTGCTTTGGGGTTTTTGAGCAACGGCAGGGCGCTGTTGCCATCACAGTACGATTGGTCTTTGATGCCGCAAAGGTGAAGGAGTGTGGGATAAAGTACCGTGAGGTCGACCGGTATTTCGCAACGGGAGCCGGGTGTGCCCACACCCGGTGCGGAGATGATGAACGGCACGTGGTTCGCTTTTTCCCAAAGAGCGAATTTCTCGATGTGATCTTTTTCCCCAAGATGAAACCCGTGATCGGACCAGAAGACGATGATGGTGTTTTTCGCAATAGGACCATGATCGAGCGCATCGAGTAGACGCCCGACTTGAGCGTCGGCGAATAGACAGCAGGCAGCGTAGGCCCGGACAAAATCGTCGTAGGAGCCGGGGATGCGTTTGTCGAGTGCGGACATGCCGTTCCAAAACCATTTTTTGTTTTGCATCAGCTTGAGCGCGCCGGTGGGAAGGTCGCTCCAATCACTGTCGAGTCGGGTGGGGTTCGGGATCTCCGGAAGTTTGGCGTGATATTTTGATGGGGCGAAAAAGGGCGAGTGAGGTTTGAAGATTCCGCAGGCCAAAAAGAGCGGTTTGTCGATCGGGGGGTTTTTCAGTGAGCGGATGCAGTACTCCGTGGTGCGGAAGTCGATGGTATTTTTTTCGTCACTTGGCCAAGCACCCCAGTCGGTGTTGCGGGAACCGTACTCGGGCGCTTGGTTTAATTTCTTGGGCGGCATGTTTTGTGGAGCCATCGAAAGAAAATCACCAAACGAGGCCTCGTCGTGAAACGCTCCGTTGAATTGATGGTGGAATATCTTTCCCGCCCCACGAACCGCATAGCCCGCCAACTGGAATTGCTGCATCAGGGTTTGGCGCTTAGGCAAAGCTTTGCGCCAATCGCTCTTGTTGCCGTAAACACCGCTGGTGCTAGGGCGGAGTCCTGTCAGTGTGGCCACTCGGGATGGATTGCATGCAGCGGAAATGCAGTAGGCGTTGGTGAATAGCGTGCCGCGCTTGGCCAAGCGCTCAAGGTTTGGGGTTTTGATCGGCGACTGCGGATCGAGCAGCGAGATCCAGTCGTTCATGTCGTCGATAACGATGAACAACACATTCGGCTTGGCTGCCTCGACCTCGGCCAATCTGGCTAGCAGGCAAAGGGTCAGCGCGGCAATCCGTTTCATTTTACTTTTGAGACTCAATATGGCGCTTCAGGCGCTGGCCGTATTCGGGTCGCTTGATCCATTCTGAAAAATACGGGCGATACGATTCTCTCTCCCACCAAAAAATCCGCGGCGGCTGTGGAGTGACTTTTTTCTCGGGATAATCCTGCCCGTTCACACTGGCAGTCACCGAGGCGTCGATTGCTTTGAGTTTTTTGCGAAGCTGATTGGCAATCTTGGGTTCTTTTTTGACAAGGTTGTCCTGTTCGCTCATGTCGTTGGCCAAGTTGTATAGTTCGTAACGAGTTTTGCCGCTATCCGGAAACGAAATCATTTTGTAGTCGTTGTCGACAACCGCAATGCGGCCACGGCTTCGAAAGGGCAACGGCTTTTGGCGAGGACCCGGTTCTTTCAAAAACAACTTGGCCAAGCTCATCCCGTCCTGAGGTTTAAGCAGGTCTGATTTTTCCAATCCGGCAACCTCGGCGATGGTCGGAAAAATATCAACTGCGCCTGCCGGATGTTTGGTGATACGAACTTTGCTGATGCCATTCGGCCACTCAATGATTGCCGGCACGCGAAGGCCACCCTCATACATGCTGCCTTTGAAACTCCGAAGACCACCGGTCGTAGGCGGGTCGAGCCTTGGCAGTCCACCGTTGTCGCTCATAAACCAAACCAGCGTGTTTTGAGCCACACCCATTTCACGCAAGCCTTTGCGCAATGTACCGATGCTGCGGTCCATTGCCACCAATTCACCGTAATGTTCCTGTGCTTTTTGGCTCAATTTCGTGAACGACTTTTTATCTGCTTTGGATGCGGTCCAAGGATCGTGAGGGGTACCGTACCAAATCACCGTAAAGAACGGCTTATTTGCTGTCGCATTGGCTTTGATGAATTTTAATGCTTCATCGACGATGATTTCCGACGAGTCGCCTGAGTATTCCTCAATCTTGCCTTTGCGACTCATGATCGGGTTGCGATCGAAAAAGTTTGTAACCGACAACCATTCGTCGAAACCAAACGCCCCGGGATGATGGGAGTCCTCCTTAAAGATCGGAGCACCCGGGCCGCGGAGCCCGTTGAGGTGCCACTTTCCAAAGTGGCCGGTCGCGTACCCCGCTCTTTTCATTGCTTGGCCAAGCGTCTTCTCCTGAATTCGAAGCGCATAGCCGTGATCAAAAACCCCGGTGCGATCATGCGTGCGTCCGGTCAAAACCGTTGCGCGAGTCGGAGAACAAACGGGCCCACCGGCATAAAACCGATCCAAACGCAGCCCGTTCTCAGACATCGCATCCAAGTGAGGTGTCTTCAGCGCCGGATGATTCATGTACCCCATCTGCCCCCAACCCTGATCATCCGCCATCACCAAAACCACATTCGGCTTGGCTGCGGATAGACTGTTGATCGTAAATAGTAGAGGGATGAAAAGCAGGACAAGGTTCTTCATTGATAAATCCTATTGTGTCAGTCGTGATGGGCCGCTTTATGAGTCGCCTTGATAATGAGCACCTCGTGTTTTGGTTTTGAAACGGTAGATCCTGTGAAACCGCTTATAAACATGCACTCATATCCGTATTCGGCAAAATATTTGCAGTCCGTCCGATTGGATTGCGATGACAAAACCGGCAACGATAAATTGGACGACAAGGATCTTTTCATGTTATTTTAAATGCCGCTTGACCGGGCACGGATTATCACTTAGCTGGCTTTTGCCAAGGGGTGCTTCCGGCGCGTTGGTAGTGACGACGGAGGGCGGTAGCCAGTTCGGTGAATTTTTTGCGGTTGCTCCCGGCCAGGTCGTTTTGCTCCAGCGGATCGGTTTTCAGGTTGTAAAGTTCGTACGGCTCGAAGGGGGAGTTGTGAACGAGCTTCCAGTCGCCCCGGCGGAAGGCGTGGTAGTCCTGCCCGTTATAGCGCAGGCCGCCCTCTCGGCGGACGAAGATTAAGTCGCGATCGAACTTCTGCGCTTGGCCTAGCATCGTCGGCAGGAGGCTTTTGCCGCGAACATGGCTTGGCACGCTGGCTCCGGCGGCGGCGCAGGCGGTCGGGTACAAATCCATCGTGATGCCGACGAGGCTGCTGCGTGTGCCGGCCTTGATTTTGCCGGGCCAAACGGCGCAAGTCGGCACCTTCAAGCCGCCCTCGTACATGTCCTGTTTGCCGCCGCGATGATTGCCGTTCGTGCCGCCGACGCTGACTTGCCCGCCGTTGTCGCTGCTGAAAATGGTCAGCGTGTTTTTGTACTGCCCGTTCTTCTTGAGCGCGTCGATGACGCGACCGATGCCGTAGTCCATGTGCTCGATGAGTGCGACCAGTTTGGCCCGTCGATCGCTGATGCCCGGTTCGCGCGCCTTCACTTTCTCGAGCCAAACGCGCGGCGGCTGGATCGGCGTGTGCGGCGCGTTGTAGGCGAGGTACATGAAGAACGGGGCGTCCCCGCCCTTGCGGCTGTTCACATGGTCGATGCCCCACTCGGTGATCAGGTCGGTGGCGTGGCCGGGCGGGTCGATCTCCCGGCGGTTTTCGCGGAAATAATTGATACCGTGCCGACGGTGCTTGTAGTAGTCGTCAATCATGTCGCAGAGGAAACCCTTGAAATGATCGAAACCGCGCCCGTTCGGCGTGTTCGGCTCCTCAAGGCCAAGGTGCCATTTGCCGATGAGCGACGTGTGATAACCAGCGCCCTTGAGCGTCCGGGGCAGAAGCGTCGTTTTCTGTGAGAGCCAGCCCCAGTTGTTTTCGGGGTGAGTGCGGATCACACCCGGCACGCCGGCGAGATCCGGGTACGTGCCGCTCAGCAACGCCGCGCGAGTCGGGCTGCAGACCGGGCAGTTCGCGTAAAACGAGTCGAACCGCATGCCGTCGGCCATGAGCGAGTCGATGTTGGGCGACTGTAAATCCTTCGCGCCGTAGCAGGAGAGATCGCCGTAGCCGAGGTCATCGACGAGGATGATCAGGATGTTCGGCTTGTCGGCGGCGAGCGAGCTGGCCGGCTTGGCCAAGCCGAGTGCAGCCAAGGCAACCAGCGTCGTGCGAAAGAGTTTGGACAGGTTCACGGGCGCAGCCTGCAACAGCGCTCGGCCGGAGGCAAGTTTTGGGGATCGGGAAACGCCAGGGTGACCACGGCAAACACGAAGCAAACTGCCGTTGCTGCCTTCCGGCCCTGGCGGGGTTCGTAAGTCCGCACTCCGTGGGCCCTGACACGCGCAACGTATCGCCTTGCCAAGCGCGACTCAAGGCAATTGACTATTTCACGGTTGCTGGGCTATACTGTCCGCCGATGATTTCTGGCATTGCCAAGAAGGAAACTCCCACGGAAGCCAAGGTCCGCGTCGGCGACGAGCGCCTGCTCAAGGTGAGCGAAGAGGCCGGTAACAAGGTGCGTTCGCTGCTCGAGCGGCAGGGGCGTCCCGGGGGTGTGCTGCGCGTGGCGGTGGTCGGCGGCGGTTGCTCCGGCTTGCAGTACAAACTGGATTTACAGGACGCGCCGGTGCATCGGGACATCCTCGTCGAGAGCTACGGTATCCGCGTGGTGGTCGATCCGAAAACGGCCCTCTACGTCACCGGCAGCCAGTTGGACTATGCCGACAAGCTGGAGGACGGCGGGTTCAAGGTGAACAATCCCAACGCCGCGAGCACCTGTTCCTGCGGCGAAAGTTTCAGCGCCTGATCGGGGCGGCCAAGTGTTCCGCCGATGACCGATTACTTCGCACTGCTGAATTTCCCCCGACGCCCTTGGCTCGACGCCGACGCGTTGAAGCAGCGTTTTCATGAGTTGTCCACGGAGGTGCATCCCGACCGGGCGCACGACGCGACGGACGAGGCCAAGGCGGAGTTGCAGCGGCGATTCGCCGAGGTGAACGCCGCGCATCAATGCCTGCGCGAGGCCAAGTCGCGCGTGCGGCATTTGCTCGAGCTCGAGCTCGGGCGAGCGCCGGGCAACGTGAAATCGATTCCCGGCGAGATGACGGAATGGTTCATGGAGATCGGCGCGGTGTGCCGCGAGGTGGACGCGTTCCTCGCCAAAAAGGAGGCGCAGGATTCGCCGCTGTTGCAGGCGGCGTTGATGGGCGAGGGCATGGCGTTGAACGACAAGGTCACGGAGTTGCACGGCCGATTGCAGTCGGAGTTGGCCAAGGTGGATGCCGAGTTGCAGTCGCTTGGCCAAGCGTGGGAGGCGCTCGACGGCCAGGTGGAGGGGCGGGGGGAGGCGCTGCCGCTGGCCCGGCTGGAGTCGCTTGGCCAACGGCTTGGTTTTTGGTCGAAGTGGAGCGACCAACTCGCGGAGCGCTCGAGCCGGCTGATGTTTTGAGTTGTCGCCGGGAGGGCGCTTGGCCAAGCTGCCGGTCGCGGATCACATTTTGAAATGAAACGATATTTGCATTTGTTGGCGGCCATCGCGATGGCCGGCGTTGTGGCGGTTCCGGTTTCGGCTGAAACGAAAAGCGCCAAGGTGGAGAAGGGGTTTGTGGCGTTGTTCGACGGCACGACGACCGATCAATGGATGAACGCCCGGAGCGGCAAGTTCCCGGCAAAGGGCTGGGTGATCGAGGATGGCTGTCTCAAGCACGCGGCCAAGGGCGGCGGCGGCGACATCATCACCAGGGGCACTTACGAGCAGTTCGATTTTCGTTTTGAATGGAAAGTGGCCAAGGGCGCGAACAGTGGCGTGAAGTATTTCATCATCCGCGAGCGCGGTTCGCTGGGCCACGAGTACCAGGTGCTCGACGATGCGAACCATCCCGACGGAGTCAGGGGCAACCACCAGACGGCGTCGTTTTACGACGTGCTTGCGCCGGCCAAGGACAAGCCGCTCAAGCCGGTGGGGGAGTTCAACACGTCGCGCATTCTTGTGAAGGGGCAGACGGTGAAGCATTTTCTCAACGGCAAAGTCGTGCTGACTTACGAGCTTGGCAGCGATGAAGTAAAGGCGGCGGTGGCCAAGAGCAAGTTTAGGAAACTGGAGAAGTTCGGCGTGAGGTTGGCCGGGCACATCCTGTTGCAGGACCACGGTGACGCCGCCTGGTACCGCAACATTCGCATCCGCGATTTGAGTAAGAAATAAACGCTCTTTTTTTCTGATCAAAAAAACTCCGGTTGCTGCTTCTGGCACTCATTGCGCTTGGCTTCATTTGGCTTGCCGCTCAGTAGACAGACCAAAGCTTGACCAAGTTTTTCTTTTCAACGGGTGCACCTGGTTGGATGCTCCCCGCGATGATCAAGCGTGTTTTCGTTGTGATGCTGTTGGGGCTCGGATTCGCCAAGCTCCCGGCCGCTGAGTTGAAAATCTGGAAACTTCTGGATGTCTGGCCCGGCAAAGTGCCGGGCGAAAAAGGGGATGTCCCTTCGGAAACCTTGACCACACACAAGTACCGTGGCGCTCCCATTCTCAAATATAACAACGTCACGAAGCCGACATTGACGGTGTTCAAGCCATCGCAGGAACAGGATACCGGCGCGTCGGTGGTGATCTGCCCCGGCGGGGGGTATCAAATATTGGCGTGGGATCTGGAGGGGACAGAAGTGGCGAAGTGGCTTAACTCAATCGGCGTTACCGGCGTGGTGCTCAAGTATAGAGTGCCCCGTCGCAAAGGCCGCGAAAAACACGATGCCCCGTTGCAGGATGTACAACGAGCGGTGAGCCTGGTCCGGCATCATGCAAAGGAGTGGGGGCTTGATCCCAAACGGATTGGTCTTCTCGGCTTTTCGGCGGGTGGCCATTTATCCGCGACAGCGATGACGAACCATGACAGGCGGAACTACAAGCCGATTGATGCCATTGACCAGGCGAGTTGCCGTCCGGATTTTGGCGTATTGATTTATCCAGCCTACCTCGTCGATAAAGAAACCAAGACCGAACTGTCGCCGGAGTTGAGTATTACAAAAAACACGCCTCCAGTTTTTTTTGCCCATGCGGGTGATGATTCTGTTCCAGCGGAAGGAAGCGTGCGGTTCTGGCAGGAGCTACGACGCAAGGGGGTGAAGACGGAGGTACATGTATTTCCGAAAGGTGGCCACGGTTTTGGCCTTCGTCCCTCAAAACACCCTGTCACCGCCTGGCCGGAACTTTGTGGTGATTGGTTGAACAGCATGGGTTTCTTGAAGCGTTAAACCCGCCTGGCAAGCACTTGGTTTGGCAGTTCTTTTTATCCTGCGGTTTTCACTTCACCAGCGGGGCGAGCGTCGGCCTTGAGAGATTTGTCGAAAGCCAAGGCGTGTTTGTAGAGCCGCCGGACGATCTTTTGGTTTGCCGCTGCGACATCCGTCGTTTCGCCGATGTCGTCGGCCAAGTTGTAAAGTGTTAGCACCGGTTTGAGTCCTTCTTTTTGCTGTTTCTTGTTACCGCCGCCAATATGGAGTTTCCAATCGCCACTGCGGACGGCGCGCAGGCCGGCGCCGCGATAGTAGTAGAATTGTTTGTGCGGGCTCTTGGCTCCTTCTCTGCCGGACATCAGCCGCCAGATATTTTTGCCGTCGATTTTGCGCTTGGGCAGCTCGGCCTTGGCGAGCTTGGCAAAGGTCGGGAGAATGTCGCATGCGGCGGCAACTTCGCTGCAGACGGAGCCTGCCGGGATTTTGCCGGGCCAGCGCATGATGGTCGGCACGCGCATGCCTCCCTCCCATGTACTGAATTTCGCCCCTCGGAGCGGCAGTGCCGAGCCGCCGTGGTGGCGGAGCTTGAGATGCCATGGGCCATTGTCGCTGGTGAAGATGACGACCGTATTGTCATCGACGCCGGTTTCTCTCAGCGTTTTCAAAACCTGGCCGATCGAGTAATCAACCTCTTCGATCGTGCGGATGTACGCTTTCTTTGGATCCTTCGTGTAAAACTTGTCCGACACAAAAAGAGGGATGTGGGGCATGGTGTGTGGCATGTAGAGAAAGAATGGTTTGCCCTTGTTGCTGCGGATGAATTGCTGCGCCTCTTGGGTGTAGCGTTCGATGATCGTGTTTTGATTCACAGGGCGTTCGATCACTTTGGTGTTGCGAAGCAGCGGGACGTTCCATGGGGAGATGTCTCGCTCGATCCAGGCACGGTCCAGGTTGCGGTCCTTGCCCTTCACGCCGTCCATGTCGTTGGAGTAGGGGATGCCGAAGTAGCTGTCGAAGCCGTGGTTGGTCGGCAGGAATTTCGGCAGGTGGCCGATGTGCCATTTACCCACGGCCGCAGTGGCATAGCCCTTGGTCTTGAGAATCTCAGCAATGGTGGTCTCCTCGGGGTTCAGGCCGATGTTGTGGCGTGGAAACAAAACGCCGGTGATGCCCACTCGCGGTGGGTAGCAGCCGGTCATCAACCCGGCGCGGGACGGCGAGCAAACCGGAGCAAGCGAATAAAAGTCGGTGAACTTCATTCCTTCTTTGGCCATGTTGTCCAGGTTCGGGGTCTTGATGGTTTTCGAACCGAAGACACCGACGTCTTGGTAGCCCTGGTCGTCCATGAAAATGAGGACGAAGTTCGGAGTGCGCGCGGCCTCGGCGGCTGAGGTCAAAGCGAAGCTGGCGGCCAAGCCGAGCAAGCCCTTGGCCAAGCGGTTGAGTGAGTATAATTGAGACATGGTTTAACGGCCGGGACGCTAAACAAGGCCAGGCGTGCATTCAAGCAATGTTTGGTTTTGCTCGTCGAAGCTTTTGGTTTGGGATACACCCCCCGCACCGATGAGCGAATCGAGCGCACCGAAAATCGAGAAATGGCCCTTCATCGTCGGAGACGTGGCTCTCCTGATTATGGCTTGGCTGGTTTACTACCACTCCGAGCCCAAGACATCGCTTGGTGGGCTGGAGGCGTTCTGGTGTTTTACCTGTGTGGCGACAGGGGCGTGGGTCATGGTGCTGCCGTTTCTCAAGGAATTCCAGGCGCAGGCCGACCTGACCGAGGCGAAGGAACTGGCCGCCTCGGTTGAGAAAATCTCCTCGGTCGATGCCGTTGCCAAGCAGATCGAGAACGCCACCGAGCAGTGGCTCCACGTGGAGGACCGGGCCAACGAGATCAACGCCGCCTCACGGGAGATCGCCGGCAAGATTAACGCCGAGGCGCGCGAATTCACCGAGTTTCTGCAGAAAGCCAACGATACGGAGAAGAACCATCTGCGGCTCGAGGTGGACAAGCTCAACCGGGCGCAGGTCGACTGGGTGAAGGTGGTCACCGGGATGCTGGACCATGTGTTCGCGCTCAACCAGGCCGGGCGCCAGTCCGGGCAGGAAAAACTGGTGCGGCAGCTGGACAACTTTCAGGTCGCCTGCCGGGACGTGGCCCGCAGGGTGGGGGTGGTCACCCACGAGCCGAAACCGGAGGAGGGTTTCGATGCCGGAAAACATCAACTGCGTGACCCCGAGGCGGAACCGGAAGTTGGAGCAAAGATCATCGGCATCGCCGCGCAGGGGTTGTCCCACCAGGGGCAGGTGCTGCGCAAGGTGGTCGTGGTGATTGAGGGGGAGGAGCCTGGCCAAGCGCCGCCGGATGCCGGCAAGCCCAAGCCAAAGGCCAAGGCGAAGGCCAAGGCGAAGAAAAAAGCGTGATCGCGCTCAGTTGCGCCTCGCGGCGCTCTGCATGTTGAGCAGCCGCTGCGCGTTTTTGTCACCGTTTTCTGCGGCTTCGATCAATGCGTTTTGGATGTTCACACCGGCCTCGCTGACGACCATGAACTGGTCAACGTTCAACTTGGCACCATTGGCCTTGAGTTGATTGATGCATTGGGTGGCCAGTGGGAAGTTGCCCTTGTCCAGCGCATCGCTGGCGGTCTTGGCCAGTTGTTTCAGCTTGGGGTCGGCCTTCTCGAAGTAGGTGATCAGATCGCTGGCGGATTCCTCGGCGGTGTCAGCCTGAAGCGCCTCTTCCGCGACTTTGCCACAGCCGCTCAAAAGCAGGCCGAGGGATAGTACGAAAAGCGGGGCTTTTAGTCTCCGAATCATCAGCTTGTCTTGAGCGGATCAGCGGCCTCGGTTTTTGGGACTACACCACCACCGATTCCCGCCAGGCGGTACCGAGCGGGCTTCCTGATAGTAGATTCTGGGATTGATAAACTCGACATGACTGTCGACTGAAGATGCCACGAATCCCTCCTTGTGGCGTTTGGCCACCGGTTCGCTCGGGCGGCTCGTGGCATTGTCATAGGCACCGGCGTCGTCGCTATGGGCCTCCCAGTAAACCATGTCGCCCGGTTGAAACTGATTTGCCTTATAGGATGCCCCCAATCTTCTTGGATTTAGGTTGCACGTGTACTCGCAAAAGGCGCCGTTCATGATGTAGCTGGTCACCTGATTCTCCCTTTGCTTGAAGTTACGGTGTGTCCGATCTTTGACGATGTAGTCCATCGAGCATTTCAGGATGTTGCTGTTGTTATGGTAGTTCCACAGCTGGCTTTCGTGAACCAGATCGCGCGCCGGACGACCGTTGGCGCGCCGGGTGTAGGCCCAGTTGGGCAACCCTATCGTGCCGGAGCACCAGCCCGGATAGGGCATGTAGTCTTCGGCATCATTTTGGTACATGGCGGAGGCGATGCTAATTTGCTTCATGTTGTTGATGCAGTTGGTTCGCTGGGCCTGTTCCTTGGCCTTCGCCAGTGCCGGGAGCAGCATGGCAGCCAGGATGGCAATGATGGCGATGACGACCAGCAGTTCAATCAGCGTGAACGCTGACCCTCTTTTTTGTGGAGTGTTCATGGTTCGTTTCAGTGCTTGGAGCAACCTTCACCGGTTGAGCTGTTTTTGCAACCCCATTTTGCAATTCTTGACAGGTAGCGAAAACTACCGGAGGTTGCCCGAAGAGTTGTTTATG
>Ga0207963_1000199_pt1 | contig 31106 bp, 31 predicted proteins | sample Knorr_S15_td_NAD_FD_185604 | JGI IMG/M metagenome (GOLD analysis project Ga0207963, IMG submission 185604) | Marine microbial communities from Southern Atlantic Ocean transect - Knorr_S15_td_NADW_ad_2500m_LV_A (SPAdes) (version 2) | ecosystem: Environmental > Aquatic > Marine > Oceanic | place...
TTCAAATTAGTCTTTGTGAGGATTATTGCATGCCCTCGGCTAATATTGATCCAAGGTTCCCGTAAAAAACCATAGGGCAGCAATTTATGATCAGAGATTATATCGCCACTGTTGACCAATACAAGATCCAAATCTCTTTCTAAACCACGGTGCTGAAAGCCATCATCCAATAATATAATATCCGGGTTAAATTGCTGCATTAAAAAGGATCCCCCTCTGAATCGGTCTTCATCAACGACGACAGGTACTTGATTCAATTTTTTCGATATCAAATATGGTTCATCCCCTGATTCTTCCCATGATGTTTTTGGCCCGGTTCCATCTGACACCAAAAGTGTCCCCTTGGTGGATCGACCATACCCTCGGCTCAAAACTCCAACTTTCTTCCCATTATTTTGTAAATAGCGAGCCAGGAATAGCACAGTAGGTGTTTTGCCTGTTCCCCCTACTGTTATATTTCCAACACTAATTACATGACATTGTAAGCGATTGGTAATAAAAAAACCGTATTTATAAAATAAATTGCGACAGTAAACGAGTCCCCAATAGAACATAGCCAATGGAAATAACAAATATGCCTGGTATTCTTTATAAATTCTCATAATTTGTATACTACAAATTTATATTTTCCATTTCATTCATTTTTTCTATCAATATTTGACTACATTCATCAAAATTCTGCTCTTTATTGAAAAATATTGGTTCTCCATATTGGATGAAAATTTTCCCAAAGGGCTTTTCCAAATAGAAAGTATCCCAATTGGTGAATCCCCATCTACGAGTGGAATGGACACTGATTGGAATAATGGCAGCATTTGTAGCTTGGGCTGCACGGATTCCTCCGGGTTTGGGGACACGGGCAGGGCCCGTTGGACCGTCAGGTGTAATGAAAACAGCATTACCCGGCTTCTTCAAGGCATTGATCATATTTTTATAGGCCACATCTCCTTTTTCCTTGCTGGAACCACGCATCATATTCCAACCCCACTTTGTGGCGATACGGGAGATGATTTCAGCATCTTCATGTGTCCCGGCAATGGCATAAAATTTTTCTTTTCTCAAATCGTGAACAACTGATAATAGTTGACCATGCCAAACAGAAAGAATAACAGATTTACCTTGCTTGATTAACGATTCGTAGTTGTCCCTGCCTCTTACATCCTTTCGATTGGAGCCATAAATAAATTTGAGAAGAATACTTCCCACAATCGTCTTAATTTGAATGGAAACGGAATCACTCATGCTCTACTATTGTTTTAGAAATAATTGATTCAGCAGCGCGTTTGTACACGCCTGGCATACCCAATGTACGGCGAACCCTATCAAATCCACTGAGCATTTTTTTCCGTTCAATACTTTTAGCATTTAGAAGAGGAATGATTGATTTTACTAAATTTTCTTCTGTCATGTTATGTTGTAAGAATTCTGGAACAATATTTTCATCTGCAATAAGATTGACCATGGATGCATATTTCACAGAAGCCATATTATTTGCCAACCACCAAGAAATGGCAGAAAGCTTGTAACATACAACCATAGCCGTGTCTTCTACAGCACATTCCAAGGTTGCCGTACCTGATGAGACTATAGCCACAGTTCCCGCTACCATGGCCTTACGGGCATTCTCTTCAATTTTGAAATCATTCGGCATGGGAGACAAACTTACATTGGGTGCCTTGCCCACCATAACCTGAATTAATGAATTAGATTCTTTTAGTTTTTTCACAGTTCTCAGAAAAATGGGCCAATGACGGTCCACTTCCTGTTGGCGGCTCCCAGGAAGTAAAACCAGCAACGGATGCTCAATAGTAATTTCATGACGTTGATAAAAATCTTTAGATGATTCATCTAAATGTTCCTGTTCAGCAAATGGATGCCCAACATAGTTGGTCTGCAATCCGCGGGATTCAAACCAATCTTGTTCAAATGGGACAATAGATAGAGTTTGGTCCAAAACTGCTTTCATAGTTTCAACCCGTTTCTCTTTCCAGGCCCACACTTGTGGTAAAATAAAATATGTAATGGGAATTTTTAAATGTTGGATCCGTTTTGCTAGACGGAGGTTAAAGCCTGGATAATCGATTAAAATGATTCTGTCTGGTTTCGTTCGGCTAATGGTATCAATCGTTTTCCCCATGATCTTCATCATACGAGGAAGGTGTTTTATGACTTCTACAAATCCCATTATAGCTAGATCGTCAGTATGTTCTAAGATCTGCATGCCGGCTTCTTTCATTGCATTGCCGCCATGCCCCATAAACGCGGAATTTGGATAAATCTTTTTCATGGCGTGAATCAATTTTCCGCCATGAAGATCACCGGAAGGTTCTCCTGCAATTAAAAAGAATTTTAAAGGCTCCGAATTCATAGTCGGCCCATTTTCCAAATTAAATCATCAATCTGAAATAGGTTCGGGCAGCAATCAAAAATAAAATAAGAGCAATATTTTGTAGGGTCCGTATTTCAGTTTGTAGCGTTTTGGTTATAGGCGTAGGAGACCGATCATCGGTGCCCAACCACGGATAAACTCTGGGGAATAATCTTGGAACATTTCCTCGGTACGTTTCATAATCATCACCAAATAGCCCGATTAGGGTTTCTTCTTCTAATGAGATAATCATAGAATATTGAAAAGTGAAAAAAATAAACACAACCAAAAGAAATTCCCACATGAATTGTCCTCCGGCGATCAAAGCTACACCGCAATAAATGATCATATTACCTAGATAAAGTGGATTACGAGTTCTTGCATATGGCCCTGAGGTGCAGAGTGATGGTGCCCCCACTTTTGTTGTCCGAGTAGCACCACCCGCATACCGAACGGCGTTGATACGAATGGATTCACCGATTACTGCTAAACTCAAGCCGTAAAATAAAAAAGGAATCTCGGGATTAGCAAAATATAGAAGCGATAATACAAGTGGCACAGGAGTAAAACTTCTGTAAGAAAAAAGAAAATGACGCAAATCCATTAGTGAATATCCTGGATGATAATGCGTTGTATTTCCATAGCTACTTCTAAAGCTTCCCTGCCAGCCTTGCCAGTGACAATAGGCGTTTCTTTCCCTTGAACTGATTTAATAAAATTATCCAATTCCATTCGAAGTGCATCTCCAGAAATTACCGGTGGTTTATGGTAGGCAATGAACCGCTCAGACCCATCATATTCAAAGGGTGCAGTCATGAGGGCTTGCGAGTCATCATCTGGGTCACCAACTACTTTATAAATCTCTGTCAACCCTAATAAAAGATCGATAGTGGCATAAAGATCTCGTTGAAAAACTTTTACTTTTCGGACTTTGTCTTTTGCCACGCGACTGGACATGATGCTGGCTACCGTTCCATTCCCAAACCTAATCCTTGCGTGGGCAATATCTACAGAATCAGTAAGAATAGATAGCCCCGTCGCACGAATGGTATTCACCGGCGAATCCACTAGGGATAATAAAATATCGATATCATGGATCATGAGATCCAATACGACAGGGACATCTGTACCCCGAGTGGTGTAAGGTGCCAGTCTTTGGATCTCAATAAATTTTGGATTAATAGTAAAGGGTTGAAGAGCCAGGAGGGCAGGATTTAATCTTTCTATATGTCCGACCTGGATCATGGTCCCTTTTTCCTTCGATAATAAGAGAAGACGATCAGCCTCTTCCAATGTTGTGGTAATAGGTTTCTCGATAAAAACATGTTTTCCTGCTTGGATACATGCTGCAGCCACATCAACGTGAAATTTCGTTGGCGTCACAATAGAGACTGCCTCAACTACATCTAATAAAGATGATAATTCTGTAAATGGTTTCGTGCTATTTTGACTGGCTATAGATATTGCCCGGTCCGTATCTGTATCAAAGACACCCATAAGTTCCGCATCCTGTAAGGATGCATAATGTTTTGTGTGATGCTGACCCAAATGACCCACACCAATCACACCAACTTTGATTGATTCATTTCGCATAAATAAGGGTGAAATTTACATAATCAAGAATGGGGAATACATGACAGAAAACCGCAACTTATTCAATTGGGAAAAATCTTGCATTTGTGAAGAACAAACGGCAATTTTTAGTGTAAATCGAGGTATTAATGGAGTTTCATCATGGCTAACGACATGAAATCCGGGATAGGATTTATAATTCCGGCAGCCGGCGTCGTCGGCTTTTTTACATCGCTCCTCTTGGGAGAATTTCTAGTGAGCATCATTATTGCTGTTGCCGGGATCATGGTTTGGTTCCTGTACATGCTAGTGATGGAATCGAACATGCCGCAACAAATGGGTAACATGATCCTGCTGTTTGGCATCTTACTTTCTATTGGGATATTCTTTGGGTTTGGTATTACACAAAATATGTTTGGCGGATTTGAATTTCAACCCGAAGGATCTATTTTTGCACTGGTAATCCTATTTTTTGCAGTGTTAACCGGGCTCAATTTCCGAAATCAGGCATCATCTACAGTAGCTACAGCAGGCGCTAGTGGGTTATCAGATTCTGACCGGGACTTGGTCATGGATGCAATTAAGCAATCTCAGGAGTCCACTGAAGCTTCAGATGAACCACGAGTGATTGTAGTAAAACAGGAAGCGACCCCTGAAGTTGCAGTAGAAGAAAAAAAGGAAGAGGAACCGAATCCTTATGCCCCATACAACATGGCAAACAATCCATATTTTGCTTATCCACCTGATTATTACTATGATGATGACGAAGAGGATGAAGAGGATGATGAGGATGAAGACTGGGATGATGAGGATGATGAGGAATAAAACGTATCTATCTTAAAAATTAGAAAGGGCAGTGAAAACTGCCCTTTTTTTATTAATTTGCCATTAGACATTAAATTTAAAGAAAATACAATCCCCATCTTTCACAATGTATTGCTTGCCTTCCTGACGGATCAATCCCAAATCTGAAAGTGTTTTTTCTGAACCGTGCTTTATAATTTCATCATATTGGAATATTTCTGCCTTAATGAAACCACGTTCAAAATCTGTATGTATTTCACCTGCTGCTTTTAGAGCTGACGCACCCACAGGAATGGTCCAGGCTCGGACTTCTTGCTCACCACACGTAAAATAAGTTTGGAGTCCTAATAGTCTAAACCCAGCATGAATTACTTTATGGAGTCCCGGTTCTGGGAGATTATACTCTGTGAGAAATAAGCCTTTTTCATCATCTGGCAAAACAGCGATCTCTTGTTCTATGGATGCACAGATTCGGACAGCAGAATTCCCTTCTTTTTCAGCAAAATCAAAAAGAGTCTGAACATGCTTATTGCGTTCTTCTTGCATTATCTCTGCTTCATCCACATTGGCTATATACAAGATTGGTTTGCTACTGAGTAGATGAAGAGAACGTAGGATGTTTTTTTCATCGGCGTCATCCACGGGCAAGGTTCGAGCCCGGTGCCCTTCATTACAATGTTTGAGTAGCCGATTGATCAGCCCCAATTCTTTTTTGGCAATTTTTTCTCCGGAGCGAGCCATTTTTTCTGTTTTGTGTTTGCGTTTATCCAATGTTTCCAGATCAGCCAGCAATAATTCTGTTTCAATTGTTTCAGCATCTCGGGTTGGGTCCAAACTGCCATCAACATGAGTGATATTATCATTTTCAAAGCAACGTACTACATGAATGATTACGGCAGTCTGTCGGATCTGTCCGAGAAATTTATTTCCTAACCCTTCACCTTTACTGGCACCTCGGACAATTCCGGCAATATCTGTGAATTCAACGGTTGCATGGATTATTTTTTTTGGATTATAGATTTTCCCAAGCTCATTCAACCTGAGGTCGGGCAGTTCCACAATCCCGACATGGGGTTCAATAGTGCAAAAAGGATAATTTTCAGCTGGAACGTTGGATTCTGTCAGGGCGTTAAATAGGGTAGACTTTCCCACATTGGGTAGTCCCACAATTCCACATTGGAGGGCCATTATTTAAATAGAAAATCGAATAATTTAAAATGAATCCAAAGCAGGATCACCACCGAAATCGTAAGTGAGGTTGTCAAACAACCCAACTTGTAGATTTTTTGCGAAATAAATAGTTCGATCTTTACTTGTACTCATTGTACCATCGGCCCAAACCAGATATTTCCCACGCCGATTCAGGATTTTTTTAATATCAATTTTATATGTGACAGTATCATGGTAGGGGCGGACTTGTCCTTTAAATTTCAGATCACCAACGCCTAAAGCACGTCCTCGACCCTTACCACCGATCCAGGATAAAAAGAATCCAACCAATTGCCACATGCCATCAAGCCCTAAACATCCGGGCATAACTGGATCACCTTTAAAATGGCAATGAAAAAACCAAAGTTCGTCAGTGATGTCCAGTTCTGCTATAATCTGTCCATTTGCATATTGGCCACCATCATCATTGATCTCTGTGATACGATCCATCATAAGCATGGGAGCTAAGGGTAATTTGCCATTTTCCATTCCACCCAGAATCCCTTCACCGCTTTGGATTAATTCTTCTTTTGTATAACTGCCTTTTACTATCATGATATGTTTTATTATCCTATGATTTTAAGGGGGTGAGAGTACGACAAATTTTTGAATTTATGAACCGACATTTCATGTTCAACTTTCAAAATAATCCGGTAAATTGCATGCTGAAATTTGGAGAACAAAATGTCTGAATGGGTATTAATATTAGGAGGTTCAACTGGCCATGGAGCAGCCACAGCAAAGCGGCTTGCAAATGATGGTTATGGAATTATTGCGTTTCATTTTGATCGTGGAGATGCAAAAAAATTAGCAGTAGAAACAATCACTGAAGTGAACGAGATCACTGATGGTCGGTGTCATTATTTTAATACAAATGCAGCGGCAGAAGAAACCATGGATAAGTATATTCCACAAATCAAGGAGATTACGAGTGGAGAACCGGTTAAACTTCTGCTTCATTCTATTGCGTTCGGTACCACCACCAATTTATTTGGTGAAAAGCCTGTCACCCAACGACAAATGGATATGACGGTTCATGTTATGGGGAATGCTCTGTTGTATTGGACACAAAAGTTATATGCGGAAGGACTTCTGGCAAACGGCTCACGTGTCATGGGGCTCACTAGCGAGGGAAACTATGTAGCCATGGAAGGATACGGTCCTGTTAGTGTGGCAAAAGTCGCTATGGAAGCAATTATCCGACAGATTGGATGGGAGTTAGGGCAATTTGGAATTACAGCTAACGCAGTCCAAGCTGGCGTTACACCAACCCGTGCCTTAACAAAAATTACAGAAGGATGGGAAAGGTGGATCGAAAACACTAAGAAACGAAATCCCATGCGCCGCACAACCACACCGGAAGATGTGGCGGGAACCATTTCAATGCTTTTACAACCAGAAGCAGATTTCATAAATTGTTCCATAATTTATTGTGATGGTGGGGAGTCCCGTTCCGGTTCTTTCTAATGGTTATCAAACCTAACAAAGGATATCTTTTGAAAGGTTATGTAATTTTTTCACTATGGAATTAATCCAATTCCTACAACAATTCGATTTCCCAATTATCCTTTTTCTCATGAAAGGCATAACACTATTGGGAAATGGCACTGCTTATCCAATTTATCTTATAATATCATTTTTCTATTTAAATCGAAAAGATTGGCTATCATTTCTTGGCATTATAATTTTATCAGCAATCATAATGAAATGTCTAAAAGAGGGATTTGCCTTAGCGCGCTCACCGGAAGAATTGCACCTTATTTCAGTTTCAGGATTTGGGTTTCCAAGTGGCCACGCACAAATGGCTATGGTAGTGTGGGGCTGGCTCGGACACCATTATAATAGAATTATACCAGCTTCAGTAATGATCTTCATGGTGGGATTTTCAAGAATTTATCTTGGTGTCCACATGCCCCACCAGATCATTGGTGGATGGGCCGTTGGGTTTGTGGTGTTTATGGGGTGGATCTTTGTAGAAAAAGAGCTATCGAAGAATTCCTGAATTAGGAGTCAATACCCAGAGCGATCTTTGTTTCAATAAGCCCAACAAGATCATGACAATCCTTATTTGGTGTGATATCAAAACTCCGTTTTGCCTCATTCAAAGCATAGGCCCACCACCCTTTTTTTGTATAAGCGATGGCAAGCTTAAAGTGGGCTTTACCTAAAATTTGGAATTCATCTCGAGCAAGTTGGCTCGGATCACCTGAATAAAGACGAGAAACTTCACGATATTCCATGATGGCTTCATCTAAAAGTCCTTTTTGAAGATACCAATTTCCAAGATTCAAATGGCGCGAAGGGTCTTCCTGGCATGCACTAATCATCAGTACCAGAAAGGCAGGTAAGAGCAATCGGCAGGGTCGGGATATATAATCAATCATAATAGGAGGTGAATTTCTAGTTTTAGGTTGTGGAAAATCAAGAAGAAAATCCATCAACATTAAATGCATGTTCTGTGGACTGTTTTGGATCACGAACGACAAAATAGAGTATTGCCATGCCTAAAAAAAGACTTGCGCCGATAATATAAAGCGACAGGGTATAATTACCAAACCGAACCATGTAGCCAATGCCCACAATAAAAATTAAAACAAATGGTGCAAGCATAGTATCCACTAAAGCCATGTATGTTTTGGTATCCCGCTCTTCAGCAAAATCATAGATAAGATTCATGGCCGAGGGCATAAAAGCACCTTGACCTGCACCAATGGCCATGAAAACCGCATAAACCCATAACATATTCTGTGAAAAAATAGCAAGGAATACTGCTGTGAAGTGGGCCAAATAGGCAACAATCATTCCAGATTTATGACCCATTTTATCTCCTAATATTCCTACAAAATAACTGGCAAAGCCAGATGCTATCACATTCAGGATTGTAAAGATTCCGGCTTGACTCACATCAAAATTGAATTTATCCTGACAATAAATCGCATAAAGTCCCAATCCCGGTAAATGTGCAGCGAAGAGGATGCGGGATAAAATGTATTTTTGGAAATTTTTATGGCCAACCACAATGGATTTTGTTTCAGCTAAAAAATCTTTAACTGTTTTGTGGCGGTGTTCTTTCTTCGGTGATTTGACGCGGAAAAACAAAAACAGAAACGTGCCAATTGTTAGACTTATAAATAGTATAAAAAACCCAATTCCAAAATTTCTGGGGAATGGTATGTTGCTGGATAATAGAAATCTTAAGATGAATCCACCTGCAAAACTACCCACACTGTTAAAGGCAAATCCTAACCCAAAAAATTTACCTCGTTCAGATTTCAAAGTGGATTGATTTAAAAATTCAGCCCAAATAGGTATAATGATACCTATCGATAAAGAATACAATATGAAATAAGAAAAATATACTTTCCAAGCAGTTTGAATTTGTTCGGGATCCAGAATGGTAAATGTGAATCCCATGGCAAAAGCCACCATAAGAATGATTATGTGTACTAGGATAACAGCTTTTTTGATATTGCGGATATTTCTCCCAAGAGTCGCAATAATTAAAGTTGGTAATGCAATAAGAATCGAAAATAATCCGGCAGTGGAAACAGCAATACTTTCTGGTGCACCCAATTCCCTTAAAAACAATGGCACAACCGCATAAAGCGTATGGAATGCGATACCGAACCCCCAACAGAATTCATGAACAAGATTATATTTTAAATTATGATTATGATCTTTGAGAGTTAACTCAGCCATAGGTCTCTTCCTGAGTGAGAAGAATCATAGATCCCAGAAGCAGAATTGCACCGATAATTTGTGCGAATCCTAACATATGACCCCGAATAATCCAATCAAGAAAAACAGCAGACAGGGGCCATGTCAATTCATAAACTGTGGCATGGGATGCCTTCATATGCTTGAGCCCAAAATAATAAATGAAAAGTGCCACAGCTCCGGTGGACATGACAATAATAACCAAATTCCGCCATTGATGAGTTGTGAGTTCTAGTGTTCCAAAACCATCCGATGTAACAGTGAAAATGATGAGAGCGCCTACAGCTGTTAAAGATAATCGCAGTGCAGTAACAGCAGTAAAGGGTAATCGATTCAACGCATGTTTTCCAAGAACGGTGGAACTTCCCCAACTAAATGCGGCCAATGTTGCCAGGAGCGCTGCAATGAGTGTTTTATCATCCCAGTCCGCAATAGATGTGGTTCCAAAGGTGACAAGATAAGCACCTAACATGGCCAACAGAGCCAAGCCAATAAATCTCTGGGTTAGTTTCTCTTTTAAAATTATGGCTGCAAGGGAAATGGCAAAAATCGGTTGGAGTTTCTGTAAAAGCACGACCACCGACAGATCGATATAGTCTACATAGCTCAATGCTTTTGTGTAAAAGTATGTCCCTAAAATTCCACCGCAGATAGAGATCCATAAAACAGAGATCCAACCACGCTGCCCCAGTTTTTTTATCTCCGGCCACGTTTTGATAAGAAATGGTAAAAACAGAAGCGCTCCAAATGCATGTTCGAGAGTCACTACTAAAAAAGATGATATGGAATAAAGCTCCTGCCTTAAAAATCCATCCGCGCTCCAGAGAAGGGCGGCAAAAACAACTGCCAGCGGTGGAAGTATTTTTCGCATCATTAAAATTAGGGGAAGATTTGAACTTTATTGTGGATTATTTAGAGTGTCATACAGGACGATGCAGGATATCCGGAATGACAAAACAAAAAAGCCCCCCGTCCTTCGACAAGCTCAGGAACCAGAGGACTTTTTAAAATAAGGACTGCCTGAATTAGGAATCTTTTTTCAATTTTTCTACTTCTTCCCGGAGTTTTTTCAATTCATGCCATAGTTCATCAATATTGTCATCACTGTTATGGAGTTTGAATTTTTTCATCATTTTATGGGGACCGTCATGATCCATATTAAAAAACACATCCACATCTTTATCATCAAAATCGTGGCCATCACCAAAGAACATCATATTTTTTCCCGGGCCAAATCCCATATCAAATGTGCGTGGCGCTTCGCCCAAAGTGACTTTCATTTTCCGTTTCCGGTTTTTCCGAACAACGTTGAGCTGCACCTTTGATTCTGGTGTATGTCCGCGGATTTCTTCAACTAAGTCACTTGCATCTTCAACTTCTTCGCCTGCCACGCTTAAGATCACATCTCCCGCTTTCATGCCCGCCTTTTCTGCAGGGCTACCCTCAATCACTTCTGTAACAAGAACACCGCCATCTTTTGCACCAAAATAATCAGCGAGCTGACCGTCTAATCTTTGAATTTGAACACCGAGATATCCACTGCCTTTTTCCTGGTCGTGCCAGCGCATCATTCGCATGTAATCATGCTTTTCTTTGTCATGGTCATTCCCGTGTCCCATGAATTGCGCTATGTTGATATCCAGATCCATTTCTTCCAATTCTTTTTCAAGAGATTCCATGGCATCTTCATTGCCTAGGGGAACTTCAAATTCTTTTTTATCACCATTTACTGTAATGACCAGGTTTAGTGTTTCACCATCTATATTGGTTTCCACATTGATATCTTTGGTTTCCTGTTCATCATCAGATGTGATCATGACAACTTTTTTCTTTACAATGGACTTTTCTTTTTTCCCTTCAGCCCATCCAATGGAGAAGACAAGTAGCAGAGATAAGAGCGTTTTAAACATGGTTTTTTCCTCGTGTTAGATTAGTAGATTAACACATTAATGTGGGTTTGGTTCCAATTAGAATTTAAGGAAGAATTGTAATACTGGGCGAAGAGCCGGCATCTTGGAATATTCTATTAAACCACTCCAAGATTGGTTTTTCTCAAATGATTATTTTGATTCGTCGCATCCTTTTAAAGGAGGAGATTAAAAGGGATGGAAATATAAAAAATATTTTATCTGAAATGACAACACCTTAGATCTTCCCTTCCCGCTTCAGAGCTTTCAATGCTTCCGATTTACTCAAGGTGCTCATTTCAGATTCATATATTTTTACAAACTGGATCACAGCGGATGCATCCACATAAGAATATTGACGCAGTGCCCAGCCAATGGCTTTCCGGATAAAGAAGTCAGGCTCATTCATCCTTTTTTTACAATAATCAAAAAGCCGTTTTGGGTCTGTTCTGTCCTTAAAATTCAATTGATGTAAAATGGCGGTTCGGCGAATCCACATATTCTCATGGTCGATCCATTCATCCATGATTGTAACCGTTTCCGGATAATTGAAAACCATTGCTCCGGCCATGTGGCTGGCTATGGTATCCACCGTATCCCACCAAGATTTTGTCGTTATCAATTTTTGGATAAAGAGAATAGATGCCGGTGTAAAATATTTTTTGTACCGTTTCCCCAAATCAAGCCCAACATATTGATATTCCCTTTTGTCCAATACCCACAAGGTTGCAATAATCGACTGAAGCTCATTTTCAGAATGGATTGAATGTCCTTGCCACCATTCCCTCTGGATGTCCCGTCTCAAGGTACTTTTGATGCCAAAAAAAGGAAAATGACCTTTCATATATTGAGCCATGTGCACCGCATTTTCATCATGGGTGTTTTCTTTAAATAGACGCGTTAGTTCATTTATTTGATTATCGGGCGACATGATAATTATGATCCAAAGAAATTAAAATGTTCTCTATATTCTGGTTAACCTATAGCACAATGGAATGACCGGAAACTACAAAGAAAATTTACTGCCGAGTCTCATTTCAGGCACCATTAATGGTATTATTTTTATTGTGTCTGCCATGTCTTTGGCAGCTCTGATCTTTACGGGACCACTTGCTGCATACCTTCCTCAAGGCATTGGAATTTTGCTGGTAGGGTCTATCATATTTGCCCTTTTTTCTGCATTTACAGCAACGTATCCGTTGATTCTGATTGCGCCCCAGGATATTCCCATCGCCATTCTCGCCTTGATGGCTATTACAATTAGCACAGGAATCGGGGATCAACTTTCCTCAGAGGATGTTTATCAATTTATTTTTGTTGCCATTGGCGTCACATCCATTATGGTTGGGATTTTCTTTTGGATATTGGGCCGCTTTCGATTAGGGAAATTAGTCCGTTTCATTCCCTTTCCCGTAGTAGGTGGATTCATGGCTGGAACCGGTTGGCTCATTGTCAAATTCTCTTTTAGCATGATGACAGATATGGATTTGACCCTGTCCAATGCCTTTTATTTCTTGAATTCGGATGTATTGATTCAGTGGGTACCGGGCTTAGTTTTTGCAGTTGTACTTTTACTGGCGAGCCGGCGATTCAGTCATTATTTATTGACGCCAGGAATCCTAACAGGAAGCATTCTTTTATTCTATGGTATCACATCTTTCCAGGGATTTTCTTTCAGCGATTTGGAATCTACTGGTTATTTACTAGGTCCTTTTCCAGAAGGAGGCCTTTTCCCTGGTACGCCATTGCCTTATGTATCAGATTTTCGCTGGGACCTTTTTATAATACATCTTCCTGCCATTGCCACCATGATGGTTCTGAATGCCATTTCCATCCTGTTTAATTACAGTGGACTTGAATTGGTTGTTAAAGAAGATTTTGACTTGGACAAAGAATTACGACTAACCGGTTATGGCAATATTCTGGCAGGATTTGCAGGAACTCCTCCCGGGTATATCACCCTAAGTGAAACATCCATGGCTTACAATATTGGAGCCCGGACCCGATTATCTAATATCATTGTTGCGCTCCTTTGCGGCATTACTCTCATTTTTGGGGCAAAAGTGATTTCCGTTTTTCCTAAAGTGATCTTGGGCGGATTGCTTCTGAATCTTGGATTGGATTTTTTAGTGGAATGGCTTGTGGATACTTGGAAACGACTCCAGAAAATGGATTATCTTGTTATTGTTCTCATCCTGGTTGTTATTGCAACTGTTGGATTTTTAGAAGGGATCGTCATTGGCCTGCTCATGTCCATTGCTTTGTTTGTAATCAAATATTCAAAGGTAGAAGTAATCAAATACGAACTATCAGGAAAAACTTTTAGCAGTAATGTAGGTCGATCAGATCAGATGAAGAAAATTCTTGAGGAAAACGGTGATAAAATTTTTATCCTTCCGCTCCAGGGTTTTGTCTTTTTTGGCACGGCCAACCAAATTCTTGAACGAGTACAGCAACGGTGCGAATCAGACCCCATTATAGATATGTCATTCCTGGTGTTTGATTTTCGGCAAGTGACTGGCGTTGACTCTTCTGCTGTGAACAGTTTTAATAAATTACAGATCATGGCAGAAAAAAATGAATTTCGAGTTTTGCTTTGTGGAATGACCGATGAAGTCAACGATCAGTTTGAAACTGAAAATCTCATATCAGAAGATTCAGACATATTTAATGCATTCGACGACTTAGATCATGGGCTGGAATGGTGCGAAGAATCCATTATTCACAAATCTATTTCACTAAATGAGAATGAAGACCATCCCATCAGCGTTGAATCCTTCAAGGATAAATTCCAACAGGTAGCGGATTTTTTTGAATACCGTGAAGAGGTGGAAGGAACCCGCATTATTGAGCAAGGAGAAGATCCCGGAGGGATTTATTTCATTGATTCGGGAAAAATTTCGGTTTGGTTAAATACAGGAGATGGAAGCGAGATTCGGTTGAAAACGATGGGCGTAGGAACTGTAGTGGGAGAAGTCAGCCTTTATCTTGGCTCATTAGCATCCGCATCTGTGGTGACAGATGAGCCATGCCAGATCTATTATTTATCTAAGAAAAAATTCAATGAATTAAACCAGGATGCTCCTCATAAAGCCAGTGAACTACATACCTATGTTGTAAAATTATTGAGTGATCGATTGGCTGAATCAAATGCTACGATTCGAGCATTAATGCGTTAAATATTAGACTAGGCTTGCCCGCTTATGCCTAGGGAAGGGCCAAGATCCATGCCCAGGGACCCAATTGCTTGTTGCCACATTTGTTCTGGATTAACATTTAAAATAAAATCTCGTGTGGTGTTTTGCATGAGCCAATCACCGTTTTCAATTTCCCTTTCCAATTGTCCCTGCGACCATCCGGAATGCCCCAACATTAATTTGAACGGAATATCCGGCCTACGTTGAAGTTCTTTCAAAACATGTTGTTGACTGGTCATGGAAATATTGTCGGAGATATTGATTGTTCCTTCAGATTTATAGGTGGCATCATGAAGTACAATTCCCCGTTCCAATAGCACAGGACCGCCAAAAAAAATATCATTTACCAAAGAATGAATGGTATCATCACCAATATAGAGTTTTTCAAAAAGTTCTTTTAAGTCCGGTGCCTGAAATTGCTTATTGATTATCATACCCATGGCACCTTCCTTGTTATGCTCACAGACATAAACCACAGCTTTGGAAAAATAGGGATCTGCCATGTGGGGCATGGAGATAAGGATTTGGTTTGTTAAAGAACCCATGGTCCAAAGTACCAATTCTGGAATTCCGTGTCAAGTAAATGAAAACAAAATTCCTCGATTTTCTAATGATAGAATTAAAGTGCATACCAATGTAAAGGTGGTTTAAGGTTATCTTCTTCATCTCAGCAAATTTTAAAACTATTTTAGTGGTTTCTTAATAGAAATGAATCTCAGTAATGACTCAGTATCCTTTTTGCACATCTAATAAAGTTATGGAAAAAAAGCAAATCGTCTTTGGGGTGCTGAATCAAAAGTCTGTAAATTCCGGGATGTTCAAAATTGTCTCAAATTATAGGGTGTAAACTACGATGCCAAATCCCACTGATAAGATCATAGTCAAAGGTGCACGCCAGCATAATCTTAAAGATATTAATGTAGAAATTCCCAGGGATCAACTGGTAGTAATCACTGGTTTGTCCGGCTCAGGAAAATCATCTCTCGCATTCGATACAATCTATGCAGAAGGCCAGAGGAGATATGTAGAATCACTCTCATCTTATGCACGGCAATTTCTAGGCCTCATGGAAAAACCGGACATGGATGGCATTGAAGGATTATCTCCAGCCATTTCCATCGAACAGAAAGCCACAGCCCGAAATCCAAGATCCACCGTTGGTACTGTTACGGAAATCCATGATTATCTTCGACTCCTTTATGCCCATATTGGATTACCCCATTGTTGGAAGTGTAGCAAACCGATCCAAAAACAAACAGTTCAGCAAATCGTCGATACAGTAAGCAAATTCAAATCCGGGACTAAAATGCATATTTTGGCCCCCCTCATTCGTGGGCGCAAAGGAGAACATAAAGGCGTTTTTAATGAGATCAGGAAAGAAGGTTTCCTACGTGTTCGAGTAGATGGTGACGTAATGTCTGTAGATGATAAGATCATTTTGAATAAAAATAAAAAACACACCATCGAGGTTGTGGTGGATCGACTCATAATAAAGAAAGACATGCATGAGCGCTTGACCGAATCCATTGAATTAGCACTGAAGATTGGCAGTGGTCTCATTTTAGTCAATGAATTACCAAATAAAGAACATTTGTTTTCTGAACATTTTGCCTGTCCCGATTGTGAGGTTTCAATGGAAGAAATGGTGCCGCGAATGTTCTCATTTAATTCTCCTTATGGTGCCTGCCCAAAATGTGATGGATTGGGGTCTCATATGGAAGTGGATCCTAATTTGATCGTGCCTGATAAATCCAAAAGTCTTATTCAGGGTGCCATTGCATCGCTGGGAGAACAACCCCGAGGGAACTGGTATGGCAGTATCCTGAAAAGTCTCTCCCGTCATTACGAATTCAATTTTACCACGCGATGGATTAAGATGGATCCTAATATTCGTCAAATATTGCTCTACGGCACTGGAGATAAAAAATTTAAAATGGACTACAGTTCCGAGCGTTGGAGTGGAACTTATTCCGGAGGCTGGGAAGGGGCTATTCCGAATTTAATGCGCCGATACACCCAAACTAAATCTTCTGGCATTCGCGAATGGATCGAACAATTTATGAGTATGCGTCCCTGTTCTGATTGTAAAGGCGCTAGGCTCCGGAAGGAAACACTTGGAGTTATGATTAATGAGAAAAATATTGGCCATGTGTCTTCCATGTCCATCCGAGATTTAAATGTCCATTTTCGAAATGTAAATCTTACAAAAATGGAGCATGCTATCGCTGATCAGATCCTGAAAGAGATTTGTCAGCGATTGAGTTTTTTGGTCAATGTAGGATTGAGTTATCTAACCTTAGATCGCTCGGCCACCACTTTATCAGGAGGAGAATCCCAACGAATTCGACTTGCCACACAGATTGGCTCCCAATTAATGGGCGTCCTTTATATTTTGGACGAACCATCCATCGGACTCCACCCACGTGATAATAATAGGTTGCTAAATACCTTAAAATCACTTCGGGATATTGGGAATTCCATTCTGGTTGTAGAGCACGATAAAGAAACGATAGAAGCGGCGGATTATGTCATCGATTTAGGACCAGGTGCAGGGAAACATGGCGGAGAAATCACTTTTGCAGGAACCCCAAAGGAATTGTTAAAATCCAATAAGTCACTTACGGGTAAATATCTTTCCGGTAAAAAAGAAATTCGTATTCCAAGGGTCCGCCGAAATGGAAGCTCAAATCAATTATCAATCAAAGGCGCCACAGGACATAATTTAAAATCTATTGATGTGGATTTTCCATTGGGCCGATTTATTGCTGTAACGGGTGTATCCGGAAGTGGCAAAAGTTCGTTGGTGAATGAGACTCTCTTTCCTGCTTTAGCGAAAGAATTGAACAAAGCGCGCGCTTACCCATTGGAATTTGATTCCATCACAGGAGCGAAGTTTCTTGATAAGGTGGTGGATATTGACCAAAAACCCATAGGCCGGACGCCGAGATCCAATCCTGCAACTTATACAGGTGTTTTCACATTCATTCGCGACATGTTTGCCAAATTACCGGAATCTAAAATTCGAGGTTATAAACCTGGTCGTTTTTCATTTAACGTAAAAGGCGGTCGCTGTGAATCCTGTGAAGGTGATGGCATTATTAAGATTGAAATGAATTTTCTCCCGGATGTGTATGTAACCTGTGAAGTTTGTGCAGGAAAACGATATAACCGGGAAACACTGGAAGTGAAATACCGGGGGAAATCGATTGCTGAAGTGTTGGATATGCCCGTATCTGAAGCGTTGGAGTTTTTTAAAAATATTCCATCTATCCATAAAAAACTCCATACATTAAATGATGTGGGACTAGGCTATATCCATTTGGGGCAGCAAGCCACAACACTTTCCGGTGGAGAAGCGCAGCGGGTGAAACTGGCCACGGAACTCTCTAAAGTATCTGCCGCAAAAACACTTTACATTTTGGACGAACCTACCACAGGCCTCCATTTCGAGGATATTAGGATGCTCTTGCATGTGCTCCAGCGTTTGGTGGAACGTGGAAATACGGTTTTGGTCATTGAACATAATTTGGATGTGATCAAGACTGCGGATTGGATCATCGATTTGGGCCCAGAAGGTGGTGATGATGGCGGGACTGTCTTGGCCACCGGCACGCCGGAAGAAATTGCATCAGTGAAAACATCTTATACTGGATCATTTTTAAAACAAATTTTAATGAAAAAGGAAATCGCGGCATGAGATCTCTTGCAGAATTAAAGCACTTTTTTAAACATTGGGGGATCGTGAAAGATCTTATTGATCAATGTATTGATATTATGCTGAATCTATGCCAAAGTGAGCATACTGGTGGCTCCGGATCCAAGGTTCACACTATGGTAGTCAAACTTTTCTCCCTCTCTGTCTTTACGACAGCAATTTGAGATTGTATCTTTAGAGTCAGTTTTAAACTGATTTACATCCATTTTACTTAATGACAGAGATACATATTACAGACCCAACACCGTTCGATGATGATAGTACGGTTGAAAAATCTCTTCGCCCCTCCCAATTTGATGAATTTATTGGTCAGAAAGAATTGGTGGATAATTTGAAACTTTACATTGAAGCATCTAATTCTCGTGGGGATGCTTTGGACCATGTTCTTCTATTTGGCCCACCGGGATTGGGAAAAACCACTCTCGCCAATATTGTTTCCAAAGAACTAAAATCCAATATAAAACAAGCATCCGGACCAGTAGTGGAACGAGCTGGTGATTTGGCAGGACTGATAACTAATTTAGGTCACCGTGATGTATTTTTCATCGATGAGATCCATCGTCTTAATGCAGTAGTGGAAGAATATCTCTATTCTGCCATGGAAGATTTTTCCATCGATATTATGATTGATAAGGGACCCAGTGCCCGCAGTGTACAACTGACGATTGAACCATTTACCCTCATTGGTGCTACCACACGATTGGGGAATCTCACTTCACCTTTGCGAGATCGTTTTGGCGTGGTACTTCGTGTGGATTATTATGAAGCAGAAGATCTTTTCCACATAATTAATCGGTCCGCCGAAATATTGGAAGTAGATATTGATGATGAAGGTGCTATGGAATTAGCCAGACGCGCTCGTGGAACTCCACGCATCGCCAATCGTATATTGAGACGGTCCCGGGATTTTGCACAAGTCAAAGCTTCCGGCAAGATCGATATTGATGTGGCCAAGGCATCCTTGGAAAAATTAGGCATAGATGATATTGGACTGGATGATATGGATCGGAAGATTCTGGAAGTCATTATAGATAAATTTAATGGTGGTCCTGTGGGCGTAAAATCGTTGGCAGTTGCCATAGGAGAAGATCCCATCACCATAGAAGATGTATATGAGCCCTTTTTGATCAAGGAAGGATTTTTGCACCGTACACCAAGGGGACGCATCGCCCAGAAAGCAGCATACAATTTACTTGGAAAAGAATTAACAATAGACCAAACGAGGTTATTTGAATGATCGATAAAAAGAAAAAGTATAAACTTGGTGATTTTAATTATCGCCTACCAAAAAAACTCATTGCCCAGTACCCGGAGTCCAGGCGGGATTTATCACGATTAATGGTAGTGAACCGTGATACTGGGAAAATTGAGCATAGAAAATTCCTGAATATCACAGATTATATGCGCAAAAATGATCTTATGGTGGTTAACAATACAAAGGTATTTCCTGCACGGCTTTTTGCAACGAAAGACCGGACCGCTGCTAAAGTGGAAGTTTTTTTACTCCGTGAATTAGCACATGATCTCTGGGAAGTCATGGTAAAACCTGCCCGGAAAGTCCGCATCGGGAATAAATTGGTATTCACGCCAAAACTTATGTGCGATGTGATCGATAATACGGTTTCAGGCGGTCGTGTGGTTCGTTTCGAATATGATGGTGCTAATTTCCATAGTGTCATCGACAGAATCGGCACATCTCCCCTTCCTCCCTACATTGACCGTGATGCTGATTCCGTGGATAAAAAGAGGTATCAAACCGTATATGCAACGGAACGTGGTGCTGTGGCTGCCCCGACTGCTGGGCTCCATTTTACTGAAGGACTCATCAAAAAAGTAAAAGACAAAGGCACCAAGATTGAAAATATTACACTTCATATTGGACTTGGAACTTTTCGTCCTGTTCAAGTAGAAGATCTGAATCGGCACCAGATGGACTCGGAATATTTCGAAGTGTCCCCTAAAACATCCATGGCAATCAATCAGGCTAAAAAGCGGCACCGGAAGATTATTGCTGTAGGGACATCCACCGTTCGTGCATTAGAAACAATTGCCATATCCGGATTCCAGGTAACCCCAAAAAGGGGTTGGACGGATAAATTTATTTACCCACCCTACGAATATAAAATGGTGGATAAAATGATTACCAATTTTCATGCGCCTAAATCGACATTGTTTATGATGGTCAGTGCATTTGCTGGTCGCAAATTGATTAAAAAAGCATACCGGGAAGCTATAAAAGAGAATTATCGCTTTTTGAGCTATGGTGATGCCATGATTATCATTTGATCAAAAACCTTATGTAATATGAAAGTATCCGCAATCATTCCTGCTGCTGGTTCTGGCGAACGGTTTGGCGAAGAAAAACAATTTAAATTGTTATCCGGCCGGCCGCTTTTCTTTCATACCTTGAAACTATTTTTGCAATCGGACTATATTGACGAAATTATTGTGGCTGTGCCCAGTGCTAATGTAGACTCCACCCATCGAGATGTGTTGTCCATGTCAGCCGGAAAACCGGTGAAAGTGGTGGCTGGGGGTACACGTCGGCAGGATTCTGTAAAAAATGGCATAGATGTATCTGACTCGGATTCAACATTGGTTTGCATCCACGACGCTGCCCGGCCTTTTGTGACAGAAGACCTTATTCAGCGATCCATTTCTGCTTGTGAATTTGCAGATGGTGCCGTTGTGGGAATCCCCAGTAAGGATACGGTTAAATTTTCTGAAAATGGATTGGTAAAAGAAACGCTTGATCGTGAAAAAATATGGCTGGCGCAGACTCCCCAATGTTTTCATAAAAATAAATTACTTCAGGCGTTGTATTATGCCGAAACAGAAAACTTAACCGGAACCGATGAGTCCGCATTAATGGAAGCAATGGGATTCTCCATCAAACTGGTAGAGGGAGACTCAAATAATTTTAAGATTACCACAAAAGATGATTGGATACGAGCGGAAATAGTTGCCGTTCGACAGGCTCAGGGAACAGTTTTATGATCAGAACAGGTATAGGATATGATGTTCACCAGTTGGCGCAAGGAGAATTACTTACTATAGGAGGTGTGGATATACCATCATCTTTTGGATCAATGGGACATTCTGATGGCGATGCTTTGATCCATGCGGTGGTGGATGCGCTTCTTGGTGCATCCGCATTGGGTGACATTGGTCAATTTTTCCCCAGCAATGATGATACTTGGAAAGGCACCCCCAGCAGCTACTTTTTAGCCGATGCAGTTAAACGAATTCGGGAAGTTGGATTTGAGATCAATAATATAGACGCAACCATTATTCTCCAAAAACCAAAACTGGAAGAATATATTCCCCAAATGAAATATAACTTAGCTTATTCCATGCAAATTGATGAATCCAAAGTTTCCATAAAAGCCACAACCGCAGACCATCTTGGATTTGTGGGCGATAGTTCCGGCTGGGTAGCACAGGCCATTGCAACACTTTGTATTAAAAATGAGCCATCTTGTACTTAAGTCCCACGCAAAGGTTAATATTGGTCTCCAAATACGGAACCAGCGCCCGGACGGCTACCATAATATTCACACTATTTTCCAGGAGTTGGATTTTCATGATACCATCAGATTAGAAAAAAAAGATTCCAATTGCCAATTTTCTTCCAATGTGGATTGGCTGGCGAAAGATGATTCCAATCTATGTGTAAAGGCATGGCAAAAAATGGTGGATGCGTTTGGACTTGGTGGTGTCTCAATCGAACTGGAGAAAAGAATTCCTGGTGGTGGTGGTTTGGGTGGAGGTTCATCCAATGCAGCCACCATCTTAAAAGGACTTCGCAAGCTTTATGAATTGGATGTGAGTGATGATGAGTTAGAAACCATAGGCATAGATTTAGGCGCAGATGTTCCATTCTTTATTAAGGGAAAAACACAGATCGGAGATGGAATTGGAGAAATCTTAAAACCGATTGAAACAATAATTAATGGGTACTATTTATTGGTAGCCCCGGATTTACAAATTGATACAAAATGGGCATATGATGAATTCAAAAATATTTTGGACAGGCCAAACGAGATAGTTAATTTTCTGGGCTTTATTCGAAAGGAAATTATTCCTTTTGAGCTTTTTGAGAATGATTTTGAAGCAATCGTTGTTCCAGCATATCCAGAGATTGGACAAATAAAAAATTCGCTTCGAGTCCATGGGGCTCGTTTCGCCAGTTTGTCGGGCTCAGGCTCGACTGTGTTTGGGGTTTTTGACGAAGATGCAGATGCCAAATCAGCCGAGTCATATTTTTCTTCCCGATACAATACATTTATTACCAATCCAACTCTCTAATTTGTAACAACACCCAATTTATTTGGGGCGTAGTATAATGGCAGTACACCTGGTTTTGGTCCAGGCAGTTGGGGTTCGAATCCCTGCGCCCCAGCTCATAGTCATTCAGAAAAAAATATTATGAATAATAAACTAAAAATATTTAGTGGTCGCAGTAACCCTGCTTTGGCCAAAAAGATTGCAAAATCACTTGGATGTGAATTGGGTGAAATATCTATTATCACCTTTTCCGATGGTGAATTATGGATCAAGTTTGAAGAAAATATTCGTGGGACTGATGTGTTTTTGATTCAATCCACTAATGGACCATCTGAGAATATTTTGGAATTGGCATTGATGGTGGATGCAGCAGTTCGTGCTTCTGCGGATCGTGTAACAGTTGTTATCCCTTATTTTGGTTATGGACGCCAAGATAGGAAAGATCAACCTCGCGTACCCATTTCATCTCGAGTTATGATAGATATTTTTACAGCAATGGGTGCAGATAGAATTATTTCAATGGATCTTCATTCTACACAGATCCAGGGATTTGCTAAAATCCCGTTTGATCATTTATACAGCAGAATGGTGTTATTGGATGCAATTAAGAATGAAGGGTTGGAACCGGATCATACCGCTGTACTGGCCCCAGATATAGGATCAGCAAAAATGAGTCAAGCCTATGCAAAACGATTGGGAATGCATTTTGCGCTAATTGATAAACGTCGGTATGCACCCAATCAAGCGGAAGTGAGTCATCTTCTTGGTGACCTCAAGGATATGGATGTGCTTATTATTGATGATATGATTGATACAGCGGGAACTACAATTAACGCAGCTCAAGCCGCTTTAAAACAAGGCGCAAAATCAATAACGGCTGTGGCAACACATGGCGTGTTATCCGGCCCAGCCATAGAAAGATTGAATAAATCAAAAATTAGAAAAATTATTGTGACAGATACGATCGATATTCCCGTGGAAAAATGCATGGACAATATGGAAATTGTAACTGTAGGGAATGTTTTTGGCGAAGCAGTTAACCGAATTCATAATGGTGAATCAGTCAGTGCTTTGTTTGAATTTTAATTAGGAGAAAAAACGATGGCATCATCGTATTACAAATTAGAAATTAAAGATAGAAATCTCACGCGGACGAAGGGGTCAAAAACTATTCGTCGGTCGGGACTCATTCCCGGTGTTCTCTATTATGCAGGTGAGGCGAATGTAAATATATCGGTAGATAAACTTATACTGTATCATGCATTACAATCTGGTCAACATATTTTTGAGGTAGAACAAGGAGGCGATACACAGTTTACCATGATAAAGGAATTACAATATCATCCTGTGACGGATGAAGTGATTCACATTGATCTAATGCGAGTGCGCCGATCAGAGAAAATAACTATTTCTGTGCCCTTAGTATTGATTGGTGAACCATTAGGTGTCAAGGAAGGGGGAGTATTATCGCAATCCATGACACAGATTGAGATCAGTTGTTTCCCAACAGATGTTCCGGATCGGATTGAATTGAATATTGAGGATCTTGAAATGAATTCTGCAAAAAGTGTAGCAGACATTACAATTGATAATGAAGATGTAGAGATATTATCTGCTGAAGACTTAAATATAGTATCTGTTCATCCGCCTGCAGCTGAAGAAGAGCCTGAAGTTGAAGAACTTGAAGGTGAAGAGGGCGAAGAAGGAGAAGAAGGAGAAGAAGGAGTAGAAGGCGAAGATGATAAAGCATCTGAAAAAGATTCAGGAGACGATTCGAAAGAATCATGATCGTTTTTATTGGTCTAGGCAATCCCGGTGATAAATATGCAAATACGAAACACAATGCAGGATTTTGGGTAGTGGACGAATTAGCACGCCGGCAAAAGCTATCATTTAAACCTGGAAAAGGTCCTTATGTCTTTGCACAACATAAACGACGGGAAGTCCTGTTGGTAAAGCCAACAACTGGCATGAATCGTAGCGGAAACGCTGTGAAAGAAATGGCAAATCTTTGGAGTCTTTTGCCTTCCGATATTCATGTAATCTTGGATGATGTGGATCTGCCTCTTGGGTCGATTCGGATTCGTCCCAAAGGCGGCGACGGATGTCACCGTGGGATGGAGAGTATAATTTATCAACTCCAGTCAGACCAATTCCCCCGAGTACGTTTAGGTATAGGTACGGATGAAAATATGCGACCTGCAGAAAACTATGTACTGAAACCCTTCAGATCAGATGATGAGCCTGAAGCAGAAGCTATGGTAAAACATGGTGCTGATGCTTTAGCAAATCTTTTGGTGCGGGGACTAAACCACACCATGAATCATTTTAATTCTTAATTGAGGAGATATTGAACCCATGAGTTCTAATTTAATGTATGTGATCGGCGCTGGTGCCTTGGCCATGCTTTACGCATTCTGGAAAACTAGTTGGATTACTGCACAAGATGAAGGCACAAGCCGAATGAAACAAATTGGTGCCAGTATTGCTGATGGTGCAATGGCATTTTTAAAAGCCGAATATCGTGTATTGGCCGTTTTTGTAATCGCAGTAGCCGTACTACTCAGTATTGCAAATTCAGGCAAGGCTGATTCAAGTCCATTGATTGCTTTATCATTTGTTGTGGGTGCCTTTGCCTCTGCATTTGCTGGATTTTTAGGCATGAAAGTTGCAACCAAAGCAAATACTCGTACTACAAATGCTGCACGTACAAGCCTTGCTCAAGCATTAAATGTTGCATTCACGGGTGGTTCTGTAATGGGACTCAGTGTTGTTGGTTTAGGTGTACTTGGCTTGGGTGGTCTATTCATATTTTATACATCTCACTTTGATAGCATGGATGTTACATTAAATGTATTATCTGGATTCTCATTAGGAGCTTCATCAATTGCATTGTTCGCACGTGTAGGTGGTGGTATTTATACTAAAGCTGCAGATGTGGGTGCTGACCTTGTGGGTAAAGTTGAAGCGGGAATTCCTGAAGATCATCCGTTAAATCCTGCAACGATTGCTGATAATGTAGGTGATAATGTGGGTGATGTTGCTGGTATGGGTGCTGACCTGTTTGAATCTTTTGTAGGCTCTATTATTGGTTCAATGGTATTGGGTGCTGTACTGGGCAATGAATTCGTATTGCTTCCTCTTTATATTGCTGCATCTGGAATCGTTGTTTCTATTATTGGAACATTCATGGTTTCAGTTAAAGAAGGTGGAGATCCACAAAAAGCATTGAACCGGGGTGAGTTTGGTAGCTCTGCAATTATGATTGCTGTTATTTTCTTTTTAATTCAAGAAGTTCTACCTGCTGAATTCATTCAAGGTGGTGTAGTATTCACCAGCATGGGTGTTTTTTTCGCAACCGTTATTGGACTTCTTTCTGGTTTAGGAATTGGATTGATTACTGAGCATTATACAGGTACTGGAACTTCTCCCGTTTTATCGATTACCAAGCAATCATTAACTGGCCCTGCGACCAACATAATTGCAGGGTTAGCAATTGGTATGCAATCAACTGCAATTCCCACATTGATTATTGCAGCCGCTATTATGGGTGCTCATCATTTTTCTGGCCTTTATGGCATTGCTATGGCAGCCTTAGGGATGTTGGCTAATACAGGCATTCAACTTGCTGTAGACGCCTATGGGCCTATATCTGATAATGCTGGTGGTATTGCTGAAATGGCTGAACTCCCTGCGGATGTTCGTGAAAAGACAGACAAACTTGATGCGGTTGGAAATACAACTGCAGCCATTGGTAAGGGTTTTGCAATTGGATCTGCAGCCCTAACTGCATTGGCATTGTTCGCCGCATTCATGGTAAAGAGTGGAATTAACAGTATTGACATTTCAAACCCAATGATTATGGCAGGTTTATTTGTTGGTGGAATGTTACCATTCTTATTTTCTTCAATGGCAATGAGCGCTGTTGGACGTGCAGCCATGGCAATGATTGAAGAAGTTCGTCGTCAATTTAGAGATATTCCTGAATTGAAGGCAGCACTTGCAGTATTGGCCAAAGGTGCTTCTTCTACATGGTCAGATGATGACAAAGCCGTTTACGAATTGGGATTAACAAAAGCAGACCATGGCCGTTGCGTAGAAATCTCTACTCAATCTGCCATTAAAGAAATGATGCTTCCTGGAATTTTAGCTATCATTTCTCCTGTAATTGTTGGGTTCACATTTGGACCCGAAACATTAGGTGGACTACTTGCAGGGGTAACTGTGTGTGGTGTGCTTATGGCAATTTTTCAGTCTAATGCAGGTGGTGCTTGGGACAATGCAAAGAAAATGATTGAAGAGGGCGTCACTGTAAATGGTGAAGCCATCGGGAAAGGATCAGAAGCACATAAAGCAGCTGTTGTAGGCGACACAGTAGGTGATCCTTTTAAGGATACATCCGGTCCCTCGCTGAATATTTTAATTAAACTGATGTCAGTGGTTTCACTGGTCATCGCACCGCTGATTGCGTAAAAAATAAGGAGTTATTATGCGGTATTATGAAACACTCTATATTGTAAATCCGAATTTGGAAAATGAGGCCTTGGATATCACCATGGGCGAAATCGGAACTCAATTAGAGAAAACAAAATCAAAGCTCATCAATCATCGCGTATGGGGAAAGAAGCGTCTTGCGTATCAAATTGAGAATCAGAAATACGGTTCTTTTATCCTCCTGCAATTCGAAGGTGGCGAACAGGATCAAATGAACGAATTTAATACTTGGATGAAATTAAACAATTCCGTTCTTCGTCATATGACAGTTGCCTTAGATGAAAAACCAGAAGTCTATGTAGAAGAAGTGAAAGAAAAACCGGTTGAAAAAGAAGCCCCTGAAGGTACCGTAAAAGAAACACCTGCGAACGAAGCAGTGGTTGAAACTACTTCTGAAGAAACTGAAACGACTAAAGATGTATCTGATGAAAGCTCAGAAGAAGACACTGAAGAAAAGGAGGCTGAATAATGGCATTTCAGAGTAGAAATAAATTTTGCTATTTTAAAGAAAATGGCATCACAGACGTCGATTATAAAGATGTGAGACTCCTACGACGTTTTGTGAATGACCAAGGTAAAATCATGCCACGTCGGATTACCGGTAGTAGTGCAAAAATGCACCGAAAGTTGGTTCGGGCCATCAAACGGTCGCGCTCAATTGCATTAATGCCGTACGTCGACCTTGGTTCGGAATAAGGAGTAAGATCATGGAAATTATTTTACTACAAGATGTAAATGGTCTCGGTGAAGCCGGTGATGTTGTGAATGTAAAACCTGGCTATGCCCGCAATAAACTAGTTCCAGAAGGATTGGCTCTCCGAGCATCCAAAAGGAATTTAGCTGTGGCAGAAGAACGAAAACAGATCGTTAAAATGCATAAAGTTCGGGAAGCTGCTGCAGATGAAGCCATGGTTGAACGGCTGTCTAAAATAGAGATTACTATAGAAGCACAAGTGGGTGAGGAAGACAAAATGTTTGGCTCTGTCACCACGTTAGATATTCACAAAGCTCTTGAAGAAAAAAGCATTATTGTGGATCGCCATGCCATCTTATTGGATGAGCCCATCAAAGCATTGGGAATCTACCACGTACCGGTTCGTGTAAGCGCTGATTTAAATGGTGACGTTAAGATTTACGTGATTAAGTCATAAACTAGATCGAATGCATTCAACCCCTGCACTCCAATTTCATTTTAATTTTGGATGCGGGGGTTTTTTATTGCCCTAGAAAATCCTGATCCATAAACTCATCGGTTATGTTTGCAGACGTCGCATTTCCAATCTCCAATTTTATAACTTTTACTTATAAAGTTCCCGATAAAATAGCGCAAGATGTCAAGATTGGCTCACGGGTTAATGTTCAATTTGGTCCGCGAAAAACTCAAGGCATTATTACTGAACTCAATACAAAATCATCCTTTGCGGGTAAATTAAAAGAGATCGACGGTCTCGTGGATGATTTGCCAATCATGACCCAGGAACTCTGGAAATTAATTCAATGGATGAGTGAATATTATGTAACGCCCTTGGGACAAGTTGGGAAGGCTGTTCTTCCAAAGAATTTATCAACCCGGTACAATCCACCAAAAAACTGGATGGTTCAGCCCATAAATACTGGTGATGACGATTTGGAAACGGTTAAAAAACGGGCGCCCAAACAATATGAGCTATACCAGGAAATTTTGAAAACTGAAAAACCTATCAAAGTTTCTTCATTAAAAAAGTTGGCATCCAATCCATTAACTGGCTGTCGCGGGCTAGAAAAACGGGGGTTGGTTTCCATATTTGAAGAAACTTCATTACCGGATGTCACAGGGTTTTCCTTTGATCCCATCCATAAAAAAATAGATTTTAATAAACACCAGAAAACGGTTGTAGCTGCGATCATTCAATCGTTGGATTCCAAAAATTATTCACCTTTTTTGCTCCATGGCGTAACAGGAAGCGGAAAAACAGAAATTTATATTGAAGCCGTTCGACACTGTTTAGATCAAAGTCGAACCGCTATTATTCTACTCCCAGAAATTTCTCTTACTCCCCAAATCGCTGGTCGGTTCCGAGCTGTTTTTGGTGACAGCATTGCTCTCTGGCATTCTAAGCTCACCCAAGCGCAACGTTCCTGGACCTGGAAAGAGATATGCAAGGGATCATTCAAGGTTGTAATTGGAGCGAGAAGCGCAGTATTTGCTCCTTTGAAAAATCTTGGATTAATTGTCATTGATGAAGAACAAGAATCATCTTTTCGTCAGGATGCGCCTGCACCACGGTATCACGCCCGGGATGTAGCACTTATGCGCGCTACTTATGAGGGATCCTCTGTGGTTCTCTCTAGCGCGACTCCTAGTTTGGAGAGCTATTACAATCATCTCCATAAAAAGTTGACCTATCTCCATTTGCCGGAACGCTATGGTGGTGCAAAATATCCCCTGGTTCATTTGGTAGATATGTTGGGTGATCAGGAAGAATCGGGGAAATTTGGGCAAATCTTTTCAGGGTTGCTCCAAGATAAGATCGAAGACCGGTTGCAAAAAAAAGAGCAAATTATTTTGCTTCAAAATCGCCGGGGTTATTCTCCTGTGGTTCGCTGTGGCGATTGTGGCGACATAGTCATGTGTCCACAATGCAAGGTAGCTCTTACGTATCACCGAAAAGGGTCTCAACTGATTTGTCATTGTTGTGGCCATTTTGAAACAAAGCAACGGGAAACATGCCGCAGTTGCCAAAGTCCAAATATGAAATATTCAGGTACTGGAACCCAACGGGTAGAATCTTTAATCAAAGAGACATTTCCTGATGCACGACTAGGGCGGTTGGATATGGATACAGCCCGGACAGGCAGCGGTCTAACTAAAATATTAAAAGATTTTTCTGATGGTAAATTAGATATTCTTCTAGGAACACAAATGATTGCCAAAGGATTGGATTTTCCGAACGCAACATTGGTGGGTATTATTAATGCGGATTTAGGATTACATCTTCCAGATTTCCGCGCCGGGGAACGAATTTTCCAACTTATTTATCAAGCTTCCGGAAGAGCCGGTCGGGGAATCAAACCTGGTGAAGTTGTTATCCAAACTTATGTACCTGATAATCCGGTAATCAAGAATGCAGCAAAGCTGGACATGATGAAGTATTACAATATTGCATTGAGTGAGCGGAATGAATTAAAATATCCACCCTTTAGCTGGTTGGCAAAAATAGAGATTACCGGCCAAAATCAAATATCTGCAAATTCCCTGTCAGAAAGAATTGCCAAAGCGTTGAAAGGGAAATATAAAGGTTTAGATGTTTTGGGACCGTCATCGTGTTACCTTGAAAAACTGCGAAACAATTATAGGTTTCAGATTGTTTTTAAATCATTAAAAAAAGTAGATCCAAATGGACAAAAACTTCACCGATTTATTGAGAATAACTTCAGAGATTTTCAGAAAAAATTCCGTCCAGGAAAAAACCGGATCAATATTCATTTTGACCCATTAAGTTTGATTTGATGTTAATAAAGCCCCAAACATCCCAAAATACTGCGTTAGGCTGCCCTACCGAAAAGTCGGGACAGGTCAGGAAGAAACAGGTTTTTTCATTTTTCATTTTTATTCTTTCCTGTTTATCCGCAGAAACTGGTTATCCTGGATTTGATGTATTTACTTCTTCTTTTCAACTTGGACTGGGTGGAGCTGGTTTTTTGAATCCATCCCCAATTTCATCAAAATTAAACCCATCTGTTGCAGATACTGGGCGATATTTTTCCACATCTATCATTCGTTATCAGGCAGGTATTACCAGTCAGAGTGCTGGAATGAGCCTGCCATGGAAAAAAGGATTCGGTATTTTTTCTGT
>Ga0207963_1000205_pt1 | contig 30531 bp, 27 predicted proteins | sample Knorr_S15_td_NAD_FD_185604 | JGI IMG/M metagenome (GOLD analysis project Ga0207963, IMG submission 185604) | Marine microbial communities from Southern Atlantic Ocean transect - Knorr_S15_td_NADW_ad_2500m_LV_A (SPAdes) (version 2) | ecosystem: Environmental > Aquatic > Marine > Oceanic | place...
CATCGAGATGATGACCAAAGACCTGAACGCCGCGGGAATCGAGACCTGGGATCTCAAGGACGTCGAGATCGAGGTCCAGAACATGGTCGCCACCTACTCTCTGTTCTACCCTGAGGAGTACACCGGAGTGGCTAGGATGGATGACAACAACACCCGCGTCATCGACGGCCCCGATGGGATGCGCGCCGCTACCGACGAGGAGGTGAAGGGGGAAGACCCCCGCATCCGAGGCATCCGTGAAGGCGAGCCTCTGGCGGCACTGCCTCGCAAGCTGAATCTGAACAACCTCACCTTCCACCTGCCCTTCGACAAGGTCGAGTACGAGCCTGAGCAGTTCCCTGGTCTCATCTATCGCCTGGACTACCCTAAGGTCGTCTGCCTGATCTTCGGCAGCGGTAAGATGGTTATCACCGGAGCCCGGCACAAGGACGAGATCCTAGAAGCGGTCCAATTCATCCAGGATGAGTTGGCAGACCTGCTGTACTAGTTGAGCCTGTAGGGGTGAGATTGATGCGTCCCTCGCCGTTACGGCGAGGCATGCGCACGCGCGCGAGTCTCGCTCTTGGGCTTGCGATACTGATGCTGATGTCGGCTCAGTCCGGCGTTTTCATGGCTCAAGATGCAGAGTCTGAGGAGCTCTACGACTTCCGTATGATGGAATCCTCCGTCAGAACCACCAATCTGGTCGATGTCCCCTCTTGGAAGATAAACGACATTTGGAACTACGACGGATACCTGGATGTTCGCGATTTTGTCTCCAGTTCTGGAGTCACTACAAATATCGAGTTCCTCGATGGTACTCTGACCCAGAGGGTCGCGGGCGTCTACAAGATGGACGTCGATGGCGTGGACACCTTAGTCTACAGAGTGGAGTCTAATGGCTACTACGAGGCCGAGGACGTAAATCTCGACGGAAACAATGGCGACCTAGTAGTCGGGATGGATACTGAGGAGATCTTTCGTGCCTCCGACCTAGCATCTATTCAATACACTGCTATTTTCGATATCGACTTCATCGTCCAGATACTGTGGTGGACCCAAACTGTCCACGTTGCCGACATGGTCGCCGAAACCAGTTACTCACCCCCCCTGGAGGGGTATGACTTCCCGATCAGCGTCGGAGAGGAGTGGGAAACCGACTACACCCAAATTAACGACTTCAGTGGCTCGAGCGACTACGTAACCATCCCATCGGACAGTACTAGCAGCAACACCACCAGTTGGGAGGTCGTCAGTCAGGGCTATCCTGGGACCTTCTACAGCGGCTGTGCGCAATCGTACAACATCACCAACTACGACCACGTCAATACGATCAAGCACCAGACCGGTTACAAGTGGTTCTGCCCTGCAATTCGTGGTGATATTCGGACCTCTATGTCCATTGCAGGAGTAGGGATCTACTCCGACCACGAACTCACGTCGTATCAGCCAGCAGGGCGCTATAAGCAGATCTCCGTCGAAGTCGTCCACCCCCTCTCACCGGTGGACTTCGAGATGTCCGCATGGGTCAATGCAACTAGTTTCAGCGGAGCTGGGGGCACGGGCATGCCAGTAGCAGGGCAGAGCCTAGAGTTTCGGTATGAGATCGGAGGGGACGTCCAGAACGTGACCACGGCCAGCAACGGCTCGGCATTCGTCACCTTCGACACGGGGCACTTGGCTGACGACACCGAGAGCGAGACGGACCTCGGCAGTCACGGCGTGGTGGCTTGGATAACCGGGGAGAAGGTCGTAGGCGCTGCCACGATTACTATCGATCCGGATGTTCATCAGGTGGATCTGGTGGCACGCTCCGAGGGCGTCACTGTTGAGAGGACGAGGGGCAACAGGACGGTGACGCTCGATTCGAACATAGGATTCAACGCGATTTCCGGAGACCAGCTGATATTCAGTGTACCAGTCCTCAATAGAGGAATTATCGACTCACCTGGGACCACTCTGATGATAGAGTCCCCTGATGGCTCGACCTCCTCGACCTCCGTGCCTAGCCTGTCGAGTCTCGAGGAGTCGAGGGTGAACGTTAGTTGGACGGTTCCCGAGAACCACCTCTACGGCGACATCAGCCTATCCTTCGTCGTCGACCCCGACGAGCAGATTACGACCGACGGCAACCGCTCGAACAACGAAGGTTCGTTCTCCCTGTTCATCGGGAGCATGCCAACCGCGGTACTGTCGATTGTGTCCGAGGCGCTCACGCTTGCCGAGGTCGTGTTCAACGGGCTTTCATCGTACGACCCCGACGGGGGCACCGTTACATGCGAATTCACTGTTCAAGGATTGGACGGATGGTGGACCTCAATCGAGGAGGACTGCGTCCACGAGCACACCTGGGACGACGACGGTACCTTCCTCGTGACTGTGACCATCACGGACGACGAGAGCGATCAGGCTTACGCGGAGGCGCCCATCGCCGTCCTGAACCGACCACCTGATGTCGCTATCGGCTCCAATCTGGACTCCGTCCCAGTACTGTCTCCCGTGACCTTCGATGTCATAGAGAGCGGCGATCTCGACACTCAGAATCCCGATGCCCCCGTCGACATTCAATGGCACTCGCCCTGTGAAGAGGGGCAGGTCGGCGTTAGATGCACCATCACACCCGATGCAGAAGGAACCTACACGATCACGGTCACGGCCATGGACGATGACGGGGCGACGACAGAGGCCAGTCTCACCCTCGATGTGACCAACATCGCCCCGACCAACCCGCAGAACGAGGTATGGATAGGTCCGAACCGACTGATCCCGGACAGTGTAGGCAGGTACTTCGTCAACGAGGGCGATGTCTTGATCCTGAGGGGCTGGGCGGATGACTCGGAGAACGATCTTGACGGCCACCAGCACCACTGGTCGCCCGATGCGGAGCTTGATCCCGACCTGGTGATCAGCAGTGTCGGCCACTACAGCACCATCGAACACACCTACCAAACCTCAGGCCAGCATCTGGCCGCCTTGCAGATAGTCGATGATGACGGTGCGAGCACAGAGACGTTGATTGTGCCAATCACGGTCAACAACGTGGTCCCGTCTATTGCCCCTATAGCGACGCTGCTTCCGGTCGCAGAAGACCAGTTGGTCCAGTTGTCGGTCGAAGTCACCGACACCACGGGAGACCTGCCTAACCTCATCCACTGCTTCGACCTCGACCCGTACACCGACTCTGATTCCGAGGGCAATGAGAGCGATGACTGCGACGTGGAGTCGCGGCACCTCGCTCATGCATGGGCCGATGCGACCACCGCGCCCGACTACATCGTGTTCCACGTCACCGATGACGACGGTGCCCGCGACTACATCGCCATCTCGTTAGATGTCAACAACCTCGATCCCGTGGCACGCGCCACTACTAGTGATGACAACCCGACCGAGGGCGATGTGATATTCCTCTCAGCCAATGGGACCACGGACTCCGAGTACGACATGGAGAACATGATCTACATCTGGGATCTCGATATACACGAGGATAGTGATGGGGACGGAGACCCCGCAAACGACCATGACAGGGCCGGCATGTGGGTAGAGGTCAGTTTCGACGGCGAGGGCACTAGGACGGTGCAGATGACCGCCTTCGATGAGGGCGAGGGGTCTTCGGTCACCCTAGTCATCCAAGTCCAGAAAACGCCATTCAGCCTTGGCGGCTTAGTCTCCGCCTACGGGATATACATCGGACTGCTCGGTGTGATAGTGATACTCGGTGCACTGCTGATGCAGAGGCTGCGTCCGCCTGAAATCGTCATCGAGGCCCCTGTGTTCGAAGACGCGCCGCGCCGCAGGGGTAAGCGCATCTCGATGGACGATGCTTTCGACGACCCGGAATACGACCCCTTCGACGCCAAGAAGGGGAAGTCAGGACCGAAGAAGTCCGAGAGAGAGGTCGGGCCGATTATCCCGGAGCCCATGGAACCGAAGGACCCACAGAAGATGGAGGGGGATCTCGCCCATGCATTCGAGGAATTGACCGGTGAGGCACCGCACCAAGAAGAGCCGGATGAAGAGGAATCGGAATCAGCACCGGTGTCGGTAGATGAGGCTCTTGACGATGAAGACATCGAAGCACTCTTTGATGATTAGATGCAGCCGGGCCCATGGTCAACCTGTTCAGGCTGCTGGGATTGCCTGATCCCTCCAAGGTTCAGAACCACCCATCGAGGGCCAAGGTGGTGTCTGTGGACCCCGGGCCCCAGGCCGATGACAAGTTCCACGACCTCGGGGAGGACGTGTGGTCCGAACGTACCAGCAGGATTACCCCTCGAGCCAATCGCCAAGTCGTCTACATGAAACCCGATGATCTGCATCGGCTCCCCTTGCACGGAGTCGAGCAGAACCTAGCCGAGGGCGACATGCTGCTAGTCGACCTCGGCTCACTGACCCACATGCCGAGCCAGCAGGACGTGTGCAAGAGGCGAATCCGGGCCATGGGCGAGAGTATCGGTTATCCGGTGTTCTCGCTGAACGAATCAGATACGCTGCTCATGGTGGCAGGGGCCCGGATGAGAGTAGACACTGTTCGGCACAAGCTCGGCATGGCCATCTGGAGTCAGTTGCCGGAATCCGAGGTCTGAGAGTCGTCCTCGCCAGGCATCGGACCGTCCTCCAGCCAAGTGTCCAAGACGCCAGAGGCGACTTCGGCGGCGGCGTGCTCGGTGAAGTCGCGGTATGCGAGCCACTTGGCGATGATCCCCTCGTCCTCACCACGCTGCTTCTTGCGCTCGATGGAGGCGTCGGCGTAGGTAACGCAACGCCGCAGGAACAGTTCGATCAACTCACGGCGCTCGTCTACATCCATACTATCACACCACATTCAGATCCGACATCAACTGCTCCACGTGCCCCTTTGGGCTGACCTTGTAGCGCACCCAGCGCAGTGTTCCATCGGGGCTGATTACGAAAGTCGAGCGCAGAGTTCCCATGTACGTCTTGCCGTACATGCTCTTCTCTCTCCAAGTGCCGTAGGCCTCGTGCAGTAAGGCGTCCTCATCGACTATCAACTCGAAGGGCAGGTCGTTCTTGTCAGTGAACTTCTGATGACTCTTCGCAGAATCGGTAGAGACGCCGATGACTTTCCATCCAGATTCATTGAACCTTCCGAAGCTGTCGCGGAAGTCGCAGGCTTGGACAGTGCATCCAGAGGTGTTGTCGCGTGGATAGAAGTACAGTATCACACCGTCTCCCGAACTTAGCATCTCAGATAGTCCGATGGTGTTACCATCGGTCACGGTAGCCTCGAAGTCGGGCGCATTTTCACCCACGGCCAGTTCCACGGGGTTCGCCATGCCGCTGCGAATCATCTCGTGAATACAAAGCCGACGGTGGGGCTCAGCCGCCCATCTCCTCGCGGATGCACTTCTTAGTAGCCGCCCACGAGCATATCGGGCACTTGGTGAGGTCGTGGCGGAGGGCCGGGCAGTGCTCCCTGCCGAAGTATATGATCTGCAGGTGACGGCGTGCCCAGGAGTCTTTTGGGAACAACGACTTCAGGTCACGCTCGGTCTGGACCACGTTGCGCCCGTTGGACAGGCCCCAGCGTGCAGCCAGTCGGTGAATGTGGGTGTCTACAGGGAAGGCTGGCACTCTGAAGGCTTGAGCCATCAGCACACTGGCGGTCTTGTGGCCGACACCGGCTAGCGATTCGAGGAATTCCCAGTCTGGGCGCACGCCGCCGCCGTCAGCGACTATCTGCTCGGCCATCCTGCGTAGGTTCCTCGCCTTGGTCGGCGCGAGGCCGATTTCACGGATGATGTCGTGTATCTCGTCGACCTGCAGCTCAGCCATCTGCTCGGGTGTGTCGGCAACCGCAAAAAGGGCCGGAGTGACCTCGTTGACCTTCTTGTCTGTGGTCTGCGCGGACAGCATCACCGCAACTAGCAGGGTGTAGGGGTCGGCGTGGTGGAGCGGGATTGGCTGCTCAGGGTAGAGTTCATCGAGTATCTCGCCGGCCTTGCGCGCCTTCTCAGCTCGGCGCATCGCTACTCCTCCGTGTCCTCTCTGAGGCCTAGTGCGAAGGCGGCGGCGAGGCATAGTCCGGGAATCCCGTAGCATGGACCGTACATCCAGGTCTCCCATTCGGTCGATTGGGATGGCCCTCCGAGCATCAGATATGCCGCTAGTGCCAGTAGGATACTGGGGATGACTGCGACAGCGGCGAAGACGGTGGCGCGCATCAGTCGCATGCACCATCCTCCCCTAGTCATCTGATGAAGGTTCGTCACAGTCCGAACAGCTGTTCAATCTCGGCCCCGCTGCGGGTGTTGAGCACGTCTGCAGCGCTGAGCCAGCCCTTGCGGGCCATTTGGACACCGAACCACACGTCCTGCAGCCCGTCGGTATCATGTGCGTCGGGGTTGATGCACACTGGGACTCCCTGCTCCTTGGCGTACTTGCACAGCCTCCAGTCGAGGTCGAGTCGATATGGCGAGGCGTTGATTTCCACGGCCTTCAACTCGCCCTCGGCATTGAGCTCCCCCATCCGGCGGAGCACGGCGTGCATGTCGACGGGAAAGCCCTCCCTGCCCTGAAGGATGCGTCCAGTCGGGTGACCTAGGATTGTGAACGTCGGGTTCTCGACGGCCTTGATCAGTGCCTCGGTGTTGGCTATCTCGTCCCGGCCGCGCCAGCTTCCGAGCGCGTGGACGCTGCCGACCACGTGGGTCAGGGACCGGCGAACCTCGTCGGTGTAGTCCAAGCTGCCGTCTACGAGGATGTCGCATTCACTGCCGTGCAGCAGTCGGAAGTCGACTCCCTCGTCACGCCACTGGTCGTTCAGGACGCGTATGGCGTCAGACTGTGCTGCTACCTCGGACCCGGAGACCCCTATCTGCCGGCCTCCGATATTCAGGACCTCGGAGTGATCGGCGATACCGAGGTACTCCCAGCCTAGTTCCATCGCCGCGGCTGCCATCTCCTCGAGTGTCGCCGTGCCATCTGATGCCACTGTGTGATTGTGCAGTGCGCCCTTGATCTCGTCCGGCTCGATCAAATCAGGCAGACCGGCGCCTCCTTTGCTTGCCGCCTCGATCTCACCCCTGTCCTCGCGCATCTCTGGCGGGACCCAAGCCATTCCGAGATGACGGTAGATATCCGACTCGTCGACGCAGTCGAGAGTATGCTGGGCAGCCTCCATCCCGATACTGTCGCCAGCGGCCTCCTCGGAGAAGAGGCCGAACTCGTTGAGGCGTAGTCCGCGGTCGATGGCGGCCTGTCTCATCCGAATGTTGTGCTCCTTCGAGCCGGTGAAGTACGCGAGAGTGAACGGGAAGGTGGCGGGCGCGACGATCCTTACCTGGGCGTCGATTGTCGCATCACTACTGCGCTCCTTCAAAGTCTCAGCCAGTTGAACATCGACGCTGCCCCCTCCTGCGGCCCCCCCTAGCATGTCTGCCTCGAGGATGAGGCTGACCTTCGACTCGCCGTAGCCCTTGACCTCGGCTATACCAGGGAAGGCGAGTATCGACTCGACGACCGAGTCATGGTCCGCCGGTTCCGCCCCGACGACAATGTCGATATCGCCTATGGTCTCCCTGCGCCTGCGAGCACTGCCTGCTAACTCGGCCCTCATGACTCCGGGTATGGCAGAGACGCGTTCCTCAAGCGCCTGTCCGTAGAGCAGGCCAACATCCATCCTGCTGCGCCCCTGATAGCGGCGCAGTAAATCGATTCCCTCGAGATACTTCTGCTGGCTCTTCTCGCCGAAGCCGGACAGCGGGGAGATATGACCCATCTCGCAGGCAGCTTTCAGCGACTCGACAGAGTCGACACCAAGTTCCTCGTGGAGGATACGGGCTCGCTTGGGGCCGAGCCCGGGGATTTCGACTACCTCCATGAGGCCGGGGGGAATGCGCTCGTAGAGCATCGTCAAATCGCCCCATGTCCCTTCTAGAACGGCTTCCGATATCAGCCCGCCGAGACCCTTGCCGATGCCCCTGACATCGGTAATCCTCTTCTCCTGGACCACGGTGAGAAGTTCTTCCTCGAGCGAGGCTAGAGCACGGCTGGCGTTCTGGTAGGCGATGACGCGGAAGCGGTTGGCCCCGTCTAGCTCCAATAGGACTCCTACTTGCTCCAGAACGGCCACTATCTGCGACTTGGTGATGAACGGTGGGCCCTCTGACCTCGCCTTAGGTAGACTCCAGCCGGATGACTTGACCACGGCTCTAACCAGTGGTCACCCGCCTTGACTCTGTCCCTCGGTGGCCGGAAGCCTCCTCCCCAACTTACTCAAGCGGGCTCGTTCACGAAGGGGTGTGGATGCAATCAGCCTAGCCGAGACGGCTTCTGTGGGACTGTGTGGCTTGGCTGTGCTACTTTGGATGTCGATTGGGAGCTTCTCACGGACCGAGGCCCGAGAGTTACTGGCACAGCGGGCCATAGCCGCCCTATGCGTTACCTCGGCTGTGCTCCTGTTCGCTCTCCACCAAATGGGAGGGGAGCTCTGGGGCTCGAGGAACATGGCGCGTCCTATGGCGGTCATAGCCGTCATCGTGGCCCTAGCGGGGATGCTGAACATCAAGGGCAAGGACGTCCAAGGGGAAACCAATCCGCACAAAATCGCGAAGATGCGGCGGGAAGAGGAGTAATCTACTCGCCTTCGAGCTTGTCGTCGATGAAGGTGCGCATGTACGCGGGCAGCTCGCCGTTGACGAAGACGACGTCGTTGACGTCTTCGAGTTTCATTAGTGAATAATAAATCTGCATCGCGGTCATAGGAGTGGCACTGCATCCGGTGCAACCGCCCTCGAGGGAGATCATGATTATCCCGTCAGCGGTGTCCACCACGTTGACGACGCCGTCATGGGCATCGAGAACCGCCTGAACGGGGCCTACAGAGTCGAGAATCGTCTGCTTGTCCACCATTCGGCACCTTCCTCCGGCCTTCCAGTCCATGCGGGGGGCTTTCAACCAATTGCCGCTTCGAGGGGTCATGGGCGTGCACACGCGGGTGATGCTGCTCGACCTGCTGGTCGAGCGCTCCGAATTCGGACACGGTGGAAATCAGGAGATGATTCGCCCTCTCGCGTACTCTGGCAGTGTAGAGGTCTTGCTCCTAACCCCACAGATGCAATCGCACGAAGCGGGGCAGCGGGCTCAGTCAGAAGGGGAGGTGCTTCTGACCGAGGACGACGTTCCGCACTGGGACGACGATTTCGGCTTCTGGCAGGAATACACGCTGGAAATAGGTGGAAACCCGGTGTCCTTCCGGCGTATCGCGATGCCACTGCACGGAGATGATGATGCGGCTGCCCGATGGTTCGACGGGTTCGGCATCGATGCGCTCTACTGCAGTGGCTCGCGCCGCAATGTCTCGATATGGGAGGACTGGATGGAAAGCTGCGCATCTCTCATGCGAGCCTCGGTGAACTCAGGCACCCCCACGCTTGGGATCTGCTTCGGCCACCAGCTGCTGTGCAAGGCACTCGGCGCCACCATCACCCGTTCCGACTCACTATCCAACGGAGTCTGGGACCTTGAGCTAACTGATGAGGGGCAGGGGGACCGACTCTTCCAAGCCAGGCGCACCGGCGCCGACGACTCGCCGGTGGTCCTGTTCACTCACAAGGACCACGTTGTCACGGTCCCTGACTGCTGCACTCTGCTCGGGCGTACCAATCACAATCTCGTCACAGCCGTACGAGTACACGACGAGGCCGGCAACCCACTGCCTTCGTGGGGAGTGCAGTTCCATCCAGAAGCTGCGAAGGCACGCGTCGAGCGCGCTTTCGAATGGGGGCACATCACAGAGGAGGAGTTGGTCGCTTTCCAACGCGAACATGACGGCGCGGGGATTCTGTCCTCCTTCGCCTCTGTCGTCCTAGACAACTGAGGGTACTCCGCCCCGAAGGGGCGGGGCTATTGGATTTGGATTATAAGCGGGTCTTGGGTCGGCGGGGCGACAGGTGAACAGTATGATTGAGATAGAGAACATCCAAGAAATCGGAGCAGGGACGGCAATAGTAGGACTACTGATTGCTTTCATGCTGTACAATAAGATCAAGAAGATCGAGATTAGCAATCCAGTTGTCGCAGACATTACTCAGCAGATTCAGAATGGCGCCATGGCCTTCCTGAATGCAGAATACAGGTATCTAGCCGTATTCATCGCAGTGGTTGCCGCGGCCTTGTATGCTAACCCAACCACTGAGCCGGAGACTGCAATAGCTTTCCTCGCTGGTGCCGCAGCAAGCGTCGTTGCTGGTTTCAGTGGCATGCGCGCGGCTACCAGCGCTAATGGGCGCACGGCCATGGCCGCAGCCGAGGGCGGACAGTCCGCAGCGCTTGCTGTTGCGTACAACGGCGGAGCCGTGATGGGTCTGTCTGTAGGTGGACTCGGACTTCTGGGCATCTCAGTGATGGCCATGTGGTTAGGCACCGGTGATGCAGTACAGAATATCGCTGGCTTCGGAATGGGTGCTTCGTCAATAGCGCTCTTCGCGCGCGTGGGTGGTGGAATCTACACCAAGGCCGCCGATGTCGGAGCCGACCTCGTCGGAAAGGTCGAGGCCGGAATTCCCGAGGACGACCCTCGAAACCCCGGCGTCATCGCTGACAACGTCGGCGATAACGTTGGAGATGTGGCAGGGATGGGGGCGGATATCTTTGAGTCGTTCGTAGGCTCAATCATCGCTGCCATGGTCATAGCCCAGGCCTCTCCGGATATGGGAGATCACTACGTCATCCTCCCCCTCTTCCTCGCATTCGTAGGGTACGCGGCGAGCATCGTCGGTGTATTCAGCATGGAACTGATGAAGGGCGGAGATGCCGCTGCAGCACTGCGGAACACCACTTTCATCGGTGCAATCCTATTCTGGATTGGCGGTTGGTTCGGAATCGGCTACCTCGAACTTGATACAGGTACCAATCCAATGATTGCAGTGATTATCGGTAGCATAGTGGGAATCGCGATTGGACTCGTCACCGAGTACTACACAGGAATCGAGGATGTCTTTGGTATCTCACCAAAGGCAATCCCTCACATCGGAGAGATGTCCAAGACCGGCCCTGCTACCAACGCCATCGCTGGTCTCTCGGTCGGGATGCAGTCAACGTTCCTGCCCATCATTCTCATCGCAGGCGGCATCTACGGCGCTGACCACTACATGGGTGGCGGCGATTTAGGCTTGTACGGAATCGCAATGGCTGCCATGGGCATGCTCGCGACAGTCGGCGTCACGATGACTGTCGATGCATACGGTCCAGTGGCCGACAACGCCGGGGGGATTTCAGAGATGAGCAATCTCGGCTCAGATGTCCGTGAGATTACCGATGGTCTCGACAGCATAGGAAACACGACCGCTGCAATCGGCAAGGGATTCGCTATCGGCTCTGCGGCTCTGACCGCCTTGGCCCTTTTCGCCGCATTCAAGACCTCGAGCGGGATTGAGGCCGCTGACCTCAGTCTGACTGAGCCGATAGTCGTCATCGGACTACTAATCGGTGGTGCGTTGCCATTCGTCATCGCCTCGATGACAATGACAAGCGTCGGCAAGGCGGCCGGGGAGATGGTCACCGAGATTCGTCGCCAGTTCCGCGAGATTGACGGTCTGCTAGAGGGCAGAGAGGGCGTCAAGCCAGACAGTGCTCGATGTATCGAGATCTCGACCCAAGCCGCGCTCCGCGAGATGGTGGCTCCGGGACTGACGGCAATTGCTGCTCCTGTGATTGTCGGAACTGTACTCGGCGCGGCAGCCCTTGGCGGGCTTCTGGCTGGAGCTCTCGTGACCGGTGTGCTGATGGCGCTCTTCATGGCCAACGCGGGCGGCGCTTGGGACAACGCGAAGAAGGCCATCGAGCAGGGACACATCGAGGGTGCTGTGAAGGGCGATGCTTCTCACGATGCAGCGATCATCGGCGACACCATCGGCGACCCGTTCAAGGATACCAGCGGGCCTTCGCTGAACATCCTGATCAAGCTGATGTCGATCGTCGCGGTCGTCATAGCCCCCGGACTGAGCCTCACAGGAATGCTCTGAGACGGCGATTTCTGCCTGCGTCAGTCTCATGACTGACGGCAAGGACGGCTACCCATGCGCGCGGCGCTGAGTATGGCCCTGTCGGCCCTTCTGATGGCCACGGCGCTCTCCGGCTGCTCGGGCATCAGCGGTATCGTCGGAGGCTCTGATTCTGTCAAAGTCCCAACTTGGGAGGTCGGCGATTGGTGGCTGTACACCTTCTCGACTCCAGATTACACCGACGACACAGCGCGACTCGTCGTCGCATCGGTCAGCGAGGAGGACAACACCTCCTACATGCTTGCCATCTCGAGCCTGACCGAGGCCCGCAGACACGCGGTGCTGAACCACAACCCGTTCCTTGGCAGGATGATGCAAGAGGACCTCGGTGCGTACGAGAACGGCGAGGCTCAGACTGTGATGGACTTCCCTCTGGAGGAGGACAAGACATGGGGCTTCACGCTGTTCTCCATCGAATGGAGCGCCAGCGTCTGGGGCATCTCCGGGAACTCGGTGACTATCGGCGCCAACGCGGATGACGGCTCCCATCTGGAGTACGTCTACGATGGTGATGTCGGCTTCTTCTCGACCTTCGTTTGGACCGACTCCTCCGGCGTCCAGCAGATGCGAATGATGCTCGCCGACAGCGGCGGGGGGCATTCTGGCGATGTTTACTTCGTCCGTGGCGGTGACCTGTACTCCGACGTCTGGGAGGACACGGGTCCGGATGTCGAGGTCCGAGACACTTTCTTCGTCAGTGACCATCCCTCAGACGGCGAGTGGGACGAGATGATCTACTTCCTCGACGCCGAGTGCGGCGGCGGCTCCTCCACAATCAGTCTGACACTGCGAGACCACGGGTCGCTCTCCGCTCTCGAGAGGGTCTGGGGCCCGGGTGCCAGTGAGAGCGGTACCCTGGGGACTATTCCCTACCCTTCCGAGGAGTACACCCTCACAGCGACCTTCACCGGCGACAGCTACCTCCGTCTCAAGATAGCCGGAGGAATCACCAGTTCTTGGACACTCTAGAGGTACTCCAGCAGGTTGTCCGAGCCGCCAACGAAAACTGGCTCATCCCCCCTCAGGTCGAAAACTACCGGTACGGTCCTGTGCCTAGTCTCGGCTACAAGATCCTCCCTTAGTCCCTCATAATGATCCAGATTGACCTCGGTGTAGGTCAGACCGTGTGCATCCAGAGTTCTCTCCGCGAGCGTGCAGTAAGGGCAGATGGTCTGGCTGAAGAACAGGAAGTCCGTCTCCGCGGACTCGAGGTGCTCAAGCACTTGTGACAACCGTCTCGTCCTCCTCGTACCACGCCTCCGGCCTCTCCCCGAAGTCCCCGTCGAACTCATCCTCACCGTCACCAAAGCGTCCCTCGAGGACCCTGTCGACCTCATCCGGGTCGATGAACCAGAGCAGTACCACGGTGAACAGTGTTAGCGCGCCCCCGATGTAGAGGCAAGTGACGTAGTCGAACCTCTGGGTCATGTTGCCCGTGAACAGGTACGCCATCACTGCTGAGAGGTTGAACATCGACATGTAGGCCGTGAACTGCGAGCCGCCGGCCTTGCTGAAGGTCAGCCTCATGCATACGGCTATGACGCAAATCCATGCAACTCCGTTGATGACTGCGCGAACGCACAGGTAGGCTACCATCATGTTCGTATTGGTCCAGTAGTCGCTCAACAGAGCTAGTGCGGCGTTTGACAGAGCGAGTAGTGTGAAGCCTATCATCGAGACTTCTCTGACGCCGAATCTGTCCCCCAATATACCGCCGAAGACCTGTCCGACCATCATGCAGGCGATGACTACTCCGCCGATGATTGCGTTGTACTTGGTCTGAGACCAACCTGCCTCGTTGATGAAGATGTCAACCACAATCGGATCGGTGAACAGGTAGAGTTCGGCCAGCAAGCACAGGAAGATTAGGATGAAGGACGAACGCGTTGAGAAGCCCTTGACTATGTTGTAAGCTGTTTCAGATGCAAGGGCCGATACTGGCAAGGGATTCCGAATCTGGGGTATATTGGCGCCCAACCAATCTGCCACCAAGAGAATGGCTGAAATTAAGAATGTCCACGTTCCAATTGTTTTGAGAGGAGAAGCCACGTCTCCGAATGTAATTTCCCAAGCCTCGGTAAAGCTGCTAGTGAGTACGTGTAGGATAGCGAAAAGTCCCCACAATAGGAAGAAAGAGATGCTCGCCCACAGGATGGTTGAAGCTGGAGATATCCTGTTATCGTAGAGATTTGTTGCGACCCATCGGGCTTGCCTGAATTCCTCCGGGTGATCCTCCTCCCACGGAAGGGCCGTCTCGGCTTCTATTGCCTCCTCGGTCTCTGCGTACCAAGCCTCCTCTACCTCTTCCTGCTTGCTCCAGGGGAACAGTCTGTCTCCTGGCCTCTCACGCAGGAAGAGGGGCAGCATCATGATTAGAATCAGCAATGGGAGTTGAACCATTATCGCCGATTTGATTCCGAAAGGAACGACCAGCATTCCGAGGACTGCGCCTCCGAAGATGATTCCGCCACGCTTGGCGGCGAACATCAGACCGTTGACCGTGGCCACTTCATCAGGCTCGAGTATGTCGACTGCGAGGGCGTCAACGCTGACATCCTGCAATGATGAGAACAGGTTGTGGATGAACAGCAAAATGGTGACTAACTCTATCGAGGCGACTAAATCCGGCACGAAAAGCAAAGTGGCCAGGGAGATTATCATGCCCGTCTCGGCGAATAGGATCCACGGACGTCTTATCCCGAATTGGGGGAACCTGATCATATCGATAACTGGCCCCCAGATGAATTTGAAGGTCCATGGCAGGTATACTGTAGCGAACAGTATGGCGATTTGCTCTATGGCGATTCCATTGGTTACCAGGAATGCTACGAAGGCCACATTAGCGAATCCCGAAGGGAGACCCTGTGCGACATAGAGAACACAGAGAGATACATAGCGCCTCATCTTGCTCTCAGTTAGCGCGCCGCCCTCTCGCCACGAATCCCTACCATTCCGCAGGGCTGAGGGGATGTGCTTCACAAAAATCCAGAATAGGTGGAGGGACAATCTGCTAATTGGAGCCGTGGCGAGGTCCTCGAGGGGCACAGCGGACCTCGAGAAGTTTGCTCGGAACTTCTTGTCCCAGCGCTCTGTGACCATGATGTAACCTAGGAAAGCCAGTACCATTACGAAGGGGACGAAAAAGATGTACGAGCCGAAAGAGGTCAGGCCCTCGGCGGCTCCAGCTATTGCCATCTCATCGATTAGTACTACTCTGCGAGCGTCTATTGGGGATATGCTGTCATCGGTGACTCTCAATCTAGCATAGATCGTCGAGTTGCCAGATTCGAGGTGAGGGTCTAACTTGACCCTCCAAGTAGCCCAGTCACCGTTCTTCGAAAGGTCTGCTGCACCCTTCCACTCTCCGCCGCCGACCTTGACCTCTACCAGCCCCAATCCCAGCGCGCCTCCTGATGAGGTTCCGGCGATGTAGCTCTCATTGCCGATTTCTTGCAAGGTGATGATGTCCATCGAGACGTTCAGGGAGCGGTCGATACTGCCGGCCGCCTCGACGAAGGCGAGCGGGTCGGCCTGACCGTATCCGAATTCGTTGTCAGGGCGGGTCTCGAGCAGGCTGCAGTCGTTGAATCCGGGGTCGTCTAACAGAGCTATCTCCCGCTCAATCGAGTGGGCACCGATGATGTCCTTGAACTCGGTAGTGGTCATGTCAGGGTTTGCCTGTATCATCAACGCGGCTATTCCTGCCATCAGCGGCGTGGCCATGCTGGTGCCGGACTTGCTGGTGTAACCGTCCTTGGTGGCTGCATCCGGGGCCATGATGTTCGAGCCTATCGTGGCCACATCGGGCTTCACTCGCAAATCGGAGGTGTAGCCTCTGCTGCTGTAGATGGCGAGGCCGAGGTCCTTGTCGAGAGCGGCGACGGTGACGGGCAGTCTAGCGTCGCCGGGGCTGTCAATGGTGTTGCAGCCGGCGAGAGTGGCGCCGCCGAACTCATTGCCCGCGGACAGCGTGGTGATGATGCCTGCCTCGACCACCATGTCCATCTGGCGGCTCCAGGCCGAGTTGCCGTCGTTATCGACGTGAGTCTCGAACTGCTGCTCGCCGAGCGAGGAGGTGAGGATGTCGATACCATGACCTCCCGCGCTATCCTTGTTGTCGATAGCCCACTGGGCACCCTGCATGATATCCTCGATATCGCCGTCGCAGCACGATAGGATGTTCACCAAGTAGGCACCGGGAGCTGCACCGATGTAGCGCAGTCCGGTGCTGGGGTCGGTCTGTCCCCCTCCGGTGCCGGCGACGATTCCGGCGACGTGGGTTCCATGGGTGCCGGAGTCGTAGGACTCTGCGGGATCGTGCTCCTCGTCTGTGAACACAGCGTCGAAGAAGGCGATGATCTTCGGGTCGCAGTCAGCTGGAATCGGATCTGGGTTGGGGTCGAGAGGGTCCGGAGGGTCATCGAGGCAGGTGAACGGGTCGTCGTCCATGTCGTTGAGCCCCTCGTGGTCACCTCGGATCCCGGTGTCTAGGACCGCTATCACTGAGCCTGTGCCATCGAGGCCGAGGTCGGTCCAAACCTGATCGACCCCCATGGTCGGAACGGCTTCGTGCATGTTCGGCTCGGCAAGTCCTAGGTCCTCGACCATCACGACGCCGGGAAGGGCGCGGACGCCCTCAGGGTCGAGGAGCGCCTCGAACGGGGCGGTGGCAGAGACCGTGTCGAGGTAGGCGAAGCTGAAAGTCACCACGACTCCCAACTCCCCGAGCGCCGAGACATCGGCGTCGGTGGGATGGTGGTCGTAGTCGACGAACACCCTAGCGCTCCCGGCTGGTGCTCTCCTCCACCAGTCCTGCTGGACGTCAGCGGGCTGCTCGAGCAGCCACTCCAGCCTGTCATCGAGCTTGTTGGCGTCCTTGTCGCGGCTCCAGTACAGCCACCAGTTTGGGTGCACGTCCGATTCGACCGAGGCGCTCCAGTTGCCCTCAGCGTCGAATCCACCAGCCTCTTGATGTGCCATTATCGTCGACGATGCAATGGGAATCAGGAAGAGCAGGACTATTGCCGAGGCCAGTGCTCCACGGCGTCCTGCCATGGGCAGGACGAAAGTGGGGTGGTGTTTGAGACTTAGGTAGTCAACAGTCGTCAACTGACCTTCATGCCCTCGTCGTCGTAGTCCCATTCGATGATTTCCCAACCTGCCTGCTCGATGACGGAAACAGCCGTACTGATGCCCATGGGGGAGCAAAGCAGGCCCACGGAGCCGCCGCCGCCCGCACCCAGTGCCTTCCAAGCGACCACCGAGCCCGACTCGAGAAGAGGGTAAATCACGCCTCGGAACGGATCGTGGATCGCTGGATCGAGCATGTCGACTCCTTTGCAGATATCTTTCAGTGCCTGGACCACGAGTTCGCGTCGGTCACGCTGAAGCCCTTCAGCCATAGTTCGCGCGGCCCCTCTGATGAGGTGCAGTCCCCCGATTACCGACTCGTCACCCTGATCATAGCGCTCCCATACCCCGGAGTGCATGTCGCCCGAGGTGTGCTCGATCCCAGTGTAGGCGATGATGAAGTGCTTGCGCAACCAGTTTCTCGCCGAGCGCATCGGCTCGAATGGAATCTCTTCGACCTCGTCACCGATGAAGAGCATGTGGTTGAATCCACCACGCGCGGCGGCCCACTGGTCCTGCCTGCCGCCACGGTTCTCGAGAAGTGCCTCGAACTGGAAGGCGATCTCGGCGATGTCCTCAGGGCTCTTGCCGCCTCCAGCGATGGTCGCAATCAGCCCGACGTTCATCGCTCCACTCGTCCCGAGACCCGAACCTGTCGGGATGTCGCTGCTGTACTCGACCCGTATCCGCCCATCCGCGTCCTTCTCCATGACGCTGCGGATGTATCGATTGATTGCGAAGTTGACGACCTCGCCTCCGAAATCACCCGTGTACGGCTGGACATCTGTCCACCCTCCTGCGAGGTCGACTCGGACAGGAACCACTACTTCCACGCGTTCCGCCATCGAACGAGGCAAATCTCCGACCCATGAGAAGGATTCGGTCTGCGACCGAAAATAACGGGTAGGTGAGGCCCCTCCGGCATACATGGTCTCCGGCGTGGAGCAAGCCGTCGCCGCATTCGCCGCAGGGAATCCGGTGATGGTGTTCGACTCCGCCTTCAGAGAGCGCGAGACTGACCTGCTGTGGCCTGCCGACGCGGCCATGCCCGAGGTGATGCGCACTCTGCGGAGGGACTGCGGAGGCCTGCTCTTCCTCGCTGTTGGCAACGAGGTCGGCGAGCTCTTCGGGCTACCGTGGCTGCAAGACATTCACTCGCATCCGGCTCTAGTCGAAGAGAACCCAGTTCTCGCCGAACTGGTGACCGACGACCTGCAGTACGACACCCGCTCGGCGTTCACCGTGTCGATTAACCATAGGGACACTTACACAGGAATAACCGACCGCGACCGCGCTCTGACCACCCGGAGGTTCGGTGAGTTGGCCGGTGAGTTGCTCGCGAGCGGGGTGAGCGGTGGGGAGGCTCGCGCTGCTCTCGGAGCAGAGTTCCGCACCCCTGGTCACATCCCGGTGTGCAGAGAGTCACCTCAGGGCCTCAGGACACGTCAGGGCCACACAGAGTTAGCAGTTGCTATCGCGCGGCTCTCGGGGCACTCTCCATGCACCATCGGAGCAGAGATGCTGCAGCCTGACGGCGACGGCGCTCTACCTGTAGAGGACGCCAGAGAATACGCTCGGAAGAACGGCATACCGATGATTACCGGGGCCGACATACTCGAAGCGTTTGGGATAGACGAATGAGCGAAGGATTGAGACTGGTCTGCATGACTGAGGGTGTGAGAGCATGGTCCGCGTGATGGCAGTCGGAGTCTTCGACCTCCTTCATGCAGGGCACCTGCACTACGTCGAGCAGGCTAAGTCACTGGGTGATGAGTTGGTCGTAGTGGTGGCTCACGATGACACGGTGCGCAAGCAGAAGCACGAGCCAATCACGGACCACGACCTTCGTTGCAGGATGGTCGCTGGGCTGAAACCGGTGGACGAGGCCATCGTGGGTAATCCCCCTACCTTCCCTATCTTCGACATCCTCGATGTCGTCAAGCCCGATGTGATTGCTCTGGGTTATGACCAAAAGCACTCGATTGAAGCCATTCGATCAGGTTTGGAGAGCCGCGGCCACGGCCACATCGAGGTCGTCAGGGTCGAAGGGCTCTCTGATGACTTAGATGGAACTCGTAAGATCATCTCTAGAATCCTCGACATCTGGCATGGTAACGAAGGCGGCCCCTACGAGGAGGATTGAGATGTTCACTGGCATCGTTCAGGGCACCGGAGAGGTGACCTCGATAGCGGATGGCGACTCAGTACGTCGCTTCTCCATCAAGATGTGTGGTCTGAGCGATGAGCTCGAGATGGGTGCTAGCGTATCCGTCGACGGCGTCTGCCTGACTGCTACCGGGATGGACGGTAGCACCGTAGACTTCGATGCGGTACCCGAGACGCTGGAACGCTCGACACTAGGTGGTCTGGATGTGGGTGATTCAGTGAACCTCGAGCGGGCCCTGCGTATGGGTGACGAGTTGGGGGGGCACGTCCTGTCTGGGCACATCATGGCCACGGCGGAGGTGCTGAGTCACACCGAGGTCGGCGAGGGTGTCGACATGGGGATTTCCATCCCGTCTGGAATCAGACCGTTCGTGATGGAGAAGGGCTTCATCGCCGTCGACGGAATCAGCCTCACCGTCGGTAGTGTCAGAGCTGAGTCATTCGATGTACACTTGATTCCGGAGACTCTAGAGAGGACCACCATTGGCAGCAAGGCCGAGGGCGCCTTGGTGAACATCGAGGTCGACCCGATGACTCAAGCGGTGGTCGAAACCGTCGCCCGAATGCTGGAGTCGGGAAGATGAATCTTGGGATCGTCTGCGGTGCTTTCCACCGCGAGCACGTCGAGAAGATGCTTGAGTTCGCCCGTGATGAGACCGAAGCCAAGAACTGGGAGGTCGCCGATGTGGTTTGGGTACCCGGCTCTATGGAGGCGCCTCTGGCTCTCGACAGAATGCTTCAGCGAGAGGATGTCGATGGCGCTGTGGTGCTCGGCATCATCGAGCGGGGGCAGACCGATCACGGGCTCGTCATGGGGCAGTCCGTGACCAAGGCGATCATAGAGTTACAAATCTCTCACAACAAGCCAATCGGGCTTGGGATAATCGGCCCGGGCGCTGAGCCCGAGCACATCGAACCGCGTCTGGAACCGCACGCTCGCGCCGCTGTCGGCGCGGTCGCGGCGATGGTAGAGTAATCACTGCCGAGTCGCCTTGAGAGTGAAAGACAGTGGTATCGGTACCTGCCCTTCCTTGAGTCGCCAGTAGTTCGGGCCCGATGGCTCAAAGAACTCAGGCCATGGGGTGAAGAAGAGTTCGTCGCGCTCGTTGAGGGAGTCGATACGGAAGCCATTCTCGAGTAATGCGTTGATGACCGTGTCGTACCTGTATTCCCAACAGTGCGTGGTGCGCTCTATGCCGGCCTCATAGGAAGCGTAGCTGCCCTCTCCGATCTCCGATATCGGACCTTCGTTGAAGAGGTCGTATTTCGGAACCAGCCGAGGCCCGTCCGGCCCCTCCTCCACATCGAGGATATTGACCATTGGAGTGCTTTCCTCGAGATAGAGCACACCACCCTGCATAAGCAGAGCGGCGCATACCCGGGCCCACTCGCCGAGGTCAGGCAGCCAGCACAGCGCGCCTCTGCCCGTGTAGATGATGTCGAACTGCTCTCCATCAAGGGCCTCGACGGCATCACTGACTCTGCTAACAACGAATCTCGCGTCGTCGAATCCGAGGATGCCAGCGAATCGCTCGGCCTCGATGATGGCGTTCGGTGAGAAGTCGAGTCCGGTAACCCTCGCGCCCTCGCGCGCCCACGACAGCGTGTCGGTGCCGATGTGGCATTGCATGTGAAGCAGAGACTTGCCCTCGACCGGGCCCATCTCATCGATCTCCCACGGGGCCAGCTTCGACTCGCCTGCAATCCACTGCTCGATGCGGTAGAACTCGGCACCACTGCCCTGCGCATGCTGATGGGCCAACGCATCCCACGACTCCAGGTTCTCCCGTATTCCTTCCTCATCGTCGGCTGGAGGCGGTGCTGGTCTCCAAGCCATGCGCACGCGTCAAGTAGACCCGATGAAACCCTATCGGCGACTCGGAGAGGCCGTCATTCCTCGATTTCGATGCCCTGTGCAATCATCATTTCGACAATTAATGGTTGAGTATGGAGTTGGGGCCTAGATTCGAATGATAACTTCGGAGCAGGGTTGAAGGACGTCCCTCGATTGGCGATGCCCGTGGGCGATGGAGTGCGCAATGTGATAATCATCGGCTCCGGGCCTGCAGGCTACACTGCCGGTCTATATGCCGCCCGCGCGCTGCTCGATCCCCTAATGTTCGCTGGTTACATGTCCGGCGGCCAACTCATGCTGACCTCCGATGTGGAGAACTTCCCGGGATATCCCGCCGGCATAGGAGGCCCGGAGATGATGATTCACATGCGCGAGCAGGCCGAGCGCTTCGGCCTGGAGGTTCACGACAAGAACGTCGAGAGGGTCGACTTCTCCAAGCGGCCTTTCGGGGTCTGGGTCGAAGGCGAGGAGTTCCGAGCCGAGGCTGTCATCATCTGCACCGGTGCGGAGGCCATCTGGCTCGGCGTCGAGGGCGAGGACGAGCACAAGGGTAGAGGGATCTCCAGCTGCGCGACCTGTGACGGCGCTTTCTTCCGCGACGAGGAGGTTATCGTGGTCGGTGGCGGTGACTCTGCGATGGAGGAGGCCACCTTTCTCACCAGATTCGCGAGCAAGGTCACCATCGTCCACCGGCGCGAGGGTTTTCGAGCGTCTAAGGTGATGTACGAACGCGCCGCCAATCACCCCAAGATCGACATCAAGACATTCAGGCAGGTCAAGAGTTGGCTCTCAGACGAGAACGGTCTGACTGGAGCCGTGATAGAGGACCCCAGAGACGGTTCCGAGGAGAAGATCTCGTGTACTGGAGCCTTCATCGCCATCGGTCACAAGCCGATGACAGGCTTCCTCGAGGGTGAGGTCGATATGGATGAATCCGGATACATCCTGCACACCGAGCACACCATGACGAGTGTTGCCGGGGTGTTCGCCGCCGGAGACGTCGTCGACAAGCGATACCGGCAGGCCGTCACCGCCGCTGGAATGGGGTGCCGGGCGGCCATGGATGCCGAGAAGTGGCTGGAAAACCAGGATTGAAGGACTCTGAAATGGGCTTCGACCGAAGCGCCCATGTTGCATTGGCCCTCTCGGCGTGATATGTCCGACGAGCAGAGTGCGCGATACGCGAGGCATCTGACCCTTCCAGAAGTCGGTCCGGAGGGTCAGAAGTTGCTCAATGAGGCCTCGGTCCTGGTTGTTGGAGCAGGGGGGCTCGGCTCACCTGCACTGCTGTATCTCGCAGCGGCTGGCGTAGGCAGGATAGGAGTGATAGACGACGATTCTGTCGATATCACGAACCTCCAGAGGCAGGTGCTTCACGGCACTGCGGCCCTAGGAGAGCCGAAGGTCGCATCCGCTGAGCGCAGACTCGCCGACCTCAATCCGGAGATCGAGGTCGAACCCCACGAGCTGAGGCTCGATGTGGACAATGCCCTGAGTATCATTGACGGCTACGACTTGGTAATCGACGGCTCAGACAACTTCTCCACGAGGTACCTCATCAGCGATGCATGCGAAATCCTAGGCAAGCCATGGATTTTCGGCAGCATACACAGATTTGAGGGCCAGATCGCCACATTCAACCTCGATGGTGGGCCAAACTACCGTGACCTGTTTCCCGAGGCGCCGCCGGCAGAGCTCGCCCCCAACTGCGCTGAGGCGGGGGTCCTAGGGGTACTGCCCGGGATAGTGGGTTCTATCCAGGCCACTGAGGCTATCAAAGTGATTCTAGGAATCGGCGAGCCGCTCAGTGGCAGGCTGCTGGTCATCGACACGCTCAGCATGGGAATGCGCTCCCTGTCGTTCTCCCACGATTCTACCCGTCAGACTGTGACTGAACTCTCCGAGGGGACAATAGACTGCTCAGCCCAACCAGGGAAGGGGGAGGCGGGCGATATGCGAGAAATCAGCCCAACCGAATACATCGAGCGCGTACAGAGGGGGTGGTCCCCCTTCCTGCTCGACGTCAGAAGGAGGGACGAGGAGATGATCGTATCTCTCGACGGGACGAATCTTCGTATCCAGCACCTGTTGATTCCAACTCGCACCGACGATATCCCGAGAGACCGAGATGTTGTCGTCTACTGTAGAACTGGAGGGAGGTCAGCTGCTGTGGCACGATTCCTCACGGTGGCTGGCTGGTCCGAGGACCGCGTCTACAACCTCCGTGGGGGCATTCACGAGTGGTCGGACACAATTGATTCTTCAATCCAGAAATATTAATTATGGTGAATATTAGTCAAAACTAACTATTATTTGTGGTATTTACTATCAATATTAGTTCTATATCTTCCGAAATTTCACATTATCCTCGTTCATGAGAATATCTGATTTAATTATGGTAACAACTGGCGCAATACATCGAAAAATAGTTGTATAAGTAGCCTTTCGGGCTACTATGACGATTATCCGTCAGGGGGTTTGGAGGTGCCCCTCCTGCGAACGTCATCAGGCATGGAGAACCAGGGGGGCGACCGAGAGGCTCGACAGGAGGTGCGAGCACTGCGGCAAGCGGATACGAGCTACCCTCGACCGTTCTTCGAGCGGACAGGGGAGGCACCGGGCCTTGCATATCTGGGAGCGCGCTTCCACTCTGGGCCTGAGTGATCTCGAGGATGAGGCTGTCCGTCGGGACGAGGAATCGCGGCGAAGGGGCGAGTTGGCTGGCTCGATTCGCTCTGATGCTGTCGGGACCGCTTCCCAGAGCGAACTGCCGACCATATGGGGCGCCGGCTGGGAGCCGAGCTCCGCCCTCGAATTTCCAACTCCTCTGAACTCCTCATGGGCCCGAGGCGAGTTACTGAAATTCGTCGCCGAGAGACATGACGGACACCTCGACACAGCGGCCTCATGTTGGGACGAGATGGGGGCCCCGGAATCATTCGGAGGAGTTTCCTTCTATCAATTCTCCAAGAGTTACGTCAGTTCCCTTGAAGAGTCCTTGCAAGAGCGCCTGCTGACTCCCGCTCTATCCTCTCTGGTGGATGTCGAAGTTATACCAAGAAGGTCGGGATTACTGCATCTGGAACGGCGTACTGCAAGGCTTTTGCTCGACATCGTCCTGTGCTTGAGAAGGATTTCGCATTATGCTTCAATCACCCTAGAGCAACGCATTGAGTGGCAGAGGATGATGATGCAGACGAGACTTGTTGACGAGCACCTCAAGGACCTCTCAACGAACGGAATCCCCACTCCTGACGGCGGCACCTTCGGAGGCAAGGGCTTCCGCTCGACCTGGCAGGAGGGGGTGGTCGCGTGCGCGAGCGCCATGCGCAGGGCCATCGACATCCCAGAAGGTGAGCGCGCTCGTGCCGACATCGTTGCTCCTATGATCAGGGACGTCGGGCTGGCACTGGCCATGGGTCAGACCCCGACCGAGGTCTTCGCCGCTCAGATGGGAAAGTCGGGCTCGTACATGGACGGTGGGCAAGAGGGTTCTGGCGGAAGGGACCTGCATATCGGTAACTGGGAAAAGGGTGTGCTGCCACCTACTGCCCCCCTGCCAATAGCAAGCGCCACCACCACCGGCATCGCTCTCGCTGCTTCTAGGCTCTCAGTAGACCGTTTTCACCTCGCTCCCGTTGGCGAGGGCTGCAGCAGCAACGGCGAGTTCTGGGAGGCGATGAACCTTGCAGGAGCCCGTGGGCTGCCAATCTCCTTCATGATACAGAACAACCAGATTGCCCTCGACACCTTTGTGACCGCGCAATCCGGAGTCGAAACCTATGGCGACAAGGGTCACGCTATGGGGATGCCGGCATGGACGATGGATGGTTCGGACCCCGGACTGTTCTACGCTTCCACTGCCGTCGCGAGGGAGTTCGCGACCTCGGGGGGGGGACCGACCCTGATACACGTCGAGACGATGCGGGGCTGCGGGCACGCACACCACCATGACGATCTGTATCTCGGTGCGGCCTCGGGGAATCCGCCCGGCTACGTTGACCGAGGGCTGCTAACTTACTGGGCCGAGAAGGACCCTCTGCCAAATCACAGGGAATTGCTGATCCAGTTCGGTGCGGACGATAAGGAGCTGGAATCGATGGAGGAGCAGGAGCAGGCCTCGGTGGATGCAGCCCGAGATGAGATGATGGAGATGCCATGGCCTGAGGGTAACACTGTCACCAGAGGCGTGACGAGCCTGCACGACGCTGCAAGCCATGCCGAACAGTACGACAGATTCGGGAGCGAAGTAGCTTTGGTCGATCCCCCTCTTGCTCCCGGTGAGAGTTCGCTGGAGTTCTCCGAGGCCTCCAACACTTGGACCTACAGCCGAGCCATCCAGAGTGGGATGGTCTCGATCGCCGAGAAGTACGGTGACAGGGCCGTGTTCATGGGGGAGGACATGGAAATCGCCGGTGCTTTCGGAATGATGCTTTCCCTGATTGCCAAGGGGCATTCAGACAAGTTACTCGACATGCCCCTGTCCGAATCCGTCATAGTCCACTCAGCGACAGGTGCAGCCCTAGGTGGGATGCGTCCGGTCGCCGAGATCCAGTTCGGAGGTTTCGCCGCTCTCGCGATGAATGCTCTGGTAAACAACGCGGCCCAACTACGCTGGCGCTGGGGTGCCAACGTGCCCATTACCGTGCGGATACCTCTCGGCGCGAAGACCCGCAGTGGGCCGTTTCACGCGAACATGATCGAGTCTTGGTTCATCAACGACCCGGGACTGGTTATCGTCTTCCCGAGTACTCCGCAAGACGCCTACGACATGCTCATCGAGTCACATGAGCTCCCTGACCCAGTCATCTTCCTCGAGCACCTTGGATTATACGCACTGAGAGGAGGCTTGACCGGTTGGGGTGAGTCGATCAACCAGCTTGTGGACACCGAGTCCGTCCACCAGCGACTCGCCGCTGGAGAGACCTCTCTGGGCAAGGCTCGCGTTGTTAGGGGTGGCAAAGATCTGACTATCGTGACTTGGGGTGCGATGGTCCACGTGGCCATGAGGGCGGCTTTCGAGGTCGCCAAGAAGGGGATCGAAGTCGAAGTCGTAGACCTTCGTACCATACTCCCCTTCGACGCACGGACCTGCATCGAGTCGGTGCGGCGGACCGGACGTCTCGTTGTCCTTCAGGAGTCGCAGTGGACCGGGGGCTTGGGCAACACCGTGAGCAGTCGTATCCTCGAGGAGGCGTTCTGGTGCTTGGAGGCCCCTCCTGTGGTCATCGGGGCACTAGACACACCGGTCCCGTTCTCCCCCACCCTGGAGGACCACACCATTCCCACGTTCGAGTTGGTGTCTAGTCACATCGAGAGGTTGTGTACCTGAGTCCTCATTCGCCCTACCAAACCGTCATGAGCGTAGAGCCGTCCCCTGAGAGCGAATCACATGCCCTTAGCAGAGACGGACATGTTGCTTGTCATAGCCGGTTTCGTCCTGCTGATGCTCGGAGGTGAGTTCGTCGTTCAGGGAGCGGTCACTATCGCCAACAGACTGAGAGTCCCCCCACTCCTCGTGGGGTTCACCGTCGTTGCCATCGGGACTTCGCTGCCGGAACTTGCAGTGGCCTTGGAGGCGGTTGGAAATGATACCCCGGATATCGCCGTGGGAGGGGTTCTGGGCTCCAACGTGGCCAATGTGATGCTGGTACTGGGGACCGCTGCCGTGCTCGGTGCGGCATCTGACCCCGGGCCGGGCGTCCGTCGCGACGCCATAGCAGTCGCCGTCGCCACCGCGATCCTGCTGGCTACCGTGCTCATCGGGAAAATCACATCGCAGTTCGGCGTCCTCATGCTGCTGGGCCTTGCCGCCTACTACACCTACTCCTACCTCACCTCCAAGGCAGAGGGGGACGACGTCGAGAACAGCAAGTCGTGGCTGCCTGAAAACGTGTTGCTAGCGATTCCGACCACCGCCGTGGGAGGCTACATGATCTGGACAGGAGCTGGTATGCTGGTCGAGGGAGCCACTGGCCTCGCGATCGGCTACGGTATCTCCGAGTCCGTCATCGGCCTCTCGGTCGTGGCACTGGGAACCTCCCTCCCTGAGTTAGCGGTGACTCTGGTCGCAGGACTAAGGGGGCAAGGAGGCGTTGCCATAGGAAACATCCTCGGATCCAACGTCATAAACATCCTGGGCATTCTAGGTCTGGCCTCAGCCTACGCGGGTGGGATAATCATAGCGCCGGAGTTCGCTGGGAGGGACATCTGGGTCGTCGTCCTCACATCGGGCTTCATCGTAGCCATGCTGCTTGACGAGCGACGCATCGGCAGGCGGGTGGGAACGATGATGATTGCCGGTTACCTAGCGTACATGGCATTTCTGTTCCTCCTGCCTCAATAATCCTAGGGGTGCGAACCGCTAAGGCCAAGGGCCCGCTCCTAGGGCCATGGTAGACTTCGACCTGTCTGAAGAACAACGTATGCTTCAGGAGGCGGCTAACGAGTTCGCCGCTGCGGAAGTCCAGCCGCACGCTGGGAAATGGGACCGTGAGAGCTCCTTCCCCCTGGAAGCGATCCGCAAGGCCCACGACCTCGGCCTTCTCACAGTGATGATTCCCGAAGAGTACGGCGGCTACGGGATGGGTTCATTCGAAGAGGTCCTGATCTGCGAGGAGATTGGATGGGGGGATCCGGGTTTCGCCACTGCATCAGGCAGCACCATGCTGGCTTCCTACCCAATCATCACAGGCGGCACCGAGGATCAGAAGCAGCGCTACCTGTCCAAGGTAGCCGACGGCTGCATCGCGTCCTACTGCGTGACCGAACCCGGAGCGGGGAGCGACGTGCAGTCGATTCGGACGCAAGCCGTCAGAGACGGTGACGACTACGTCGTCAACGGCAGCAAGATGTGGATCACAGGAGCCGGGCACGCTGATTGGTTCTTCGTCCTAGCATACACCGACAAAGAAGCAGGGTACAGAGGAATGAGCAGTTTCATCATCGACGCGGACAGCCCCGGCATAGTTCTCGGCAAGAAGGAGGAGAACATGGGTCAGCGCTGCTCCGACACGCGGGCGGTCGACTTCAACGATGTTCGCGTACCCGCAGAGAACCTCATCGGCGGTGAGGAGAACAGCGGCTGGATGAACGCTATGAACGCCTTCGATCTCTCCAGACCCGCGATATCCGCGCACGCCGTCGGCAACGCCAGAGGCGCCATGGAGGAGGCTCTGCAGTACGCCAACGAGCGGAGCACGTTCGGAAAGCCAATCTACCGACACCAAGCAATCTCATTCATGATAGCCGACATGGCGACCAAGGTAGAGGCTGCTAGGCTTCTGACTTGGCGGGCCGCGAAGAAGGCCGACTCAGGCGAGCGAAGCACCATCGAGGCGTCTCACGCCAAGCGCTTCTCCGCCGACATGGCGATGGAGGTCACCACCGACGCGGTGCAGGTCTTCGGCGGATATGGGTACTCAGAGGAGTACCCTGTAGCACGGAGGATGCGCGGTGCGAAGGTCGTTCAGATATTCGAGGGCTCCAGTCAGATACAGCGTCTCATCATCAGCCGAGAGTTGCTGGACGGCCCGTGAGGTGTCGCATGAACGGTGACATCGGCTGTGTGGTTCTTGCAGCTGGCTCTAGCGAGCGCCTCGGTCAGCCGAAGGCTTTAGTCAGAATAGGAGGAAGGTGTTTGGTTGAATGGGTCGTCAGCAGATTGCAGGCCCACGGTCTCGATCCGTTGGTGGTTACGAACGAAGAAATCGCCGACGAGGTTGCTGCCTCCGTCGACTGCGGGGTCGTCGTAAACCCGGACCCAGGAGCCGGTAGGACTGGTACACTGCAGGTCGGCATCGGCCACATAGGCACGGGTGCGGGGCAGAGGATTCTGGTCGTACCGGTAGACCGGCCGGGATTCTCCGACTCTACCCTAGAAACGCTGCTGGACTCGACTGCCACCAGCTGCCCAACTCAAGGAGGCAGGGGGGGCCATCCCATACTGCTGTCTGCAGAGGATGCGGCTAAGGTAGTGGAAGGTTCGCCTTCTGCCCCTCTGCGCAATCTGATCAATCCGGTTCGTATCGAGGTCACAGACCCTTACCTACGCTTGAATGTGGATCGGCCCGAAGACCTCGACTGGCTTGCTGATGCTTTCGCGGGCCTGTGAGAAACACCTTATCAACGCCACCAGACTCGAACGACCGATGGACATCGTAGGTTTCATGGAGGGCTACGGACCGGTGCAACAGGCCCTGATAGCGGGCCTTTTCACGTGGTTCATGACCGCCGCCGGAGCGGCTCTGGTGATTTTCTTCAAGGAGCTGGACAGGAAGGTCCTCGATGCAATGCTCGGATTCGCCGCCGGGGTGATGATAGCTGCCAGCTTCTGGTCCCTGCTCTCACCTGCCATAGAGATGTCAGAAGGGGGAGATCTGCCAGTCTGGTTCCCAGCCCTAGTAGGATTCCTTCTGGGGGGAGTGTGCATGAGGCTGATCGACATGTTCCTGCCACACCTGCACCCCGGCGCCCCTCCCGAAGAGGCCGAAGGAGTGGACAACACGTGGCGGAGAAGCATGCTGCTGGTCTCGGCCATAACGCTACACAACATCCCTGAGGGGCTGGCTGTAGGCGTCGCCTTCGGGGCAGCCGCTTCCGGATTCGAAGGCGCTACAGTGGGTACTGCCATCGCACTGGCTATCGGAATAGGGATTCAGAACTTCCCCGAAGGTGCCGCCGTCTCACTGCCTCTCCGACGTGAGGGCCTGTCCCGGAGAAACAGTTTCCTGTGGGGTCAGCTTTCGGCTACAGTGGAACCAGTAGCAGCCGTGCTGGGTGCCGCATTGGTGATCGTGGCAACGCCGATCCTCCCCTACGCACTGGCGTTCGCCGCCGGGGCGATGATATTCGTCGTGGTAGAGGAGTTAGTTCCCGAGGCCCACCGTGGAGGGAATGGGGATATCGCCACGATGGGGGCAATGCTTGGTTTCGCCGTGATGATGGTTCTCGATGTCGCCTTCTCCTAGCCTAGCGCAATCACAAAGGCGGACGACCCGCTCTCAGGGGCATGACCCGCGCCGTGCTAACCTGGGTTCTCGAGAGGCTGGAGCGTGGCGAGAGCGTGGCGATGGCATCGGTGATCGAAGCCAGCGGCAGCGTTCCTGGGAAGCCCGGTGCTAGACTGGCGCTGACTCTGAGCGGAGCCAGATTCGGCACAATCGGCGGTGCTGGGTTGGAGCTGAAGGTGGAGGACGCCCTGAGAGGTATGCTCAACGGGGGGCGCCAGCAGGTTCGCGAGAAGGGCGGCAGGGTCGAGACTTTCGTGCTCTACAAGGATGCGAAGGGAGAAGAGGTGACGCCCCTTGACAGCCTGTGCGGAGGCCGGGTCACAGTGGCGATGGAGGTCATGGATCCTATGCCGCACGTACTCATCGC
>Ga0207963_1000218_pt1 | contig 29832 bp, 31 predicted proteins | sample Knorr_S15_td_NAD_FD_185604 | JGI IMG/M metagenome (GOLD analysis project Ga0207963, IMG submission 185604) | Marine microbial communities from Southern Atlantic Ocean transect - Knorr_S15_td_NADW_ad_2500m_LV_A (SPAdes) (version 2) | ecosystem: Environmental > Aquatic > Marine > Oceanic | place...
TGATTCTTTAGGATTTTCTTCCATGATACCTATAGCTGATAAAGTTATAGTAACTCTTTTTTTTTTATCAAAAAAATCAAGATTAAATCCAGTAAGAAAAAAAATTACATAAATATGTAAAGAAATAGAAAGTAGAAACGCAAAATTTAAACTCCATAAATTAGTTTTTTTCTCCATTTATTGTTGTTGTCTATAGTTTGTTTCTATCACTACTTTTTTTATTTTTTCATTTTCTAATATTTTTAGAATTTTTAAAAAATATTCAGAAGGAGTTTCTGAATCTATTTTTAGAGATATTTCATTGGGTTTTCTTGCTCTTAAAATTTCTAAATAATTTTTTTTTTGTAATTCTTTTTTTTTATTTTTACTATCAATAAATATTTCACCATTTTTTTTTACAATAATTGTTAAAAAAGGTGTTAAAGGGTCATTTTTTATTATAGATTCTGGAACATTTATTTTGTGAGGATCAATTTTAGTAATTGTCCCTGCTAACATAAAAAAAATTAACATTAAAAAAATAATATTAATTAATGGAATTAAATTTATTTGTTTTATTTTTTTTTTTAAGGCCATTATTTCTCTAAATTTACCAATTTAATGTCATCTGTTCCTGCTAAACGAACTTCTTCTATTAGCCTAATTACTTTTTGTACAGGTATTTTTTTATGACTTTTTATTAAAACACTATATTTAGGATTTTTTTTAACAATATTACTTATTTCGTTTCTAATATTAGAAACATTAATTAATTTGTTGTTTAAATAAATTAGACCTTTTTTATTTAAAATTAGTACTACATTATTTTTTTTATTATCAACCTCAGTAGTTTTTTCACTACTTAAATTTACTTCAATAGTACTTTTTTGAATAAATGAAGTGGCAAGCATAAAAAAAACAAGTAAAAGAAAAACAATATCTATTAACGGTGTAATATTAATAGATATTAGCTCTTTTTCTTCCTTCTGATAAAAATTATGGGTTTTCAAATTTTTTTACTTTTTAAAATTAAGAAGGGTATTTGTTCTTACAACAGTATCATTTATTTTGTCTCTGGTATTACTTATTTTGTTTTCAAAAAGATGATAAGCTGCTAATGCTGGTATTGCAATCGCAAGTCCAAAAGCTGTAGTTAGAAGTGCTTCCCAAATTCCTCCAGCTAATAAAGCCGGGTCTACTTGAGAGCCTGCTTTTTCTAAGTTTAAAAAAGCTTTTATCATTCCAAGCACAGTTCCAAATAATCCAAGCAAAGGGCTAATACTTGCTACAACTTCTAGTCCTCCAAGATAATTTTCTAAATTTCTAATTTCAATTGATATAATTCTTGAAATTTCCGCTTCTCTTGATTCTTTATCGAATCTCCTATCACTTTTTGTTAAAATAACTACCTCGAGTATTCTTGCCATTGGATTTTTTATTTTTTGTATTTCAACTAGAAGTTTTTTTGAATTTGAGCCATTTAATTTTGAAAGAATTTTCTCTATTTTGTTAGTACGGGATAATGCAGCAGAAAAAAATTGTATTAATTTAATAAAAATTATTGCAAACGCAAAAATGGAGAATCCAAGTAAAATAAACATCACTGGACCTCCTTTTGCTATTAAACCTAGATTATTTATATTATTTAAGTTTATGAATTCGAATAATTCCATTAAAAAAATATAATAATTAGTTTATTATCTTGATTTCATACAGTCTTCAATCATTTGAGTTCTTGTTTGCGATAGTTTTATTTCATCTATATCATTCCCAATGTTATATAAATCAATCATAGTGTCATCTGTTTGGAGCATATCAATTCTATCTTGATTAATATTAATATTTTTTTCAATATTATGATTAGCATCTTCAAGACAAATTTTATATTTTGAAGATTGCTTGTTAAATTGAAAAGTATTAAAACTCTGACTACATGAAATTATTAAAAATAAAACAAAAACAATTTTATTTTTTAAAAGTTTTTTTTCCATTGAGTATGTGTTGTTTAAAAATTAATTAAATATAATATTACATTAATTTTAAAAAAATTGTTTTAATAATTTTTCTTTTTTTTATATAAATGGTAAAAAAAATTTATTTTAATAATTTAAAAAAAAATCAATTTTATACAGATAGTATAAAGGTTACAGATGTAAGTATTAAAAAATTTTCCAGTGCATCAGGGGATAGGAATCCAATTCATTTAAATGATAAATTTGCAAAAAATACTATTTTTAAATCAAGAATTGCTCACGGAATGTTGATTGCATCTTTTATTTCATCAGTTATAGGAAATAAATTTCCTGGGAATGGAACAATTTATGTTTCTCAAAATTTAAAATTTAAAAGACCAGTGAAAATTAACGATGTTGTAAAAATTAAAATAATAGTAGAAAAAAAAATTTTAAAAAAAAAATGGTGTCAACTTAGCACATTATGTTTTGTGAAAAATAAAATAGTTTTAGAGGGAACAGCAATCGTTATACCTCCGCAAAAATAACTAAATTAATATGAAAATCCTAAATGGATACTCAAAAGTAAGAAAAAAAAATACTGTTTTAACAATTGGTAATTTTGATGGAGTACATAAAGGCCATCAAGAAATTATTAAACAAACTGTCAAACTTTCAAAAAAAAATAATTTAAAGTCAGTTGTAATTACTTTTAAACCACATCCAAATGATTTTTTTAAAAAAGATTCAAAACCATTTAAATTGACAAATGAAGAAACAAAAATTGAAGAAATTAAAAAATTAGGTGTTGATTACTTAATTTTTATGAAATTTGATAAAAATCTTAATAAGTTATTACCTGAAAATTTTGTTAAGAAATTAATTAATTTTAGGCCAAAGTTTATAGTTGTTGGATATAATTTTCATTTTGGTTATAGAAGAAAAGGAGATGTTCATCTTTTAAAAAAATTATCTAAAAAATATTTATACACTTTAAAAATCATTAAACCAGTTATTGGTAAAAATAAAAGAATATTTAATTCAACTTTTATTAGAAAAAAGCTTGAATCCGGACAATACAATATTGCAAAAGAAATGTTAGGGCGAAATTGGTTACTAGAAGGAAAAATTGTTAAAGGAAGTGGAAGAGGAAGAGAATTAGGATATCCAACAGCAAATTTTGTTTTAAGTGATTATGTTTTACCTATGAAAGGTGTGTACGTAACTAAAAGTTTTTTTGAAAAGAATAAAAAAAAAAAATATTTTGGTATAGCTAATATTGGTAATAGACCAACATTTAATGAAAAGAAAATATTTTTTGAAAATCACTTTTTTAATTTGAAAAATTTTTTATATGGAAAGAAAATATTTGTAGAATTATTAGTGTTTTTAAGAAAAGAAAAAAAATTTGCTAATATTAAAGTTTTAAAAAAACAAATAGAAAAAGATATTTTATTGGCAAAAAAGATTTTAAATAAAAACAAATGAATTATAAAGATACACTTTTTTTACCAGAAACAGATTTTAGCATGAAAGCTAGCTTGCCAAGAAACGAACCAATAATACTTGGAAAATGGATGAAAGAAAAATTATATGAGAAATTAAGAAATAAATTAAAAAAAAATAAAAAATTTACTTTACATGACGGACCTCCATATGCAAACGGTCATTTACATATGGGTCATGCCTTAAATAAAATTCTAAAAGATATAATTATTAGATCAAAACAAATGCAAGGTTTTGACGCAGCGTTTGTTCCAGGATGGGATTGTCATGGTCTACCAATTGAATGGGAAGTCGAACAGGAATTAAGAAAAAAAGGAGATGAGAAAAAAAATATTTCTATTAAAGAATTTCGAAATAAATGCCGTAAATTTGCAGAACATTGGATAAAAATTCAAAAAAAAGAATTCGAACGTTTTGGTGTCTTGGGAGATTGGGAAAACTATTATTCAACAATGTCCTATAAAGTAGAAGCACAAATAATTAGAGAAATTGGAAAATTTTTATTAAATGGATCTCTTTATAAAGGCTCTAGACCTGTAATGTGGTCTGTAGTTGAAAAAACTGCATTGGCTGATGCAGAAATAGAATATAAAGACCGTTTAGATAATGCAATTTATGTTTTATTTCCAATTGATAAAACGAATGTAAAAATAGAAGATAAAAAAAATGTAAATATCTTAATATGGACGACTACTCCATGGACAATACCAGGGAACAGAGCTTTAGCTTTTAATAAAAGTTTTTCGTACAGTTTATTGAAAGAAAATTCATCTGATACCTATTTTATAGTTGCAAGTGATTTAGTAAATAAATTAAAAAATGATACCGGGCTTAAAATAAAAAAAATTAGAGATTTTAATGGAAAGGATCTTGAAAAAACTATTTGCAAACATCCTTTAGATGATTTTGGATACAAATTTAAAGTTCCTTTATTAGCAGCAGATTTTGTTACAAAGGAAGAAGGAACAGGCATTGTACACATAGCTCCAGGACATGGCCTTGATGATTTCAACTTAGCAAAACAAAATAATATAGATGTTCCAAAAACTATAGATGAGAGCGGAATTTATTATGAAGATATTCCGTTATTAAAGGGAGTACATGTTTTTAAAGCGGATGATAAAGTTATTGAATTTTTAGAAAAGAGCAAAAAACTTTTGTATAAAACAAGTATTTTTCATAGTTACCCTCATTCATGGCGTTCTAAGAAACCTTTAATTTATAGGAATACCACCCAGTGGTTTATTTCTTTAGAAAAAGAAAATTTAAGGGAAAAAGCAATAAATGCCCTTAAAGATATAGATTTTTTTCCTAAAAAAGGAAAAAATAGAATTACTTCCATGATTGAAGATAGACCAGATTGGTGTATATCAAGACAAAGGTTTTGGGGAGTACCACTACCAATATTTATTAATAAAAAAACAAATAATCCATTAATTGATAGGAATGTTATAGAAAGTATTGCTAATATTTTTGAAAAAAAGGGAAGCGACTCATGGTTTGAATTAGATCCAAGCGAATTTCTTGGGAATAAATATAATAAAAATGATTTTATCCAAGTTAAAGATGTAATAGAAGTATGGTTTGATAGTGGGTCAAGCCACGTATATGTTTTGGAAGATAGAAAAGATCTAATATGGCCAGCAGATTTATATTTAGAAGGTTCCGACCAACATCGCGGATGGTTTCATTCGTCATTATTACAATCATGTGGAACAAGGAATAAAGCACCATTTAAAAGTATTTTATCTCATGGATTTGTTGTTGATGGAAAAGGAAAAAAAATGTCAAAATCAGAAGGAAATGTTATTTCACCTAATGAAATTATCAATAAATACGGAGCAGATATAATAAGATTATGGACAGTTGCATCAGATTATTTTGAGGATATAAAAATTGATGAAAATATAATTAAGTCACAAATTGATTCTTATAGAAGAATACGAAATACACTTCGTTTTTTAATTGGAAATCTTAAAGGATTTGAAGATAAAGAAAAAACGGATTATAAAAATTTACCAGGTCTGGAAAAATATATTTTATTTAGAATATGGGAAATAGATACAATTATAGAAAGTTCTATAAAAGAAAATAATTATCATAAAATATATAAAGAATTACTTTTATTTTGTTCAAATGATTTATCTTCCTTTTATTTTGATATTAGAAAAGATTGTTTGTATTGTGATGATAAATCAAATCAAAAAAGAAAATCATGCAGATCTACTTTAAAAATAATATTTAATTTTTTGACCGCATGGCTTGCACCAATACTTTGTTTTACTACAGAAGAAGCTTGGTTATCTGATAATTTTAATCATAAAGATAGTATACATTTAAGAATGTTTCCTAAGCCTGATAAAAAATGGGCAGATACAAATTTTGGAGAAAAATGGAAGGAAATTATAAATATTAGAAAAGTTGTTACAAGTGCGATTGAAATTAAAAGAGAAAAAAAAATAATTGGTTCAAGTCTTGAAGCATCGGTTGAACTTTCAGCTTCTAATAAAATGAAAGATTATATAAATGATATGAATTTAAACGATCTTTTTATAGTTTCATCAGCAAAAATCGTAGATAAATTGTCTGGTGATATTTTTTCCTTAGATGGTATCAATGATATTAAAGTTAGTATTAAAAAAGCAGAAGGATCAAAATGTGAAAGATGCTGGATTATATCTAAAGAAGTAAATAATAATAAAAATTTATGCAATAGATGCAACGGTGTGGTTAATGATAATACCAAAAAATAAAAAAATATTATTAATGTTAATTCCCATATTTATTTTTTTTGATCAATTAAGTAAACAATGGATGCTACATAATATTTTTGACAGTCAAAGAATTATGGAAATTAATAAATATTTAAATTTTGTACCAGTTTGGAATAAAGGGATTAGTTTTGGCATATTATCCGATATTGGGGATATAAATTTTTTTATGCTCATAATAACTACAATTATTTCATTATTTCTTCTTTTATGGTTTGTAAAAACAACAAATAGAAATTTAAGTATTTCTTTAGCCTTTATTCTTTCTGGTGCAGTAGGAAATCTTATTGATAGATTAAATCATAAAGCAGTAGTTGATTTTATTGATATTCATATTAATAATTTTCATTGGCCAGCATTTAATTTTGCCGATAGTTATATAACAATTGGTGCTTTTATATATATTTTTACTATTTTTACTAGCCAAAATGATAATATTGCTTAAGTTTATAAATAATGGCTTTTATAAAAAAATTTTATTTTATTATAACTTGTATTTTCTTACTGGCTTCATGCGGCTTATTTGGTGGAGATGACAAAGTAGATGTTAGTGAAAATTCAGTTTTATCTGGACCACCTCTTTCAATTCCACCAGAATTTGATATTGACTCACAAAATACAAATCAACAACAATCAATGCCAACATATGGTATAGAAACACTTGATCAAGGCAGTAATATAGGTAATTTTGAAAACGAACCTGTTTATGAATCAACTCAAAATGAAAATCTATTTACGGATGAAATACCATATATGACAAATATAGAAAATACAGGAGAAATCCAAAGTTTTGAAAATTTTAATCCAAATATAGTTAGATCAAATAGACAAACTAATATTATAACTAGTCCTAAAATACAAAGAACATATAGACAAACGGTTCCTTCAGATGGATATACTTTTGATAGAATTTTACCAAAAAATCAAAAGACATATGCTCAAAAAAAGAAAGATAATTTTATTGGATTTGGAACTAAAAATTTTGAACAAATAGGAACTGGAGATATTGGAGGTTTGTCAAAAGAAGAAGAGTTTTTATTAGAAGATATTCTTAATTCAAGTGATACAAAATAAGATATTCAAGATTTTCCAGTAAAAGGCGACTCAGATTAAGCTCTTTTTTTTTTTAAAAAAAACTAGCTTATTATTTTTATTTTTCTTATTTATTTAATATGAAATTTTTTTTATTTTTCATAATAATTTTTTTTTCCAAATTTGCTTTTGCTGAATTTAAACCACAACACCATATTTTAGAAAATGGATTAGAAATTGTTGTACTGGAAAATAACCGTATACCTGCCGTTGCACATTCAATTTGGTATAAAGTAGGATCAGCCGATGAGCCAAATGGTAAATCAGGAATAGCTCACTTTTTAGAACATTTAATGTTTAAAGGTACTGATAAATTAAAGCCAGGGGAATTTTCTCAAATAGTTTCTATAAACGGTGGAAAGGAAAATGCTTTTACTAGTAAGAATTATACAGGTTACTTTCAATTAATACATAAATCTAAGCTTGAGTTAATTATGTCTTTAGAAGCTGATAGAATGAAAAATATAAAATTAATTGAAAAAGAATTCGAAAATGAAAAAAAAGTAGTCCTCGAAGAAAGATATTCTAGAGTTGATAATAACCCATCTGCTTTACTTTCAGAACAAATAAATGCTGCATTATATATGAACCACCCATACAAAAAGCCAATTATTGGATGGGAGCATGAAATAAAAAATTTAAATTTGGGCGATGTTACAAAATTTTATAAAAAATATTATGCACCAAATAATGCTATTATTGTTATTTGTGGTGATGTAAATCTTGATGAAGTTGTTAAGATAGCAAAAAAATATTTTGGAGTAATTAAACCATCTAAAATTGATAAAAGATCTTGGACGCTTGAACCAACTCAGCATGCTCCAAGAAAAATTACCTTAAAATCAAAGGATACAGCAATACCGGTTTTTAAAAGACATTATTTAGTACCAACTTATACTAAATCAAAAAAAGAGTCTTTAACTTTGGAAGTATTTTCTGAAATTCTTGGTAATCCATCAACGGGAATGTTATTTGAAGAGTTTGTAAAAAATAAGAAATTAGCAACAAGCGCATCTGCTTATTATTATCCAGATGGCTTTGGTGATACTAGTTTTACAATAAGTATAATCCCAAAAAAAAATATCAGTTTGGAAGAAATAGAATCTCATTTAAATAAATATTTAAACAAAATTAAAAAAAAAACTTTTAATAAAAATGAATTACAAAAGGTAAAAAAAAGAATAGTTAATAATACAATTTTTGCACAAGACAGCTTATACATGGGAATGAGAATATTTGGTTCTTCATTAAGCACAGGATACTCTTTAAAAGAAATAACTAATTGGCCAAAAGATATTGATTTAATCTCTATTGCTGATTTACAAACTTTTGTTCCAAATATATTTAATAAAAATAAATCTGTAACTGGATATTTATTGCCAATTGAGAAATAGATTATGAAAAATTTTTTTTTTATTTTACTTTTTTTAATTTTTAATAATTTTAATAATTTAAATGCGTTAGATGTTAAAGAAATAAATTATTATAAAGATAAAAACGTATGGCTTGTAAATGATAACAGTTTGCCTATTGTAGCTATTAAATTTGCTTTTAAAGCTGGTTCTGGAATTGATTTAAAAGGAAAAAAGGGTACAGCAAATTTAATATCATCCCTTTTAGATGAAGGAGCAGGAGATTATTCTGCAAGGGAATTTAAGAAAATATTAGCTGATAATTCTATTACTCTTAATTTTAGTGTAAGTCATGATAATTTTTATATAGATCTTTACACTTTAAAAAAAAATTTAGGTCTTTCATTCCAATTTTTAGATTTAGCTTTGACAAAACCAACATTTAAATTAGAGGAAGTTAATAGAATAAAAAGTAATGTAAAATTAGCTTTAGAACAATCTTATAAAGACCCTGATGAGATCAGTGCCAGATTATTTAGAGAAATTCTTTTTGAAGGGCATCCCTACGAATATGATATTTTAGGAGTATCTGAAGATATTGATAAAATAAATAAAGAGGATTTAGAAAATTTTTTAGAAAATAATTTAAGAATAGATAATCTTTATATAGCAGCATCAGGCGATATCAGCGAATCTGAATTAAAAAAATATTTAAAAAAGTATTTTAAAAAATTTGATAAAAAAAAAAAAATTATATCTAATATTCCAGAACATAAAAAAAAAATTGAACCAAAGATTTTTTTGCATAAAAAATATTTAAGACAAAGCAACATTCTTTTTGCTGGTGAAGGAATTTCTAGAGATGATCCATATTTTTATCCGGCATATGTAATGAATCATATTTTAGGTGGCGGAGGTTTTTTCTCTAAACTTACTACTGAAATAAGAGAAAAAAAAGGTCTAGTTTATTCTGTATATTCTTATTTATATCGATATGATAAATATAATTTTTTTTCAGGTGGCGCAGAAACAAGTAATAAAAATGTTGATAAAGTTATTAAAATTATCAAAGAAGAGTTAATGAAAGTTAAAAAGAAAGGTGTGACAGAAGAAGAATTAAAAAATGCAAAAAACTATCTAATTAATTCTTATGTTCTGAGATTTGATAGTAATAGAAAAGTTGCATCAATCCTTTTAAATACGCAGATGGATGGTTTAAATACAGATTTTTTTGAAAAAAGAAATGATTACATAAATTCAGTTTCTTTAGAAGATATAAAAAAAATTGCTAATAGAATATTAGATGAAAATCAAATCTTCTTTCTTATTATAGGAAATCCATCTGATTTAAAAAATATAAATAAAATATAAAAAAATTTTATTAGTTTTTTTTATGAAACATAATATAGATAATTGTTTTATAGATTCTGTTATAAAAAAAAATTTGTTTAAATCTAGTTTAAAGAAAATTGATTTTATAATAGATGAAATTAAAAAATCAAAAGATCCACTGCTTTTATCTTTTCTTAATCAATTTTATAATTATCAAAAAAAAAAAATAAACAAATTAGCTTCTTACCACCAAAAAAATTTTAAAGATGTAATTATTTTAGGAACAGGAGGTTCAAGCAAATCGGGACGTACTTTTGTTCAAATAGCTTATAGAACTTTTGGAAGACACCCTAAATTTCCGAAAATTACTTTTTTAGAAAACATTGATTTTCAAGATTTCAATGATTTGTTCAAAAAAATTAATTTAAAAAAAACGGGAATAATAGTTATTTCAAACTCAGGAGAAACTAATGAAACATTGGTCCAGTTTTTGATTTTTTTGACGAAATATAGAACAAGTTTTCAAAAAAAAAAAATACAAAAATATTTTACTGTTATTACAAAAAGAGGAAGTAGTTCATTGAGAAATTTGGCAAAAGATTTTTCAATTAATGTCATAGATTTAGATAATAATCTCACAGGCAGATTTTCTTCATTTTCTCCTGTAGGGCTTTTACCAGCAGCTATATCAGGGCTAAATATTACAAAAATAACAGAAGGAGCATTGTCTTTATTAAATAAATCTTTAAAAAAACAGCAAAAAACTCCATTTGAAGGCGCGGCCCTACTCTATGCAGCGCAAAATTCAAAGATAAATATTTCTGTTTTATTAACTTACACTGAACGCTTAAGAAATTTTGGATTTTGGCACGAACAATTGATAGCCGAAAGCTTAGGAAAAAAAAATTCGGGTTTTACACCCATCCACTCAATGGGAGCTACTGATCAACACTCACTTTTACAACTCTTTTTAGAAGGGCCTAAAGATAAAATAATAACATTTATTACTTTGAAAAAACAAAAAGATCAAATAAAAATTAATAATAATTTAATCTCTAAAATTAAAAAATTGTCTTTTTTAAAAAAAAAATCTTTAAATAAACTTTTAGATTTTGAAATGGAAAAAGTTTGTGGACTTTTAAAAGAATATAAAAGACCTTATAGAACAATTACATTAAATAAGTGTGATGAATTTGAAATTGGATATTTGATGATGAATTTTATGTTAGAAACCATAACTTTAGCTTATTTAAATAATTTAAATCCTTTTGATCAACCAGCCATTGATAAGGGTAAATCAATTAATTTAAAGTAGAATAATATGCACGCATTATTTTTGATTGTATTTTCAAATCTTTTAGGATTTGGAATCATAATACCGTTACTTCCATATTACGCGGAAAACTTCGGAGCAAATCCTAATGAAGTAACTTTATTAATGGCAAGCTATTCATTAATGCAACTTATATTTAGCCCAATATTAGGCAGAATAAGCGATATATATGGTAGAAAAAAAATATTAATTTTATGTTTAATCGGTTCAGCAATTTCTTATTTCCTTTTATATTTTGCTACTAGCTTTGGTTTAGTTTTGTTTGCAAGATCAATTGCTGGTCTATTTGCTTCTACTACAGCTATTGCAAATGCATATGTTACTGAGACTACCTCATCAGCTAATCGTTCAAAAGGTATGGGATTAATTGGAGCGGCTTTTGGTTTAGGTTTAGTTTTTGGACCAGTAATCGGCGGCTATTTTGGAGGAGGGGATATTGATAACATTAATTATAAAATGCCATTCATTTTTGCTATTATAGTAGCAATAATATCTTTTGTACTTGCGCATTTTATATTAATTGAGCCAAAAAAAAGAAATAAACAATTTATTTCAATAAATTTTCTTGATTCATTTAAAGATTTAATAAATCTTTTTAAAATTCCTGCACTTCTATTTTTAATAACAGTATCTTTTTTAGTTACTTTTTCTTTTGCGGGTTTTGAGACTACTTTTGCTTTATGGACTGAAAGAGCAATGAGTTGGGCATCCAAACAAACAGGTTTTGCTTTTACTTTTACAGCATTATTAGCAGCTCTAGTACAAGGTGTTTTTATAGGAAAATTAACTAAATCATTTGGAGAAATAAAACTTTTAATAACTAGCTGTTTTTTAATGTTAATAGGATTATTTTTTATAACTTTATCTATTCAAAATTTATTTTATTTAACTTTTTCTCTAGGTATCCTGGGAATTTCAGTTGGTTTAGGAAACCCTTCATTAAATAGTTTGTTATCTAAAAACTTAAGTAAAAATATTATAGGTGCTTCATTTGGAGTTATACAATCTGTTGGAAGTCTAGCAAGAATACTAAGTCCTTTAGTAGCTGGTAATCTTTTTTATTTTTTTGGGATAAACTCTCCTTATAATTTTGGAGCCTTTTTGATGTTTATTTGTTTATTAATATTTTTTTATTATTTTTTTATTTTGAAAAAAAGTATTAAAACTTAATTTTATTTTAATTTAATCAATATAAGACCACTATTTCCATAATTTTTTTCTTTTATAATCTCATACTCTTTAGGAATAACTATTTTTTTCTTTTTTGCATGCTCTAATACAATTACAGTTTTTTTTTTAATTATTTTAAAATCTAGAACTTTTTTTAAAGTTTTTTTAATAATTAAATCCATTTGATAGGGCGGATCCATAAATATTAAATCAAATTGTCCTTCAATTTTTTTTACTTTACTTATACTTTTTTTAATTATTTTTACCTTTTCTTTAATTTCTAAAAGATCGGTATTTTTATATAAAACGCGCAAGTTGTCTCTAGATTTTTCTATGAAAGTTACTTTTTCTGCTCCCCTTGAAATTGCTTCTAAGCCTAAAGCTCCAGTACCAGCAAAAATATCTAGAACATTAAAATTTTCTAAAGGAAGATTATTTTTTTTTTCATTAATTTTTAAATAACTAATGACAATATTAAATATGGATTCACGCATTTTATCTGTGGTAGGCTTAATGCCTTCTTTGTTAAATTTTATTAGTTTTCTACCTCTAAATTTTCCTGAAATAATTCTCATAGTTTTTTTTTAAAATATTTATTTATATTTATTTCTTCAATCTCATTTTTTTTAAGTTTTTTTAATTGAATCGGGCCATAACTTATTCTTTTTAATTTATTTATAGTCCATCCAAAAAAACTTATTATTTTTCTAATTTCTCTATTTTTTCCTTCCATTAACCTCATTTTTATCCAGGCATTATTTTTATTTTTTTCTATAATATTAACTTTTATACTTTCATATTTAATACCTTTAATTGTTATTCCTTTTTCTAGATTTTTTAATTTTTTAATATCTATTTTTCCTTTCACTTTAACTTTGTATTCTCTAATGAATGAATTTTTGGGTAGTTCAAGATATCTTGCTAAGCTACCTGAATTAGTTAGTAATAAAAGTCCTTCAGAATTAAAATCTAGTCTTCCCACCGTCACTACTCTAGGTAAATTCTTTGGTAATTCTTCAAAAATAGTTTTTCTACCTAAGGGGTCATAATTTGTCGTTAATTTTCCGTTTGGTTTATAATATTTCCATAATCTCGTTTTCTTTTTTAAATTTATTTTTTTATTATCAACTTTAATTAAATCTTTAACAGTTGCCCGTTCAGGAATAGAAGTAAGAATTTTATTATTTAATTTAACTCTACCTTCCCTAATTAATAATTCAGCCTTTCTTCTTGAACAAATACCAGCGTCTGCTATTAATTTTGATACTTTAAAAGTTTTTATCACTTTATATTTTTATTTTTGACAAGCTTTAACAAATGCTTTGAAAATTTTTTTATCGTAATTACTAATAAAAAATTCAGGGTGCCATTGAATTCCCAAAAAAAATTTATGACTATCTAATTCTATACCCTCTATTATTCCATCTTCTGCAATAGCATTAACATTAAGATTTGTTCCTACTTTTTTAATCGCTTGATGATGTGCGCTATTAACTCTAAATTTTTTCTTTTTCACAATTTTATATAATTTACTTTTAAGGTTAATTTGAACTTTATGGCTAAATTTATTACGTGGATGAACTTGTTCATGTTTTATATTTGTTTTGGTAATGTTTTGAATTAGAGAACCATTTAAAGCAACATTTAATAATTGCTGTCCCCCACAAATTCCTAAAATTGGTTTATTTTTATTTAAAGCCAGTCTAGCCATTTTAATCTCGAAATTGGTTCTTGGTTTGTCTATATGAACAACAGATTTATCCTTTTTTTCACCGTACATTTTTGGATCAATATCAAAATCTCCACCAGTAAGTAAAATGCCATCTATTAAATTAAAGTAATAATCTACTAGTTCAGGTTTAGATGGAAGCATTAAAGGAAGCCCATTAGAATTTATAATGCTATTAACATAATTACTTCTTATAGCGTACCATGGAAAATTTGAGTATGTTTTTTTTGTCCCTGTATCAATTGAAATTCCAATTATAGGTTTCTTATATTTTTTTATTTTTTTCACTTTATGTATTTATAATAGTTTCTTTAATAATTTTTTTTATAAAATTTTGTTAGTAAATAAAAAAATAATTGAAGAATTAAAAAAATTGGCTTTAAAAGCAAAAAAAAATAATGAAGTACCTATCTCAGCAATTATTGCTAAAAAAGATAAAATAATTTTCTCAGCTTATAATACATGCCATAAATCTAATAATCCACTAAACCATGCAGAAATGATTGTTATTAATCATGTATTGAAATTAAAAAAGAAAAAATTTTTAGAAGAATTCGATATTTATTCTTCTCTCGAACCATGTGCATTATGTGCTAGCGCCATATCTTTTTGTAGAATTAAAAGAATTTTCTTTTGTGCTTATGATACTAAATTTGGAGCTATTGTTAACGGAGTTAAAATATTTAATAAAAAAAATTCAATGTTTAGACCTAAAATTATTGGCGGTATAGAAGAAAAGTTTTTTTCTCAATTATTAAAAGATTTTTTTAAATCAAAAAGATAACTATTTTAATTTTTTTACTCTATTACCAATATCTTTTCTAAAAAAACTATTTTCCCATTTTATTTTTTTTACTGTTTTATAGGTTTTTTTTTTTGCATTAATAAATTTTTTATCGCTTGAAGTAATAGTCAAAACCCTTCCTCCTGATGCAATAAAATTATTTTGATTATCTAAATCGGTTCCTGAGTGAAAAATTTTAATATTTTTATCATCATTTATTAGATCTAAATTTCTTATAATACTATTTTTTTTAAATTTACCTGGATAACCTTTGTTAACCATAACAACACTTAATGCATATTCTTTTTTCCATTTAATTTTTGTTTTATTTAATTTTTTATTAACACAATTATTTAAAATCTTTAATAGATCTGATTTTAATAAAATTATTAAAGGTTGGCATTCTGGATCACCAAAGCGAACGTTATATTCTATCAAATAAATTTTTCCTTTTACTAACATCAATCCCGCATATAAGACACCATTAAACGGTCTTTTTTCTTTATTCATTGCTGTGATAGTTGGTTCAATTATTTCCTTATTTATTTTGCTTTGAATATTTTTTTTTAAGTATGGAAGAGGACAATATGCTCCCATGCCACCTGTATTTGGTCCTTTATCATTTTCATAAATTTTTTTATGATCTTGTGATAACAAAAGTGGTATATAATTTTTTCCATCTACTAAAGCCAAACAACTTATTTCATCTCCAACAAGATAATCTTCTATAACCACTTCTTTTCCAGAGGTACCGAATTTTTTTTTTATCATAAGATCATTTAAAACTTTTTTGGCTTCAAATTTATTTTTTACTATAAAGACACCTTTTCCACCTGCTAAACCACTTGCTTTAATAACTATTGGATAGTTAATATCTTTAATATAATTAATAGCATCTCTGCAACTTCTGAAATTTTTGTAATCTGCTGTTGGTATATTATTTCTTTTACAAAAGTCTTTGGTAAAACTTTTTGAAGATTCGAGTATTGATGCTTTTTTATTTGGACCAAAAACTTTGATTTTTAGTTTATTTAGCTTATCTACAATCCCGTTTACAAGCGGTTTTTCAGGACCAACAACTACAAAATTAATTTTTTCTTTTTTTATAAATTTTTTTATGGAATTAAAATTATTAATTTTAATATTTATACATTCTGCTTCATTTTTTATTCCTGCATTTCCAGGAATGCAGAATAATTTTTTGCATAAAGGAGATTTAGATATCGCCCAACACAACGCATGTTCTCTTCCACCAGATCCTAAAACTAAAACTTTCAATTAATTTTTTTTTTATATTATTTTTTTATATTATATTTATCATAATTATAAAAAAAATGACTAACAATAAATTAATAGATAAATTAGAAAATGATAATATTCCCGTATTTAATGTATCAGAAATAACCAAGGAAATTACCAATTTACTTGAAGCTAAATATAGCTATGTAAAAATAAAAGGAGAAATTTCTGGAGAAACTGGGAATAAATATCCTGAGATTTATTTTACTCTTAAAGATGATGAAAATGTGATCAGTGCAATTATTAAAAGAAATAAAATTCCAAATTTAAAATTGTTCCCAAAAGATGGTTTAGAAGTTATTTGCACAGGCAAAATAACTGCATATACAAAAAGAGATTCTAAATTTCAGATCGATGTTGACTCTATAGCTGTATTGGGAGAAGGACAACTCCTTAAATTGAAAGAAGAACTTAGAAAAAAATTAGAAATTGAAGGTTTATTTGATATTAAACATAAAAAAGAAATTCCATTTATTCCAAATAGAATAGGGATAATAACTTCGCCATCAGGATCTGTAATTAAAGATATGCAAAGAATTATTTTTGAAAGATTTTCGGTTCCAATTGAATTATATCCAGTAACTGTTCAGGGGGGAAAAGCTGTTAAAGATATAATGGGGGCAATTAAATATTTTAATGATCAATTAAATAGTATGAAGACTGATGTTTTAATAATTGCTCGAGGAGGTGGAAGTATCGAAGATCTATGGTGTTTTAATAATGAAGATTTAGTAAGGTCAGTTTTTAATTCAAAAATTCCTATTATTTCTGCGATAGGCCATGAGCCTGATATAAACATAATAGATTATGTTGCAGATATAAGCTTAGCTACACCATCTCATGCTGCAAAAAAAGTTGTTCCTGAAAGGGGAGAATTATTATTGAGAGTAAAAAATATTTTCAAAAGTTTTGAAAATAGTTACTCACATTTTTTTACCAATAAAATTAAAAATTTAGATTATTATTTTAGTAAACTGCAAAAACCAGATGTTTTATTTAATTTTAAAAAAGAGTCTTTTTTTAAAAATAAAGTAAAATTTTTTAATTCAGAAAAAAAATTTTTTCAACTACTAAATGATAAATTAAAAAATATAGTGGGAAAATTTGATATTGGGTCCCATCAAAATATTTTAAAAAGAGGATATGCATATATAAAAAATTTGAAAGATAATTCATTTATAAAAAGTGCTAAAAATATTGAAGAGAAAACTAATCTTACAATTACATTTCATGATGGAAGTATTGAAGCAATTTCAAAAAAAAAATAAAAATTTTTTAAAAAATTTTTTTTTAGTTTTATTTATTTTTTTTTGTACTTTACAAGTTTCCTTAGCTAAAGTTTTTTCAAATCTTTTAGAACTTAACGGAAGCTTTACTCAGGGAGGTCTTCTATTTGGAAAAACTAGTCCTACAAATAAAGTTTTTTTTAATAATAAAAAAATTTTTGTTAATGAAAGCGGTGATTTTGTTTTAGGTATAGGAAGAGATGAAAAATTAGAAAACTCAATTATAATTCAAGGATTAGAAAAGAAGGAGACTCATAAAATTAAAATTTCTAAGAGAAAATATAAAATTCAAAGAATAGAAGGTCTTCCAAAAAATAAAGTAACGCCAAATAAGGAGGAACTTAAAAGAATCAAAAAAGAATCAAAAAAAATTTCTAGTTCCAAAAGTAAATTTCTCAATAAAACTCTTTATAAAAGTGGATTTATTTGGCCGGTAAAAGGTATTATTACTGGTGAATATGGAAATCAAAGAATTTTAAATGGGCAACCCAGAAGGCCACATTATGGATTGGATATATCAGCTGTTTCTGGCACAAAAGTAATTTCCCCATCTGATGCGGAGGTTAGTCTAATTATGGAAGATACTTTTTTTAATGGAAAAATGATAATTCTTAACCACGGTTTGGGTTTGAATTCAATATACTCACACTTAAAAAAAATTCATGTAAAAGAGAGGGAAAAAATTAAAAAGGGAGATTTAATAGCGGAAGTTGGAAACACTGGGAGATCCACAGGTCCCCATTTAGATTGGAGAATAAATGTTTTTAACATTGCAATTGATCCTGAATTGTTATTGTCAAATCAACCAAAATTTTAGTTTACCATCTTCTGTGTAACCACAACCATTGTCCTGGGTTTTTTCTAATCCATTTCTCTATTATTAAATTAACTTCAGTCATTATTTGGAGGGGTGTTTTTTTTTTACCTTTTTTAGAAATTTTTACTGGATTATGGAAAGTAACTTTAAAATTTGTATTTTTTATTCTTTCAACTTCAACAGGCACTACTAAAGATTTTATTCTAAGACATAACTGAGCTAAAGAATCCGAGGTCATAGCTGGTTTATTAAAAAAAGGTACCTCAATTCCATCATTCATTTTTTGGTCTATTATTAATCCTATGCTTATCCCATTTCTTAAAGAATGGATAATTTTTTTTGCTCCTTCCATACCTTTTGGAGCCATTGATAAATCAGATCTTAAGTATTGTATAAGAAAGTTTACAATTGGATTATTTGGCTTTCTAAAGATTGTTAAAACAGGTATGTTATTTTTGAAAGCAATAATTGGACAAATTTCCCAATTTGCCAAATGAGCAGAAAAAAATATTGCAGGTGTTTTAGTTTTTTTTACAAGCAAAAGATTTCTTTTTCCACAAACTTGTATTCTGTTATTTTTCCCTAACACTATTTTTTTTAAATGTGGATATTCCCCAATTACTCTTCCTAGGTTTTCCCACATACCTTTTATTATTTTTAAAGTTTCTTTTTCATTTTTTTCAGGCATTACATTTTTAATATTGTTATATGCTTTTTTTGATACGCTAAGTCTTGGACCGATTAATGATGATAATTTTCCCATTAAAAAAGAAGAAATATTTAAGGGTAAAATTTTTAAAAGAATAAAAATTGATAAGAGACTAATACCTTCTATAAAATAGATAATTTTTTTTTTTAGTTTATACAATTTCTTTTTTTTTTAAAAAATTAATTAAACTTTTTTCTTCTTTTATTTCAATTTGTAAGTCTAGAAAAAAAATTTTTTTTCTTTGATTAAAATTTACTCTTTGTTCATCTTTTAAAGTTGAAACAAGTATAGCGTTATTTTTTTTTGCATAATTAATAAGACCATCTATTTTTTTTTTATTGTAAGAATAATGATCAGGAAAAGAAAAAAATTTTAAAATATTTAATTTTTTTTCTTTTAAAGATGAATAAAATTTTTCTGATCTTCCCATACCAGAAAAACCGATTATTTTTTTATTTTTTAATTTCGTAAACTTTTTTATTTTAGAATTTCCGTGAATAATAGGAATTTTATTTTTTATTTCTTTTTCTATACAATTTTCGTCTTTATTGAAAAGAATTAGTATATCTGATTTTTTTATTCCAGAATTTACAGATTCTCTTAAAGGACCCGCCGGTAAAAGAAATTTGTTTCCAAAGCCAAAACCCCCATCTACTACTATTATTTTTAAATCTTGATGAAGAGAATAATTTTGTAAACCATCATCTAAAATAATTACATCCGCCCCATGTAAAGTAGCCATTAAAGCTCCTTCAAATCTATTTTTCGATATCCAAGTATTAGTTTCTTTAGCAAGTAGCAATGCTTCATCTCCTACATCTTTAGAAGAATGTTCTTTTACATTTACTTGAATTGGTCCACGTAACTTACCAAGATATCCTAGTGAAACAATATGAGCATTAATTTTTTTTTTTTTAAATAAATTTGCTAAGTATATAACGAAAGGAGTCTTACCAGATCCACCAGTATTGATATTTCCTACACAAATAACAGGTATTCCCACTTTGCTTGTTTTTTTTATTTTTCTATCAATTTTGGAAATCAAAAAATATAAGAAACTAAATGGTAGTAAAATAAAAATAATAATTTTTTCTATTAAATTATTTTTTTTTCGCCAAAAACTTGGATAGCCTAATTTAAATAATATTAAAAGTTTTTGTAACAATTTAATCTGATAATTTTTTTAATTACAATATTTGTCTGCTTCTTTGGTTAATTTTAGAAGAATTTTTTCTAATTTATTAGATAATTTTGAATCTTCATTATTTGAAATATTTCTTTTTACTTTAATCGGTTCTCCCCAAATAAAACATCCTTTTCCAAATGGTAATGCAACCAAAAATCTATCCCAACTATTTAAAAAAAATTTATTTTTGACAGAATATGATAAAGGAACAATTTTACATCCTGTTAAACTTGCAATTTTAATAATACCTGAGTTAATTTTCATTTTTGGTCCTCTAGGCCCATCTGGAGTTATTCCAATAGAAATTCCTGATTTAAGAGATCTTATAATATTTCTAAGAGCCATGGAACTTCCTTTTGAAGATGATCCAATAATCGTGTCTATTTTAAAATGCTTAACAGTATTAGAAAGTAATTGCCCATCTGGATGCGCGCTTATTAAAACATTAACTTTTTTTTTTTTATTCCAACTTAGGGGCATCATAAGAAGCCTTCCGTGCCAAAAACAAAGAATAAAAGACTCATTTTTATCCCATAATTGATCGACATATTTTTTATTTGTAAAAGTCCATTTGGTGGTAATTGAAACAAATTTTATATATTTTGACCCTATCCAGCAAATAAGAGAGTAAATTAATTTTGATCTAAGAATTTTTTTGTAGTTAAACACACGTTTAAACTAAATTATTTTATTTTTATAATCTCTTAAGTTTATGATTTTATTCCTTGAACCTTTTTGGCTTGCAAATTGAAGTTTATATAGTTTTGCATATAAGCCTTTATTTTTGATTAGAGATTTATGGTTTCCACTCTCTAAAACTTTTCCATTATCTATAACATATATTAAATCTGCATCCAGAATTGTTGAAAGTCTATGGGCAATTACTAAAGTTGTTTTATTTTGCATTAATTTTTTAAGACTTTTTTGTATATCTTTTTCTGAGTCTGTATCTAAGGATGAAGTTGCCTCATCTAATAATAAAATTGGTGCATCTTTCAAAATAGCTCTTGCAATTGCTATCTTTTGTCTTTGCCCTCCTGACAATTGTATACCATGTTCTCCTACTAAAGTTTTATAGCCATTTTTAAAAGATGTAATAAATTCATGAGCATCAGCTTTTTTTGCAGCCTCATATAATTGTTTTTCAGTACAATTTGGATTACCGTATACAATATTAGATCTAATAGTATCGTCAAATAATGTTACTTCTTGACTAACTAAAGCTATTTTTTTTCTTAAACTATGAATTTTATAATTTTTTATATTTTTTTTATCAATTAATATTTCACCATCAACTGTGTCATAAAATCTTGGAATTAAGTTAAGAATAGTTGATTTTCCAGCACCCGTTTTACCAACCAATGCAACAGTTTTGCCCCCTGGAATTTTTAAATTAATTTCATTTAATGCGTGAAAAACTTTAGAACCATAAGAAAACTTAACTTTTTTAAATACTATTTCTCCTTTTTTATAGACATACTCTTTTGCGTTTCGTAAATCAGTAATTTCTGGTTTTTGATCAAGTAAATTAAATATTCTATCAGCCGCAGCTAATCCATCTTGTATATTTATATTGAAATTTGCTAATCTTTTTAATGGTTGATAAGCCATTAATAATGCTGTTATAAATGAAAAGAAAGTGCCAGGAGTAGTAGCACCACTTATAACTTTTGAGCCTCCGTAAAAAATAACTAGAGCAATTGCAATCCCTCCAAGTGTTTCAAGAATTGGTCTAGTTCTTGATCTGATTCTCACAGACTTATAAATTAAATTAAATAAATCTTCTACAATTTTTTTTGCTCTTTTCTTTTCATATTTTTGCATTGTATATGCTTTAACATATCTTGCGCCTTGAAAAATTTGATTGAGTAAACTTGCAAAAGATCCTATTTCACTTTGAGTAGATGTTGAAATTTTTCTTATTCTTCTACCTATATAAATTATTGGAAGAACTGCAGCAGGAAATACAACAAAAGCAATAATAGCTAGAAACCAATCTTGGTAAAACATTAAAGCAACCAAAAAAATTAATGTCATTGAGTCTTTAGCTATTCCTGTAAGTGCTGTAGTTACAGATGCTCTAAGTAATCCAACATCATAGGTAAAACGAGATATTAATTTTCCTGAAGAATTTTTATGAAAAAAATTTAAATCTGCGTTCATTAAATGGGAAAACAATCTATATCTTACATCAGAAATAATTCTTTCACTTGAGTATTCCATATAAATAGACTCACCATAAGATGCTAAACCTTTAATGATTGCTATTGTCATGACTACAATCGGTACTAAAAGCAACAATTGAGCATTTTTATTTAAAAAAACTTCATCCAGTACTGGTTGCATTAACCAAGCATTTGTAGCAGTTGATGCAGCTACTATTGCCATACATATTGCTGCAAGGAACATTTTTCCAAAATAAGGCCTCACATGTTCTTTGATTAATCTTTTTACAAGTTTGATACTTGTTTCGCTTTTATTTTCCATAAAGATTATCCAGCTACTGTCATATCTTCAATTAACATAGTTGGAGAATTTAACCCTTGTTTAAACTCAAGATCATTTGCTAAAGTTATTTTTTTAAACATTTCATTTAGGTTATCCGCAATTGTAATTCCGTTAACAGGATAAGTAATTTGACCCTTATCTATCCAAAATCCAGAACCTCCTCTACTATAATCACCGTTTATTAAATTGATACTTGAACCCACTAATTCTGTTACATAGACACCTTTCTTAATATTACCAATTAAATTTTTTGGAGAAATATTTCCTGGCTCAAAGTAAAGATTAGTTGGACTAGGAGTAGGCGGACTTGAAATACCTCTTGAAGCATGGGCTGTTGATTTTAGTTTTAGTTGGTGAGCTGTAGCCAGATCTAAAAACCATGTTTTTAGCTCACCATTTTTAACTATTTGCGTTTTTTTAGTTTCCAAACCTTCTCCATCAAAAGGCTTAGATTGTAAACCTCTTTTTTTTAAAGGATCGTCAGTAATATTAATATCAGATGAAAATATTTTTTTATTTAACTTCTTTTTTAAAAAACTTGTTCCTCTAGTTATAGAATTTCCGTTTATAGAGCTTGAGAGATGCCTTAAAAAAGTATTTGCTACTCTTGGTGAAAAAATAACAGAAATTTTTGATGTTTTTATTTTTTTTGGATTGAGTTTTTTAACTGCTAGTTCACCAGCTTTTTTTCCAACTAAAGAAGTTTTTGTTAAATCTTTCTCGAAAACACTACTTGCAAATTCATATTCTCTTTCCATTGAGGTACCATGTCCTGCAATTAAAACTGCATAAATGCTGTAGCTTGATGATTGATAGCTTACATTTAATCCATTACTGTTAAACAAATGTATTTTTGATTTATTCCATCCAACCTCAGCTCCTTCTGAATTAGTTACACCTTTAACATTTAACCCGGCGCTTTCGGCTTCAATAACTTTATTTTTTAACGACTTAATTGTTGGTTCTTTATTATCAAAAATCTCTAAATTAGGAATTTTTTTTATTAAATCTTTTTTTTTTGCTATGGAACAGTAGGGATCTTTGGGAATTGCTCCAACCATTTTTGAAGCTTTAAAAACTAGTTCTTCAAGACTTTTTTTGGTTAAATCATTTGAAGAAACAATAACTTGTTTTTTATTCTTTATAAAACGTAAACCTAAGTCATTACTCTCAGACCTTTCTAATTTTTCAATTTTTTTTAATCTACAACCAACATCAATATTTGTATTTTCAACATACACAACATCGACATTATCAGCACCAGATTTTTTTGATTTTTTAATTAAAAAATCAGCCTTTTCATTTATTTGAGTTTTATTCATTTCTTAAATTATGTAAGTATTATATATAGTTAAAAAATAATCCAATTGTTATAAAAAAACCGTACCATGAATTCATCTGAAAAATTCTAAGACAATCTTTAGATTGTAATTCTTTAGTTTTAAAAATTTCAAACAAAATTTTTAAAGCAAATAATATAATAATAAAGAAAATTAAATTAATACTATTTAATATCGCAAGAAAAGAGAAAAATCCTATAAAGATTAAATAAAATAATGTTATCCAAAATTTAATATTCTTTTCTAAGTATATTGCTAATGACTTTACACCAATTTTTTTATCATCATTTATGTCCTGATAAGCATAAATTGTGTCGTATCCCAAAGTCCAGAAAATACAAGCTAAATATAATAATAAACTCTGATTATCAAACTCTCCTTTAGCTGCTGTCCAAGAAATTAAAACGCTAAAATTAAAGACAATTGCTAAACAAAGTTGAGGAAAATATGTAAATCTTTTCATTAACGGATATAGCAAAATTAACGGAAAAGCAATAAAACCAAGCAAAATACATGTAGAATTTAAGCTTAATAATATCGATAGTCCGATTGATAGAAAAATAATAAATAAGATAATTGCATCACTACTTTCTAAATTCTCAGATGCTAACGGGCGTAATTTTGTTCTTTCAACATTTCTGTCAAATTTTTTATCAATTATATCATTTATGATACATCCAGCTGATCTCATGATAAAAGAACCATATGCAAATAATAAAAGTAGATAAATATCGATTTCTTCTTTTAATACAATTAAAATCGACCAAATTGCTGGAAACATTAATAACATTATTCCAGTTGGTTTATTTATTCTTATTAGAATGAGAAAATTTTTTAAGTAATATAAAATATATTTAAACATAAAAATTTGAAAGATATTCTGCCATTAAAAAGATTATTTATAAAGACTGAACTTAAAGAGAAATCTTTAATTAATTTATCAGTTTCAAACTCACATTATATATCAAATGTACTAAGAATAAGAGAAAAACAAAAACTTTCAATTTTTAATGGTATTCAAGGAGAGTGGGAGGGGGTTATACAAAATTTAAATAAGAAAAAAGGTTTAATTGTAATTGAAGGACAAATTAAAAAACAAGAAGAGGAAAAGTTAATAAATATTATTTATGTGCCAATTAAAGGTCATAGAAATTATTATTTAATTGAAAAAATTACAGAGTTAGGCGTTTCTAATATTTTTCCTATTTTATCTGAGCGTTCTGTTATTAAAAAATTTAACTATAAAAGAGCAAATGCTTGCACGATTGCAGCTTCACAACAATCAGGAAGACTTAGTGTACCTAAAATACACGAATTTAAGAATTTAAAAAGTTTACTGTCTTTGTGGAATAAAAATAATCAAATTCTTTTTTGCGATGAAACAGAAAAAAAAATTTTTTTTGATGATTTATTTAAATCAGCAACAAAAAAAAAAATAAATACTGTACTTATTGGTCCAGAAGGTGGTTTTTCTTTTTCAGAAAAAAAGTTTTTAAAGAGTTTAGATTATGTTTTTGGTTTAAGTTTGGGAAATAGAGTATTAAGAGCTGACACAGCAGCAATTTATACCCTAACTTTGCTGAGAAATAAAAAAAATTAAAATTAAATAATGAGTAAAATTATAGAAAATAAAAAACAAGTAATTGAATATTTTGAAAAAGGGTTTAAGCCTAGACAACTTTGGAAAATTGGGACGGAACATGAAAAATTTCTTTATCATTTAAATACGTTAAAGCCAATTGATTATCATGGAAAGAAAGGAATTAAGTCCTTATTTAAATTATTAAAAAAAAAGGGTTGGGAAGAAATAATTGAAGATAAAAATCCAATTGCTTTAAAAAAAAAAGAATCGACAATATCACTTGAGCCCAGATGTCAGATTGAATTATCTGGTGGCAAGGTTAAAACTATTCATGAAACTTGTAGACAAGCAAAAATATATCTAGATCAACTTAAAACGATTTGTACAAAAAAAAAAATAGGAATTCTTGGCATAGGTTACTACCCAAAAAATTTTAAAAAAAATACTGGATGGGTCCCAAAAAAAAGATATTCAATTATGAAAAAAAGAATGAAAATGACAGGATCTCATGGATTAGAAATGATGTCTTCAACATGCTCTATACAAACCAATTTAGATTATGCAGATGAAAATGATATGTTTAAAAAAGTAAGAATAGGATTTGCTTTACAACCATTTATTACAGCTTTATTTGCCAACTCCCCAATAATAAATAAAAAAAAATCTAAGTTTTTAAGTTATAGAAGTTATATTTGGTCTAATACTGATAAAAAAAGATGCGGTATAATTCCGGAGGTTTTTTCAAAAAAATTTACATTTGAAAAATATGCTTCTTATTTACTGAAAGTACCAATGTATTTTGTAGTAAAAGATGGAAAATATATTGAAGTAGATAATCAAAGTTTTGAAGACTTTTTAAATGGTAAATTAAAAAAGTTTCCAAAACAATTACCTACTTTAGAAGATTTAGAAAATCATATCAGTACAATTTTTACGGATGTTAGAATAAAACAATATATTGAAATGAGGGGGGCTGACAGTGGCTCATGGGAAAGAATATGTGCCTTACCTGCTTTTTGGGTAGGACTTTTATATAATAAAACAATTTTAAATCAAACTTTTTTAATGTTAAAAAATTGGAAATTAGAAGAAATTCTTCAATTAAATAAAGATGTTCAAAAATATGGATTAAAATCAAAATTGAGGGGAAAAAAAATTCAAAATATCTGTCTTGAAATTTTAAAACTAGCTCAAAAAGGATTAAGTTTAAGAAATTGTTTAAATAAAAACAAAGAAAATGAAGAGCATTTTTTAAATACGTTAATTGAAATAGCTAACTCAGGAATTACGCCTGCAGAAAGATTAATTAATGAATACGTTAATAAAAATAATAATTGTTCTAATAAAATATTTCTTGATAATTCGTATTAAAAAATTTTAAATAGTTATTTTAAAAAAAATATGAACAAAAAATTCAAAAATTTAAACGAAGTTAGAAAAAGCATTGATAATGTTGATATTCGTTTAGTTAAGTTAATAGCAGAAAGAGAATTTTATATTAAAGAAGCATTAAAATTTAAAATAAGTAAAAAACAAATTATAGATAAAAAAAGAATTAATGTCGTATTAAGGAGAATAAAGAATTCATCAAAAAAATATAAAGCTAGCAGTTTAATTACTGAGAGAATTTGGAAATTAATGATTAAAAATTTTATTATCTTAGAAAATAAATTATTCAAAAAACCAAAAAAATAATTTTTGACTATTTAAACGTCTGTTCCGCCAACTAAAATTTCATCAACTAAAATTGTTGGTTGGCCAACACCGACAGGAACACCTTGACCTTCTTTTCCACAAGTACCAATGCCCCCATCAAGGGCCATATTATTTCCAACTAGTGAAATTTTTTTTAGAACTTCCTCGCCTTTTCCAATGAGAGTTGCTCCTTTAACAGGTTTAGTAATCTTACCATTTTCAATCATATATGCTTCTGAGACCGAAAATTCAAATTGGCCTGATGTTATATCTACACTTCCTCCTGAAAAATTAACTGCGTATAGACCTTTTTTAACTGATTTAAATATATCTTCTTCAGGAACGTTTCCTGAAAGCATATATGTATTAGTCATTCTTGGCATTGGAAGATATTCATAACTTTCTCTTCTACCATTTCCAGTTGATCTAGTTTTCATTAAGCTTGCATTTAATCTATCTTGCATGTGTCCTACCATAATTCCATTTTCAATTAATGTTGTACATTGACTTGGAGTACCTTCATCATCAACTGTTATTGAACCTCTTTTATCCTCAATTGTACCATCGTCAACTACGGTTACATTTTTAGATGCAATTTTTTTTCCAAGAAGATCTGAAAAAACAGATATTTTTTTTCTGTTAAAATCACCTTCCAGGCCGTGCCCAATTGCTTCATGAAGAATAATACCAGGCCATCCAGGGCCTAAAACAATTGGCATTTTACCAGCTGGGGCTGGACTAGATTTTAAATTAGTGATTGCTTGTCTTAAAGCATCTTTCGTTTGTTTTTTCCAGATTGCATCAGTAAAAAAATCTATGTAATTTTTTCTTCCACCCACACCGCTTAAACCGGTTTCCATTCTTTTTCCATCATCAACTGTTATAGATATATTAAGCCTTACTAAAGGTCTAATATCACCGCAATGATATCCACCTTTTCTTAATATATGAATTGCTTGCCATTCTCCGTGAAGAGATGCAGATACTTGTTTAACTCTTTTATCTAATTTTCTTGCATATTCATCTATAGATTGTAAAAGTTTTGTTTTTTGCTCAGAAGTAAAGCCATTCAAAGGATTTAGATTAGAATAATATTTTTTATTAGTTCTTATTGGGTCAATTATTTTTGATTTAGAAGAAGATGATAAAATCGATCGAACAGTTTTACCTGCATTTTTAATACTTGTTTCACTAATATCTGAAGAATGCGAATATGCGGATGTTTCATCTTTAACAGAACGTAGGCCAAAACCCTTATCTGTTGATGTGCTAGCATTTTTAATTTTTTTATCATCATATACAAAGCTTTCTGATTGTTTAAATTCTAAAAAAAGCTCACCGTCATCAGCTTTTCTTAACGATTCGTTTACAATTTTCTCTGTTTTTCCAAAATCTAAACCTTCTTTTTTAAAAAAAAGATCGTATGAACTATGAGTTTTATTCATGATTTTTCCACTTTATAACAATATAGTTAATATAAATAAATATATGTGTTTTTTTTGTTGATAAAAATTACATTTTCTTTTATTTTATTTGTCTGTAAGGAGTGAATTTTGTGAAAAAAGTTTTATTTTTTTTAACATGTTTTTTTAGTTTCTTTGGTCTTGTTTTAGCCGATGGCGGACCTAAGCCTTGGCAAATGAACTTTAGACCTGCAGTAACTCCAACAATGGAAAAGGTGGTTGCTTTCCACAATTTTTTAAATCCAATAATTATTGTCATTGCTCTTTTTGTAATAGTTTTAATGGCTTATATTGTTGTTCGTTTTAGTGCAAAAAATAATCCTAAACCAACAAAGACAACCCATAATACAACTTTAGAAATTTTATGGACAGTTATACCGACTATAATATTAATTGCGATTGCTATTCCTTCTTTTAGGCTTTTATATTATTCCCACTACAACCCAAATACAGAAATGACACTTAAAGCAATAGGAAATCAATGGTATTGGACTTACGAATATTCAGATGAAGGTTTTTCTTTTGACAGCAATATTTTGTGTTCAACACAAGAAGAATGTGATGAATTATCAAAAGAAACAGGAAAAAAATATGTACGATTACTAGATGTGGATGAACCAATTGTTCTTCCAGTAAATAAAAAAATTAAAGTTATTGCTACAGCAACAGATGTCATTCACAGCTTTTCGGTTCCTGCATTTGGAATAAAAATTGATGGCGTTCCCGGAAGAGCTCAAGATACTTGGTTTGAAATTCTTAAAGAAGGTACATACTATGGCCAGTGCTCAGAACTTTGCGGAATGCTCCATGGATATATGCCAATAGTAGTTAAAGCTGTATCAGAATCAGAATTTAATGAATGGGTTCAAAGTAAAAAAGCTGCAGCAAAAAAAAATGAAGAAATTAAGAAAGTAGAAATTATTAAATAATTAAATTTTATGCAATTT
>Ga0207963_1000222_pt1 | contig 29678 bp, 28 predicted proteins | sample Knorr_S15_td_NAD_FD_185604 | JGI IMG/M metagenome (GOLD analysis project Ga0207963, IMG submission 185604) | Marine microbial communities from Southern Atlantic Ocean transect - Knorr_S15_td_NADW_ad_2500m_LV_A (SPAdes) (version 2) | ecosystem: Environmental > Aquatic > Marine > Oceanic | place...
ATAAAATTGTCAATATTATCCATGGGACCAGGCCGATATAGAGCATTCATTGCAATTAGGTCCTCAATGGCAGTGGGTTTCAATTTTTTAAGAAATTCCCGCATACCTGATGATTCAAATTGAAATACCCCAATTGTGAGTCCTTTTGAAAAAAGTTTATATACTTTGGAGTCATCGAGCGGAATTTTCTCAATTTCAATTTCTTTTTCCCGTTTTTTCAACAGCTTTAGGGTATTATCAATTACGGTTAGGTTGCGCAAACCAAGAAAATCGAGTTTAAGGAGACCTAATTCTTCTAAACCCTTCATATCATATTGAGAAGTAACATCACCCTGCGGGGAACGGTATAAGGGGACAAAATCTGTTAAATCACCTGGGGCAATTACTACTCCGGCAGCATGAATGGATGCATGGCGATTCATCCCTTCCAATACTTTTGAGTGTTCTATTACTTCTTTATATTGACCCTCAGCTGCACTCCTAAGATTTGGATTTTGTTTTAAGGCCTCTTTTAAAGTGATATTTATAGTATTAGGAATCATTTTTGCCAATTTATCAATTTCACCAAAAGAGTATCCAAGAACACGACCGACATCACGAATCACTTGGCGCGCTTTCATTTTACCAAATGTGATGATCTGAGTGACAGAATTTTCGCCATATTGTTTTTTAATGTAATCGATGACTTCACTTCGGCGCTCAATACAAAAATCTATATCAATATCAGGCAGACTAATACGATCCGGATTAAGAAAACGCTCAAACAACAGTTGATGGCGCAGGGGATCAATTGTGGTAATATCTAATGAATAGGAAACAAGACTTCCGGCAGCCGATCCTCGGCCTGGGCCGACGGGGATGGCATTATCCTTGGCATACTTTACAAAATCAGCAGTTATTAAAAAATAACCAGCGAACCCCATTTTTTTAATAACTTTTAATTCATGTGTTAACCTGGATTCCAATTCAGGAGTTAAATCACCATATCGTTCCTTAATTCCTTTCTCACAAAGACTCTGAAGATAGTCATCTGAATTCTGGTGTAATGCATCTTGAGGTATAGGAAAAGCCGGTAAATGGTAATCTCCTATTGGTAGCTCTATTTCAATACTATCTGCAATACGGCGTGTATTTTCAATGGCATTGGGTACATCCTTAAACATATCATACATTTGATCTTGTGTTTTGAAATAGAACTCCGGGGTGGCATATTTCAGGCGATTAGGATCATCCCGATTTTTTCCCGTACCAAGACAAATATGAACATCATGAGCTTCCCAGTGTTCATGTTTTGCGTAATGGGCATCATTGGTACATACTAGTGGTAATCCTAATTCACCGGAAAGTTTTTTCATATTCTCAATATTCTGAATCTCATCCGGGATACCATGATTCTGTACTTCTAAATAAAAACGATTCTCAAATATTTCAGCAAATCTCAATGCTGCTTCTTTTGCCCCATCCCAGTCATCTTTCAGCATTTTTTCAGTGATTTCACCTTTGAGACACCCTGACAGGCAGATAATTCCTTCATTGTGTGTTTTTAATAAATCAATATCAACCCTCGGGCGGTAATAAAAACCTTCAAGGTATCCATATGTAACCAATTTCATTAAATTTTTATAGCCCTGGTAATTTTGTGCTAGTAATACTAAATGGTTATTTCCCCAACCACCATCAGAACGAGGTTTTTTATCAAAACGACTACCAATGGCCACATAAGTTTCACAACCTATAATTGGTTTTACGCCGGCCTTTTTTGCTGATTTGTAATAGGGTACAACACTAAACATATTTCCATGTTCGGTAAGGGCAACGGAATCCATACCAAGATCATCAATGGTATCTACCAATGTTTGAACCGTTTGTGCCCCATCTAAAAGACTGTAGTCGGAATGATTATGTAAGTGGACGAATTCTGATGCCATTTAATATGTAATTGATTTGTTGGTTTAAGCAGTCAAAGATACAGTACGTGTTGTAGAGTCGCAATAAATTGCATCTCTACAACAAATCAAATTTGAATTTTTAGTACTCTTTCATCACCGTTGAAATCAGTAATTAATCCCAAATTTTTATATCCCCCTGATTGAAAAATTTCCATAGCCTTAGCAGGGTGATCTCCCAAACCTACTTCCATTATCACCCACCCACCTGGTTTGACCAATTCTTTCGCCACTTCAGCAAACCGCTGGTAAAAAGTCAGGCCGTCTCGATTATCCGTCAAGGCTATTTGTGGTTCATGGTTGTGAATTTCGGGCATGGTTGTACCGAATTCATTCAAAGGAATATAAGGCGGGTTGGAAACTAGTAAATCAAATTGTCCTTCAGGTAATTCTTTGAGAAAATCTAACACCATGAAATCAACATTTGTTGTGGCATTCAAATCTGCATTTTTTCGGGCTTGATCAATTGCAGGTTTGGAAATATCAATTGAAAGAATGTAGGCATTTTGTTTTTCAGCGCCGATAGATACAGCCATACATCCTGACCCCGATCCCACTTCTAGTATCCTGGGTTTTGTTATATTTCCAATGGTATGGAGGACCACATCCACTACTCGTTCCGTCTCGGGGCGGGGAATAAGAACATCTGGCGATACTTTAAAGGGATAACCGTAAAATTGAGTTTGACCAGTAATATACTGGAGTGGTTCCCTAGTTCTACGACGTTTTACCCATCCTTTTAATTGATCAAGTTTAGAATCGGAAATAGTGTTTTCAAACTCAAGGTAAAGATCTATCCGCTTATAATTCAATAAATCACAAAGGAGCCATTCAATTTCCTGTTTGGGATTTTCAAACCCCTTGAACCTAAAATACTCCTCCCCCCAATTGATAATATCAATAATCCGCCAAATTTTTTTCTGTTTTTCAGCGGTTAGGTTCACACTAGTCTCCGACCAAGGCTATTTGCTCTTGCTGATCCGCTAGTTTCAGGTTTTCTATAATTGTACCAATATCACCATCCATCACACTTTCTAAATTAAACGCCGTAAAATTAATCCGGTGATCTGTAATACGACCTTGTGGAAAATTATAGGTACGAATTTTAGCCGAACGATCTCCAGTAGAAACCATATTTTTTCGGGCTGTAGCTCGTTCTTTTGCTAGTTTTTCTTGTTCCGCGGCTAATAATCTAGATCGTAGTACTTTCAAGGCAGCAGCTTTATTTTTATGTTGAGATGTTTCATCTTGACAGGTTACCACTAATCCAGTGGGAATATGTGTAATTCGAATAGCAGATTCTGTTTTATTCACATGTTGACCGCCGGCACCACTGGCACGATATGTATCAATTTTTAAATCACTATCAGCCATTTCAATATCTGCTTTTTCGGCTTCGGGTAGTACTGCCACTGTTGCAGCGGACGTGTGTACCCGTCCGCTTGTTTCTGTTTTAGGCACACGTTGAACACGATGAACGCCGCTTTCAAATTTCATTATACCATAAACATTGTTTCCAGTTACGGAAAAAATAATTTCTTTATAACCGCCTATACCAATTGCACTGGATTCCAATACTTCATATTCCCACCCATTACGTTCAGCAAATCGAGAATACATGCGGTACAAATCAGCAGCAAATAATGCGGCCTCATCTCCTCCTGTACCGGCGCGAACTTCAATAATAGTATTTTTATCATCGGTCGGATCATGTGGGAGGAGGAGTACTTTTAACTCTTTTTCCAACTTAGTTAAATCATCCTGCAACTCTTCAATTTCAACTTGGGCAATTTCTATTAATTCCACATCTTCACTATTTAATATTTCTAAATCATCATCTATTTTTTCTTGTGTTTTGATAAATTCGCGTGCTTTATATATAATTGGGCTAAGGTAACGATGTTCTTTCGTCACTTCAACATAACGATTTTGATTATTGGTAAGAACAGGATCAGCCATTTGCTTTTCCAACGACTCAAAATGAGTGATAATTTCTTTTAGTTTATCGATCATCCAATTGCTTCTGCCACATATTCTTTCCCGATCATTTTTTCATACTCATCACCAAAAGCTTCTTTCAATGCTGTAATGGCAACATCCACCATATCATCTTCTGGTTGCTGGGTAGTAATATTTTGAAGCCATAATCCCGGTGCTCTTAATACTCTTAAAAAAAGACTGTTACTTGTTCTTGCTGTCACTTTTATAACTTCATAAGAAACACCAGCTACAAGCGGTATTAAGGGTAGATGAACCATCAAGCGGATAGGTAAGCTAATAAAACCGGTGACAGCCATAACGATGGTATCAATGATTGAAAAAACAATAATCGCTGATAGTAAAACAATAAACATAAAACTGGTTCCACAGCGGGGGTGCTGAGTCGGAAAGGATTGGGCATTATTAATATCAATACTTTTCCCGGATTCAAAATTATAGACAACCCGGTGTTCTGCTCCGTGATATTGAAATAGGCGTTTTACATCTTTCATCAAAGAAATCAAAAAAAGATAAAGCACAAAAAATGTAATTCGAAACATACCTGAAATCATATTGAATGCCACTGCATCTTTTTCCACATCCAATAGTTTCGTTGTAATCCACATGGGGGCAATCATAAAAAGTGTTACGGCAAAAAATATTGCAAATACTGATGATAAAGAATCCAGCAATTTGTTGGGCTTTTTATCTTTTTCTTCCGGCATAGCAATATCAGCAGACCACTGCAATGTTGCCATCCCCATTTTCATGGCTTCAAATAAACCGGCCATTCCTCTGAAAATAGGCCTTTTCCAAAAGGTTGATCGTTCCGTAATCGATTTGAAGCTATGGCGATCTACATGCACTTTACCATTTGGATCTCTCACAGCAGTGGCATAAGCACCAGGAACCCGCATCATTACACCTTCAATGACAGCTTGTCCTCCAACCAAAATTGTAGGTTTCATTATTAATAGTATAATTTTCTTAATCATAAAAAAATGGCCGCACAATAGATATACTTATCATGAAGCCACTCCTATTTTTTTGTTTTATTGGTTTGCTTTGCCGTATTTCTTTTTAAACTGTTCAATACGTCCGGCTGTATCAACTAGTTTTTGTTTTCCTGTATAAAATGGGTGACATTCTGAACAAATCTCTATACGTTGGTCTCCTATTACACTATATACTTGAAATGAATGACCACAGGAACAAACAATATTGCCTAATTTGTATTCTGGATGTGTATTTGCTTTCATAGGTTACTCCCTATCTTATTCAATTTAATTGCTCTAAAACTTTTTTTACTCGTTTAATACCTTCACGAATCACTTCTTCTCCTAAAGTATAAGAAAATCTTATATGTCCCGGTGCGCCAAACCCATCCCCTGGAACAGTAACAACTTTTGCTAAATCCAAAATCACATCGCAAAGGTCAAAAGAATCTTTTATTTTTTTTTCTTTAAAAGTTTTACCGATATATTTCGAAAAATCAGGAAAGGCATAAAAAGCACCACCGGGCATATCACAATTAACGCTTGGTAATTCATTAAGTAACGATACCATCAAATCCCGCCTGACTCTAAATTCTTCACGCATCAAATCAACGGTAGATTGATCACCAACAAGTGCCTCTACGGCAGCTGCTTGTCCGATCGAATTAGCACAAGATGTGGTTTGCCCTTGTATTTTTGCCATCGCCTTAATAATAGATCTTTCACCAAATGCATACCCAATTCTCCATCCTGTCATAGCGTAAGTTTTGGATAAACTCATACAAGTAATAATATTGGCATCGATTTGGTGATCAATATTTAGTTTTTGAGAACTAGTGAATTCACCATCAAAAACAAGTCTTTCATAACATTCATCTGAAATAACAACCCAACTATTATCTTTGGCAATCCCAAGTATATTGATAATAACTTCATTGGACCAAACACTACCGGTTGGATTTGATGGTGAATTGATAATGATTCCTTTTACCCTGTCTGTGATTTTGGATTGCAAATCTTTCATGTTTGGCTCAAAGTTTTGTTTTGGATCTGTTTCGACTATCACTGGCGTAGCATCGGCAAGTGTTACAAACTCTGGGAAAGAAACCCAATATGGCTTGAAGATTAATACTTCATCACCTTTTTCAAAGAGTGACTGGCAAACCAGATAAAGACTTTGTTTTTCCCCATTTGAAATAAGCACTTGATTTGGAAAAACATCTAATTGATTCTCGCGTTTCAGTTTTGTACAAACTGCTTCCCGTAATTCAATTGTACCGGAACCGGCTGTATACTTTGTTTGACCTCTATCTAATGCTGTCTTGGCGGCATTTCGGATATTTTCCGGCGTATTGAAATCTGGCTGCCCTGCACTAAAGTTCATGACATCTATTCCTTGGGCACGTAATTCTTCCGCCCTAGATGTCATTTCAAGCGTAAAGGATGGTTTTACGCGCTGAACACGCTCTGAAAAAACAGTCATATTTATTTTTCAATTACAAGGTATGTTGTTTTTTATGATATTCTTCTGAATTGTAATTAATATTGGAAGAATCTTTTTTTATCTTTTTATTTCGTTTTTTTGGTTTGTATGGTGCATTCTTTTTTCTAGTAACATCAGTCTGATAAACTATTGCTTCATCTTCCTCAATTTCGAATTCTTCAGAAAGCACTTTCTTGCTTCTTTTTGTTGGCATTAAATCTTTACCAGGGACTTTTTTTGGACGAGGTACTTTTTCTACATCAATTTCTTGTAAATCAGATTCAGCAATTGTTGTTTGTTTATCATTACTTTCTTTAGCTGCTTTTGCTTCCAACTCTTGTAAATCTCCTTCATTAAAAGAAAATAATTCAGGATTAAATAACCCAAAAAGGGCGCCATAACCCCGAGTGATACCATTTCCGATTCCTAAATAATTTGGTAACACAAAATTAGCACGGAATTCCCCATCAAAAGCACCCCAGTTATTTTCATCTACTTGTCGAGGAAACAGTGATGAAAGAGTAACTTTGGTGAAGATGTTTTCTTCTAATTCCATCCCCATTTCTCTAGCCATAAAGACAATATTCTGTCCAAGAAGGCGATTAAGAAAATTCACGCGATCGGCATTATTTAAATACCGATAACGGTATCCTGTAGTTTGATTCAATGCTACCCAAGGTGTCACAAACCGATACCGAATTAATTTAGAAACTGGATGAAACCTATTCCCATGCTCTTCTATCTCATTATCCAAAACTTGAAACGTAATATTACCAAAATCTAAAAAATCCATCTTTTGGGCGATTGCTTTAATGGAATCAACTCCTTCATTGATTCCAACAATATAAATCTGTTCATTCAAAATCTTTACTTGAACACGAGGATAAAGAAACTTTTGACGATATGATCCATCAAGCATTGGTACAATTTCCTCATCAGGGAATTGGTTCATCATAACACCTTTTACTTGATAGGGTGTTTTTCGGACAGGTTTATCAGTGAAGATCCGGACAGCAACTGTCCGTACTTCTGGGTATTTAGAACTCATATATATTCTCCTTAGCTTCTACACCAAGATTAAATTTGACACGGTAATTTAAATTTACTGACTCATTGTTTCCATAAATTCTTCATTTGTTTTTGTTCGACGAATTCTATCTTGAATAAATTCCATGGCTTCAATTACATTCATGTCGTTGAGCAATTTTCTAAGTATCCACATACGAGCTAAAACTTTTTTATCTAACAAAAGTTCTTCTTTTCTTGTGCCAGAACGAACCAAATCAAAAGAAGGATAAATTCGCCGATCGCTAAGTTTGCGGTCCAATACTAATTCCATATTGCCTGTTCCTTTAAATTCTTCAAAAATAACTTCATCCATGCGACTTCCTGTATCAATCAAGGCTGTAGCAATAATAGTTAGGCTACCGCTTTCCTCCGTATTTCTGGCAGCACCGAAAAATTGTTTCGGTTTTTTAAGGGCATTAGAATCAACACCACCAGACAAAATTTTACCACTATGTGGTATAACAGCATTATGGGCGCGCCCCAAACGGGTAAGACTATCTAAAAGAATCATTACATCATTTCCAAACTCAACCATTCTACGTGCTTTTTGTATAACCATATCTGCTACAGCAACATGGCGTTCTGGCGGTTCGTCAAAAGTCGAACTAATCACTTCTGCTTCAACATTCCGCTTCATATCTGTTACCTCTTCAGGTCTTTCATCAATGAGTAAAATAATCATTTTAACCTTGGGGTGATTTTTTGTTATGGCATTAGCAATTTTCTGCAGTAATACTGTTTTCCCCGTTTTTGGTTGTGCTACGATGAGACCCCGTTGCCCTTTCCCAATTGGAGAAATCATATCCATAATACGAGTGGATAAATCTTTTGGATTAACTTCCAAATTAAATTTTTCTTCAGGATAAAGGGGCGTGAGATTGTCAAATAAGATCGCTCGACGAAGCTCAGTAGGGTCTTGGCCGTTGACTGTATCTACTTTTAATAAGGCATAAAATCTTTCCTTTAATTTTGGTGGACGAATCTGCCCAGAAATCTCGTGACCCGTCCTTAAGCCAAACCGTTTTATTTGTGATGGGCTTACATAAATATCATCTGGCCCTGGGAGATAATTGAAATCAGGACTGCGTAAAAATCCGTACCCTTCTTTTAGTACTTCCAGAACACCCTCAGCAGTGACAACACCTTCTTTTTCATTTTGACTTTCAAGAATTTTAACAATAAGCTCTTGTTTATTCATCCCTGAATAACTCTCGATATTTAGTTTTGCCGCGAGCTCTGCCAATTCTTGAATCTTTAGTTTTTGTAATTCATTAACATTCATATAGAAATAACCTTAGTGATATTATTTTAAAAATCAATCTTTGTGATTATGAATTTTGGGGAATTGCCTTGTGAAAACGATACAAAATCATAAAATACAAGACAAAAACAACAGATCGGATATTACATCAATTTAAAATAAAAAACCAAATTTATTGAAAACTATCCTTGCAATATAATGGCTACCTAAAATAATGGCTGGTCGGCTCGTTTTTTGTGTTATTTCTACGATATGATCCAAAGCGCTTTGAAATCGATTCATCACAACAAAATCTTTTAGTCCAAAGTTTGATAATTTCTGTGATAATTCATACCCCGACATTAGTCCCAGTTCCGGAGCACCACTGAGGATCAATTGATCAAATTTATTTTCTAAAGCTTGGACAACCAAATCTGGTTCTTTGTTTTTTTTCATAACAAACAATCCAGATGGTTTTCTATTGAAAATTTGACTCATAGTTTCTAGTATTGATTCCAACCCATGAGAATTGTGTGCTACATCATAATAAATGGGATATTCCTTTTTCATCCTTTGGAGACGACCAGGCCATTTTACTTTATTTAAACCATCATCAATAATTTCTTTTTTTATTTCAGGCATGAATGATTGGATTACTTCTATTCCTACTGCTGCATTGATTGCCTGGTGGAATCCGATCAAAGGAATTTTAAATAATTGATCTTTCTTTTTGAATCTAGTCTCCCATTCAGTGATTTGAATATTCGATGGTATCTCCACCTTAATTATTGAGGTACCAACTTTTACAGCTTTTTTTAAAAATTGATTCTGAACAGCGGATAGCTGCGGAGCTATGACCAATGGGATATTCTTCTTAATAATACCCCCTTTTTCTCCCGCTACCGATAAAATATCATTACCCAAAATATCGCAATGGTCTAGTGAAACTGGCGTTATTACTGTCACATTAGGGTTAAGTACATTTGTTGAATCCAAGCGACCTCCCAATCCAGTCTCAATGATAGCTATATCTATATTTTGGTTCGAAAAATGCTGGAAGGCCAAGGCAGTTGTAGTTTCAAAAAAAGTAGATTTTATCTCATCAATATCAGATTTATACTGTTCAATAAATCGTACAATTTGAGCATTCTCAATTGGATTGTTATTTACTCTTATTCTTTCATTAAACTGAATTAAATGTGGAGAAGTGTAGAGACCCACCTTTAGGCCGGCTGTCTTCAGTATTGATGCAATAATTGCACAGGTTGATCCTTTCCCATTTGTTCCCGCAATATGGACTGATTTAAAATTATTCTGGGGGTTTCCGCACCGCTTTAATAACTCAATAGTATGACTTAGCCCTACTTTTATTCCCAAGCGTTTTAAGTCATATAAATAATCTAAATGTGATTCAAAAACGGACGAGGTGTCCCGAGGGTACATTTTTTAATGCTCTTCAAAAAATTCAGTGTGTAACTGGCCTATACTGTACTGGTAAATTTATGCCATATTTTTTAAGTGCTCTATGGTTCAAATTCTTTGTCAAAAGATCTTCAACTAACTCTCTGTGAGATATTGTTCACGAGAATATCGGAACTTTACAATCGCTTTATATATTGAATCGGCTATATTCTGACGGTACTTGGCATTGCGGAGATTTTTTTCTTCATTCGCATTGGTTAAGAACCCTGCCTCAACCAATACATTGGGCATACTGGCGCCGACCAGTACATGGAAACCGGCTTGTTTAACACCACGGTTTCTAGATTTGACCTTTTTTCCCATTTCTATTTGGATCATGGCTGCCAATTCTTCACTCTCTTTCATAAATACACTCTGGGCCATAGTGGCCACAATCAAGTTTTCCCCTGATAGATCCTGATATTTATTTTTGGATCGGTCCTCCAGCTTAATGGCCTCATTCTCACGGGATGCTACTTCTATGGCATCCTCCGTCATTCCTGGTCTTAATAAATAGGTTTCAAATCCATATGCTGTTTTGTTGGGATTCGAATTCAAATGGACACTGACAAAAACTTTTCCATTAGATTCATTCGCTATTTTTGGACGTTTCCATAAAGGAAGCCAGACATCTTCTTCACGGGTATAAATCACCTTCAATTTAGTGTTCTTTTCAAGCAAGATCCCCACACGTTTGACAATATCCAACGCAATGTCTTTTTCTTTTGTTCCCTTTCTTCCTATTGTTCCGGGATCTTTCCCTCCATGCCCCGCATCCAAAACAACTGTATCCAATTTCCATCGATCTTTTACTTGTTTAATACGTGCCATACTTCCATCCATAGGCGTACGCAAAGAAACAACAATTTCACGTGGGTCACTACTTTGATAAAGTTCATGACTTTGTACCTTAGTGCGCATTTGAAAAGCTAGCTGTGCTGTCTGTCCGAGCTGGTCAGCTGCGACACTTCGAACAACTCCTCGCGTATCACTTCGTCGAAACTCAGTTGTATCTACAAGGCCACCTGCAATTGTTAAATAGAACCATCCATTTTCATGAAAAAATGAACTGATATTACCCTCAGGAAATGTGTTACGTGTGCGAATACGCAATATTGTACCATTTGCTTTTTGAGATATTTTCACACCCATAATTGTAAATTCTTTCATATCAATATCTAAAACCATTCGGCGTGGGTCATAGTTAATGCCTGGTAAGACTGTCCGTTTTAAAATATCAAAAAAGGATTCAGCCGGAAGAAAAATATCATTATGTGTTACAATTGCGTACATAGGCATTTGATAAACTTGTTCATCTATCAGGATAAAACTACTATTGCCCGAAATTTTTATTCGATGATTATCAATATAAAGCACCATTTTTCCCCTCTCTTTATTGATGAAAGGGTCCCGTTTAGCTAGAATTCGGGAAATATCCTTAGTGGAGACATATGTTCCGCGGAGACGATCCAGGGTTGCGATATCATCCATCGAATTATTAACACGGTTTACAACTCTAATCGAGCCAGAAATTCCAACTGAAAAAATAAAACTTAAAAACAAGAAAACGTTAATTAAGGTATGTTTCATGATCTAGAAATTATCCTAGCCTAAGAATGGAATCAATAAGAGGTCATAAATTTGGTTGGGACCAATATACCAATCAAAATATCAAAATTTGTATCAAAGGAAACAATTGATAGATGATTTTTCAGCTACAAAATAATTAAAATATATCTTAAAAATATAAAAACACTTTAAAACGAAAGCGCCCCGACAAATGCCGAGGCGCTTACTTAACTTACTTTTTGGTGCTTATTTTTTATTGTACCAAAATACGATGAGCATCAAAGCAAGCAGGCCCGCAAACCCGGCATCACCGAATTTGCTCATTAAGTCGCCCAGTCCAGCTATGACGCCAAAGTAGTCGTCAAATAGAATACCAACTACAATGCCGAGTACCACTAGTCCTTGTAATAGGCTAGTGATATCAGTCACGAACGAAGTTACACTTTCAAAGGCCTTATTCATTTGTTAACTCCTAGGATTATTATAGAACGGGGCCCAAAAAGGTCCCCTAAATTCTACTGATTAACCTGCAAAAGAAACAAAGATTAATAAGGCTAATAGACCGGAAAACCCGCCATCTAAGAACGAGTCTACCAGATCAACAATACCGCCTATGGGATCAAACCCTGTTGAATATAGGATGTTTACAAATACAAACATCACAATGAGAGCTTTGACCAAGCCAACAACGGCATTGGCAACACCTTGTACGGTTGAAGTAAAATCAGCCATTTAGGTTCCTCCTTGGTTAGGTTTAATTGAACAGTAAAAAAGGGACAAGTCTCCCCTGTCCCCATTTGGTTCAATTCTTTCGCGTTTTCTGTATGTGGTTTTCTGTTCCACAGTCATTTGTTTCGCCGGGAATTTAACTACAAATAAGATTTAATCAATATTTTTTGAACAAACCTCTATTTCACACCTTTTCTCATCATGAAACACCTTAGAAGTAATTAAAATTCATATATAATTTCTTATTTAAAATTCCAAAGAATTCATGCCAGAAATAAAAATTTCGAATATTTTAGGTCTCGAAGTACTTGATTCAAGGGGAAATCCAACTATTGAAGTAGATGTTCAATTACAAGATGGTTCTTTGGGACGCGCCATTGTTCCATCTGGTGCATCCACTGGTAAACATGAAGCAGTTGAACTGAGAGACGGAGATAACAATCGTTATATTGGCAAGGGGGTTTTAAATGCGGTAAACAATGTGAATATAATCATTGCTAAACAGCTTATCGGCATGGACGCCCTAAACCAGGCCAAAATTGATCAGACGATGATTGATTTGGATGGTACTTCTAACAAAAGCCGTTTGGGTGCCAATGCCATTTTAGGAGTATCAATGGCTGTGGCTCAATCGGCAGCACAGGCTTGCAATCAACCACTCTACGCTTATCTTGGCGGAGATCAAGCTACTACACTACCAATTCCTATGATGAATATTTTAAACGGTGGTTGCCACGCTGACAATAATGTTGATATCCAAGAATTCATGGTATTACCTATTGGTGCGAAATCTTTCTCTGAAGCTTTGAGAATGGGTACAGAAACATTCCATCACCTAAAATCCGTATTAAAACAAAAAGGACTCAATACAGCTGTAGGTGATGAGGGTGGCTTTTCGCCTAATCTACGCTCCAATGCCGAAGCCGTTGAAGTGATTTTGGAAGCTATCGAAAAAACACCTTATGCTCTAAACAAAGATATATTTTTAGCTCTAGATGTGGCAGCAAGTGAAATTTATCGAGATGGTTTATATCACCTTCTCTCGGAGAAAAAACAATATTCATCAGCGGCAATGGTGGATTACCTCAAATCATTAGTAGATCAATATCCCATCATATCTATTGAGGATGGGCTAGATGAGAATGACTGGCAGGGGTGGCAATTACTTAACAATGAACTTGGTGGCCGTATTCAAATCGTTGGGGACGATCTTACCGTCACAAATATCACCCGTTTTCAGCGAGCCATAAACGAAAACGCCATAAACGCCATCTTAATTAAGCTCAACCAAATTGGATCGGTTACCGAAACAATTCAGGCAATTGAATTAGCAAAATCCAATAATTACGGCGCTATCATTTCTCATCGTTCTGGTGAAACTGAAGATGTTACTATCGCCGATTTTTCGGTGGCTATGGGCATGGGACAAATTAAAACTGGTTCTGCTTCACGAACTGACCGGATTGCCAAATACAACCAACTTCTTCGAATTGAAGAAGCCCTCGGAACCAATGCCAAATATTCGGGGATAGAGGTTCTTGGCCGTTCATGAAACATAGTAGAAAATCCAGTCATATTAAAAGACGATCATTAGGTGTATCTAGCATTGATGTTCAAAAGCGGGTGATTCGCGCTATATTGGTGATGGGCGCTTTGGCCCTACTAATTATTTTCTTTTTTGGCAACCATGGACTCTATCAGTTATACGGGCTCAAAAAAGAACGGGCCAAAATCCAAACTAGAATTAATGATCTCAGAGAAGAAAAACAACAATTAGAGGGTGAAAAGATGAAACTGAAAACAGACTATAAATATATCGAAGAATTAGCCCGTGAAAAATATCGTATGGCTAAAAAAGGTGAAAAAGTGTTTAAAGTGATTGAGAAGGATAAAAAAGATTAATCTTTTTCAATGTCCTTTCCTAAATGCCGGCTATGAAAATACAAATCTTCTTTTTCTTCTTTCGTTAAACTATCGTAGCCGACTTTATTGATTTTATCCAGCAAGCGGTCCACTTTCTGCTGCATATTCATTTTTCGTGTTTCTTTTTTTTCTTTTTTTCTTTGTTTAATATCAATCACTTTTGAATTGATCCATAACCACATCTTTGGCCATGTCCAAGGTGATTTAATATAAATGTAACCTATCACCATCCCTGAGAGATGTGTTAGGTGGCTAATATTGGACCCCGATGTTCCCATTGAAGAGATAAACGCCATTACACCCAAAAAGATAACAAAATATTTTACTTTAACAGGAAATAAGAAATAGATCAGAATTTTGCGATTAGGAAACATAAGTCCGTAGGCCAGTAGTAGGCCGTATATTGCACCACTGGCACCAATCAAAACCGTAAAAGGTTTTCCAATATTCAATAAAAGCCAAACCAAACCCGATCCGACACCAGTGATAAAATAATATTTTAAAAATCCCTGACGACCCCACAGTGATTCCATCTCGGAGCCGAACATCCATAATACAAACATATTCATAAAAATATGGAAGAAATCACCATGAATGAACATGTATGTCACTGGTTGCCAGACCATGGGCCATACAGTTTCCGCAGAAAGACCAAATACCTGTGCCAAATCCAGCTGGTTTTTAGCAATTACACGAAACAGAAAAACGATTGTATTTACAATAATTAGAACTTTAATTACTTCTGTGAAATATCGCGGTCGGAAAGCAATATTCCCCTGTTCTGATTGAAATTGGTATCGCATATCTATTGATGAAATTTCAGTAATTTATACAAATTTAAAGTTAAATCCGTTATTATTTTATTGATGAAGAATTTTAGAAGCACGAAACATTCGATCACTAGCTTGAAAAATTTTTAATTTTAATTTAGGTGAATAATCCGGGTGTTCTTCTAAAAAGCAATTTACAATTTCTACTGATGATAATGAATGATGTCCTGCTAAAGTTGCATTAATAAATCGAGACGGAAAGAAAATATCCCCTGTTTTTTGGATTTCCTCAAGTATTTCCAAACTTGGCCGGATGTATTTTTGAGCAGATCTGGCTCTCAAAGGATGGTGAAGATAACCCACCGCCTGTTGCACCCACGGTTCCCTAGCTCTGTTTTGCTCTTTTTTAAGATTTTCAAAAAAAGTATCCCTAATTAATTCGTCATTGGAGAGAGCTGGCATGACAAATTTGAACCGTGCTTTACGATCTGGATTTTCTATTCGTTCTAGTTGTGTATTTAGTATGTCTGCTGTTTCGGATTTTCCCCGAAGAGCCAATTCCGTAGCCATATACATATAATCACGCTCTGAAAACTTCAGTCCAGTAATAGAATCGCTTTTCATCCAAACATTCTTTAGCCAGGAAATACCACCATCCGTTAGTGTAACGGAGCGTAGGGCATGAAAAAATGAAGATTTTAAAGAAACTGTTTCAGCACTATCCAAATGGGTTTTTAATGCCGTTTCTAATTTCAAAACAATTTCTTGTCTTTGAGAATCCAACAAATAATGCCAAAATATATCATTCAGCCTTTCTAGTATACGTTGAATGTTCAAAATATCTGTCTCTGTTTCTAATGCCCTTATGGCCAGCTGGATCAAATCATTAGGGGATGAAAAACCATAGAGCATATCCTCCCAAAGGTTGAGCCATGCGATTCCCCTTTTCATGGGATCGGTCAATTCCGGAAGATGAGCTAACAGGTATTCCCGTGTAGTCTTATCCATTCGAAAATATCCATAGCCGATACCTCTTCCGTTTGGCAAAATATAGTTTGGCCTACGAAGACCTTTTGCTTCGGTTACAATAACCGATTTATTTTTTAAATAAACCGGTATTACGATATCTGCATCAGCATATCCAAGGTGTACATTTAGGTGTTGTTTCCAAATCCGGTTTTCTTTTTTAGGATCAGTTTGTTTTAGCTTCAACCTTCTAATCGTACCATTTGGTGTAAAATTCACATCGATATCAATAATAGGCCGATCCGGCTCTTCAACCCATATTTTACTCCAAGATCCCAGGTCTTCCTTTGATAATTCATCTAATATTTGAATCAGGTCTAACCAGGTTGCGTTTCGATAGCTAAATTGCTTTAAATATTTTTGCATTCCCTCTCGAAATATTTTTTCTCCTACCAATAATTCTAAATGTTTCATCACCACGGGTGCTTTGGAATAAATAATAGCGCCATAAAGTGTCCCCGCCATATTAAGGTTTTCCAGTGGTTGACGAATTTGATTTGCGCCTAAACTTCTGTCCACACTGTAAGCGGAAGAATAATGACTTAAAAACCGCAGATCATGATTAATCTCAGGGAAAGATGGGTTCACAATTTTTCCTCCCATAAAATTGGCAAATACTTCTTTTGTCCACACATCATCAAACCAGTTCATGGTCACTAAATCACCAAACCACATATGGGCTGTTTCATGTGCAATCAGTCCAGCCCGACCAAGGTGTTGAGATTTTGTGGCTGATTCATCTAAAAATAAACTTGCATCTTTATAAAAAACTGTACCCGGGTGTTCCATTCCCCCATATTGGAAAGCTGGAATGAGAACAAAATCAAATTTCTGGAATGGATAATCAATACCAGTATATTCCTCCAGCCAGGTTATTGCACTACTATGCAGATTAAAAATAGCCTCTGAATTGCGTGAGACTTTTTCTTTATCTGTTTCACGGTGGTACATAACCATTTTTCTATCGTTGCGTTCGGCCGTTAACTTTTGAAATTTTCCCACTGCAAAAGCCAAGAGATAAGTACTAATAGGCTGTGTTTCCCCAAAGTAAAAAACCCGTTGATCTTCCTTTTCAACTTCATCCAATAACGGCCCATTGGCAACAGCCGTCCATTCCTTTGGAATATAAAGGGTTAAGGTATATCGACCTTTCAGGTTTGGCTGGTCAAAACAAGGTATTGCTGTTGCTGCGCGGTCAGGCACAAATAGTGTATACAGAAATTCATCATTGCGGTTTAAAGACATGTCACCGACTCTGAATTCAATATCAATTTGATTTTTGCCCAGATTGAAAAAAGAACCATCAATTATAATATGCTGGTTTTCCACTAGATAATTTGAAGACCTACCATTGATTTTAACAGTGTGGATATATTCCTCCGGCTGGCGAAAATCCAATACTACATTTTGGCTTTTATTAGATAAATTGAAACGGATCGTCTCTAAACCCAAAATAGGATTATCAACTATTCCAGGTATGTTTAATATAATATCATACTTCAATTTTGAAATCGTTTTACTACGATGCTGAGCTAATTCCCATGATACACCTGGCGATGTATCAACTAACTCATTATCACATCCACATAGGATAAGCCAAATGAAGCCAAATAAAAAATTTTGCTTCATTTTTTTTTCATTACCGGCAATTTCGCTAAGTGAATCCAATTAATTAGATTCAAGAGTGGTGTTTGCTTACTAAAAGGTGCTTCTGGGACTTTTAATTGAGGGCGTCTATAAAGGCAGACCTTTAACCCAAATGTTTCCTGGGCTTTGATTAACTCCCAGGCAGCACTAATGAAAAAATCCCTTGGTAGGATGCCTTTAATCCTTGAAAATCCATATTTTCTAAGACTATCCCTGATGATTGTTGTACAGCTACGTTTTAATAAATTAAAATCCCGATATTTTTCTGGTTCCTTAGGATTGGGTGGTGTTGCATGGATCTTTTTAAGTTCATGGTGATTAATTTCCGCCAAACGATCTGTATCCATACCTTCCACTCTAATAACATGGATGGTGCGCATGAAGTTTCTTCCAAATTTATCTAAGTAAGCCGTTCCATCTCCCATAATTTGATATTTGCCTGTATGGGGAGACGCGGCAAATTCTCCCAGCGCAGGACGGTACATATATTCAGCTTCATCCATTGATTCATTCTCATTAATTAATTGAGAAAAATTAAAAAACTCTCCGTTTACATTGATGGCGTTATGTCCAAATGTAGAGGCAGAATATTTTACTAATCTCTCATTATAATATATTTCCACAAAAGGTACTGTTGGTTTTGGCTCATCAGGCCACATAATAATAATTGGTTCATGTGTTTCGTAATCTTTTTGTGGTAGCATACGAACGCAAACGGACTGGTCGCGCCAGTGATTCACATATCCCTGCCAAATTCTGTAACCCTCCAACCGACGTTCACCTGTATCTGTTTCTAGAAACGCACTACCATTATTCCACCTTAATTTTCCCCTGTATACCATCAAGAAAACATTTCGCGTAAAATTTGAATAGATTTCAAATTTCTAATGCCGTCAAAATGAATCCCAAGGCGAGTATTCAAATAATCGCTAATCACTTTCCGATCCTTTGGAGTAATTGTAAGTCCCATATGCATACCACTCTGACCTTTTTCAAAAAATTTAAAAACAGATTTTGTGTTGGGCCCCGCATAGGGATTGGGTAGAGGAATATAATCTAGCTCAGACTGATTAAAATCTGGTTTAAATCCTAATAATTTCAAAAGTTGGTATTGGTAAAACCAATAAGCCAAATTCAATTGTTTTTTCTCTTTTTCAATTGTGATTAAGGTTTTCACTAATTCATCATATAAATCAGGATGGGCATCATTATCTATTATACATTTATCGGTGAATTCAATTACGGCCATAGCATAAGAAATTTTTTTTAGGTCCATTGGTATGGCTGACCATGAATGGGAAAATGATGCTTTGGACACAGTTTGAAGGTCCCGGGATTCTTTATAATAATAAATCAAATCCAAACAATTGATTGGTTGAAAATAAGATCCCATTGGGGATTTTTTTCTGTGAGCACCATGAATAATAAAACTGACTTTACCCATATCACGAACAAAACATCGGGCGATAATACTGGATTCACTATAAGGAAACCGCTTCAGAACAATGGCTACTGAATTGGTGATCATTGTGTGGTAAAATTTACAATCAGTAAATTTTCAATACATCAATAGGCTTTAGCAAAAATAACTTCGTGGCGGGCCGGGGCGCCAGAATAGATACATTTCAATCCTTTGAAATTTTCATCAAAAGGTATCACTCGGATGGTCGCCTTGGTATCTTCCCTGATTGCAATTTCACTCTTTTCAGTTCCATCCCATCCGCAACGAATGAATCCGCCTTGATTTGCAATTACATCTTTGAATTCATCGTAAGTGGTAACGGTATGTGTATTTTCTGATCTAAAGGCTTTAGCCGATTTAAACAATGCTGTTTGAATTTCATCCAAACATTGTGGTACTAAACCAGCAATTTTATTTTTTTGGATAATTTGTTTTTCACTGTTATCCCGCCGAACAAGAACCACTTTCTCATTTTCTACATCTTTGGGTCCAACCTCAAGCCGCAGCGGAACACCTTTCATTTCCCATTCATTAAATTTGAAACCAGGACTATCCTTCCGCCAGTCCTCATGCACCCGAACACCCGCGGAACGAAGATCAGATAAAAGAGGGGTTAAATAATCTTGTATAGACTGTTTATTTTCATCTCTGAAAATTGGTACAACTACAACCTGATACGGTGCAATTTTTGGTGGAAGCTTAAGACCCTTATCATCACCATGAGTCATAATTACGCCGCCAACTAGGCGTGTACTTACCCCCCAGCTCGTGGCATAAACCATTTCTTCCTTATTGTCCTGAGTTTGAAACTTTACATCGAAAGCTCTGGCAAAATTTTGACCCAAATTATGAGACGTCCCTGCCTGTAGAGCCCTTTTATCACCCATCATTGCTTCGATAGAATAAGTTTGTTCCGCACCAGCGAATTTTTCAGATTCAGATTTCAATCCAGTGTAAACAGGCATGGCAAGGTAATCCTCAGCGAGTTGTCGGTATAATTCTAAAATAAGCAGTGTTTCTTCTTCAGCCTCCTTACCTGTAGCATGGGCGGTATGTCCTTCCTGCCAAAGAAATTCTGTTGTTCTTAGAAAAAGACGTGTACGCATTTCCCAACGCACCACATTGGCCCATTGATTGATGAGTAATGGTAAATCACGGTAAGACTGAATCCATTTTTTGTACATAGACCATATCACCGTTTCTGATGTGGGACGAATAATGACTTCTTCTTCCAACTTTGACTCTGGATCCACAATTAATCCATTATGTTCATCTAACTTCAGGCGTGTATGGGTCACTACTGCACATTCTTTGGCAAATCCCTCTACATGTTCTGCTTCTTGAGCCAGAAATGACTTAGGTATAAGCAAGGGGAAATAGGCATTCACATGACCCGTTTCTTTAATCATGGAATCAAATATTTTTTTAATATTATCCCACAAGGCAAATCCGTAAGGTCTTATCACCATGGTACCTTTGACAGGGCCATAATCAGCCAGGCCAGCCTTAGTCACCACATCAGTATACCAGGCTGAATAATCTTTACTTTGAGGAGTTACGCTTTTTGACACGTTTAATTTATCGTATAAAATTAAATATGAAATTACCGGGTTCAAAAAGGCCTTCCAATGAAATTCCTTTTATCATTTGATTGGGTACTATATTGATTGAGCGTTACTTTTATACCAAATTATTCCAAAGTTTTAAAAGAGGATATTCCAGTGAAAGTTTTAAAAGTTTTTTTTCTCCTATTCCCTGCTATCATATTTTTATCCTGTGAAACCAACATCGCAGATCTCGTTATTCAGAATGGTATGGTATATACAGTAGATGAATTCAAACCCACTGCAGAAGCAGTTGCAGTAAAAAACGGAAAAATAATGGCAGTTGGAACAGTAAATAACATGCGTTCTTTGATTGGAAAAAATACTGAGGTCCTTGATTTGAAAGGCGCGACCATGGTCCCTGGCTTAATTGAAGGACACGGTCATTTTATGGGTTTGGGTTACGCTAAAATGCGCTTAGATCTATTATCAGTTTCTAGTTATAATGAATTGGTAGATATGGTAGCCGCTGCAGTTAAAGAAACTGAGCCGGGAGAATGGATTCTTGGACGTGGCTGGCATCAAAGTAAATGGTCGCCAGCATCTAGCCCATTGGTAAAAGGATTTCAGACGCATCAAAAACTAAGTGAAATATCACCAGACAATCCCGTATGGCTTACCCATGCCAGTGGACACGCCGGTTTCGCCAATGCGAAAGCGATGAAAATTGCTGGAGTCACAGCAGAATCCGAATTTGGGTTTGGCGGTGAAATCATCAAAGATCTACAAGGAAATCCAACAGGTATATTTAATGAACGTGCACAAGGATTAATTAACCGGCATGTACCGGCCCAAAGTGATGACAATAATGATAAAGCACTAAAACTTGCAGTTCAAGCTTGTCTAGAAAATGGTATAACATCATTTCAAGATGCTGGTTCAGGCCGCAGTTCCATCGCTACCTATCGAAAAGCTATAAAGGACAATAACCTAAAAATCCGTCTTTACGTCATGCTCACAAGTCGCGACACTGTATTGCTTCAGGATTGGTATAGAAATGGTCCCGAAATCGGCACTGGTAATGACTACCTGACTATACGTTCTATCAAGCTGAATGCTGACGGGGCGCTTGGTTCACGCGGGGCTTGGTTATTAGAAGAATATATTGACCGCCCAGGACATTTTGGTATGGCCACCCAATCAATGGAGTATGTTTATGATGTGGCAAAAAATGGGCTGAATAGTGGATTCCAGGTCAATACTCATGCGATTGGTGATCGTGCCAACCGTGAAGTATTAGACCAATATGAAAAAGTTTTTAAAATGAATCCAAATAAAGCAAAAGATCACCGCTGGCGAATCGAGCACGCTCAGCACATTGACCCTGCAGATATTCCACGATTTGGCCAAATGAGAGTAATCGCCGCTATTCAAGCTATTCACATGTCCTCTGATCGCCCATGGGCTATAAACCGCCTAGGAGGGAAGCGCATTGTAGATGGTGCCTATGTATGGCGAGACCTCATGGATACAGGTGCGGTACTGGTTAACGGTACAGATGCGCCAGTTGAGCCAATCGATCCCATTGCTTCTATATATGCCAGTGTTACACGCCGGACATTATCAGGTATACCCAAAAATGGATATGAACCAAAACAGAAAATGACAAGGTTAGAAGCACTAAAGAGTTATACAATTAATGCTGCTTTCGGTGCTTTCGAAGAAAACATCAAGGGTTCTATTGAAATCGGGAAATATGCTGATTTTACTGTCTTATCCCAGAATATTATAACGGTCCCCGAAAATTTTCTGCTTGATACAAAAATTCTATATACTATTGTAAATGGGAAAATAGTATACCAGGCAAAATAATTTTAATGCTTTCTTGCCAAGTGAGGGGTTTTTGAATGGGAACAATCGATGATTAGCCAAAACCAAAAAAAACTGATTCGTTCACTCCACAAAAAAAAATTCCGAGAGCAACACAATCTTTTTATCATAGAAGGTATTCGTTCACTACAGGAGGCACTAAATACAAAATCTCAGCTTAAATTAGTTGTAAGTACAGAAGAATTTTCAAAAAATAACCCAAACCTAATCAATCAACTTGATTCAATTCAAAATAAAACGATTTCAAAAACTGAACTTAATTATCTTTCTCCTTCTACATCGTCTTCGGGCATTCTAGCCATTTACAAAATACCACAATTCAAAAATCCTAATTGGGAAGAAAATATCATTTTTTTAGATCAAGTTTCAGATCCAGGGAACATGGGAACTATTTTAAGATCAGCCTGTTGGTTCGGAATCAGTCAAGTGGCACTTTCTGATGGATGCGTTGATCCTTTTAATCCCAAAGTGGTCCGTAGCGCAATGGGAGCCCATTTTAGACTTTCATGGATAGGAACAATAGAATTAAAAGATCTGAAAGACCTAGAAATTATTGGTGCGGACCTACGAGGAATAGGAATTGATACACTGAAAAAAATACCAAAAAATTGGGTCCTTGCCATGGGTGGTGAAGCTCACGGGCTCAGTAATAATGTCAAAGCGCAGCTGGATCAAACGATAACAATCCCCAAAATCGGGATGGGAGAATCCTTAAATGTAGGTGTGGCAACGGGCATTTTACTGTATCGTTTAACACAATAACCGAATGTTTCTCCATTTAGTAAGATTGCCGTAACTTCCAATATGATGAAAAGAATGGATTTAGATTCCCATGAACCAGACCCTATCAGTAAAGTTTGCATTTGGGATCGTTTTTATATCGGTCCTTTCAGCACTTATTATTGGCTCAATATTCGGTGCCCTAGATCCGTCTATCCTCACCGGCTCTAAGCCGGGCCTTTCCACATATTTTGCTATGTTTGTCGGACAGGGATTTTTAGCTGTTCCCGTCATTGTTTATTTAGTCCGAAAAAAATACCCTCTTTTTGAATCATTACGCTTCAACCCCGTATCAAAGAATACGGCATTCGCAACTTTGTTACTTTCTTTGGGTGCAATGGTCATTTCAGATGAAATAAATATTTTAGTGGATATGGTGATTCCTATGCCTGATTCGTTTCTACAAGTCGAAGCTATGCTAAAGCCCGATAATTCTTTATCTTTAGTTTTGCTCATTTTCACCGTAGTTATTTTGGCTCCCATTGGGGAAGAAATTTTATTTCGAGGATTCTTACAAAAATATCTGGAAAATGCCTGGGGTGATATTACTCGGGCCATTTTATTTTCAAGCCTCTTCTTTGCGGCAATTCATTTTAATCCTTACTGGATGATACAGATTTATTTTCTTGGTGTCCTCCTTGGATATTTGGCCTGGAAAACCGATTCAGTTATTCCCTGCATCATTTTTCATGTTATTATAAACAGCACATCTTTACTATTTACATACTTGGGTGATTCCTTTGAATCTTTGATTCTTTGGCATGGTCACTTAAATCCTCTTTTGCTTGTTCTTGGGGGATATCTTTTCTGGATTGGTTTTAAACAACTAAAAACAGAACGGCGGAATTAAGATGAAAAAAGAAATGTTTGGAACCGAAATCACCCTTTTGCGGGATACATTCAGACGTCTTGTCCGGCGTCATGCAAAAACTAATATTATTAAGTTAATCAATAAGACACATCCGGCAGATATGGCTTTAATCTACCGCTATTTTAACGAGGGGGAACAAGATGCCATTTTTAACCTGATGAATCCTTCGGAAGCTACAGTGGAATTTTTGAGCGAATTGGATGAAGCTATCACAATACGCCTATTAGAACAAGAAGATCCCCAGCATATGGCTTCTATTTTGGAAGAAGCCAGTTCAAACGAGCAGGCCTATCTCATGGGTTTGGTTAACGAAGAATACGCTGCATCTGTTATTGAACTCCTCCAGACCGAAGAGCAGGAAGAACTGGAAGAATTGATGGCTTATCCAGAAGACAGTGCTGGAAGTCTCATGAATACAGACGTATTCACACTGCACGAAAATACAAAGGCCCAGGAAGCGATTGCTGCACTTCAAGACCATGAAGAAGCGGAAATGGTTTTTTATTTATATGCTATAGACAATAATGAAATATTAACTGGAGTGGTTTCCCTAAGGGATTTAGTGACAATACCTGGCAATACCATGCTGAAAGATATTATGTCTCGCAAAGTGCACACCGTACGGCCCGAAATAGATCAGGAAGAAGTGGCCCGAATCGTTTCTCAATATAATTTTCTTGCTGTGCCGGTGGTGGATTCTGATGAAAAATTATTGGGAATTGTGACAGTAGATGATGTGGTAGACGTTATCCGTGAAGAAGCTACCGAAGACTTTCTCCAAATGGTAGGTGCCGGTAAGGATCGGGAAATCCTGTTAAAATCTTCATGGGATAATGCTCGAATGCGTTTGCCTTGGCTCTTTGCCAGTTGGATCGGTGGGATTCTGGCAGTATTTATCATTGGTATTTTTGACAGCGTACTTCAAAGTACAATTGCACTAGCTGCTTTTATACCTGTCATTATGGGTATGGGGGGCAACATTGGCACCCAATCTTCTACCATCATTGTACGCGGTTTGGCCACAGGCCGGGTAGGATTTGAAAATTCAGTGAAAATTTTATTTAAGGAAATCCGTGTGGGTTTAATTCTCGGGATTTTATACGGAGTGCTCTTAGGTATTTTTACATTATTCCAATTCTTGGAGGCATCACCAATGCTAGGTGTTGTAGTAGGTTTAAGTATTTGTTTTTCCATGATCATCGCTGCTACAATTGGTTCGCTGGTACCATTAATTTTAAATCGTTTTGATGTCGATCCTGCGGTAGCAACTGGCCCTTTTGTAACTACTGCAATTGATATTTTGGGGGTTACCCTTTATTTTTTAATTGCCGGTTATTTCATCGTAATCACTTAATTATTATTTATTATGGGCAGGGGTATCTCATTTATCCTTTTTTTTACAACAATCATTTCCGGGCAGAACTATTTAGCCAACGTATATGGATTTCCAATGGCCAAAATTCAGTTTAAATCAAATGCAGACTCAGTTATACTCAAATTTGAAACTATTGGACTAATTAATACTATCTGGCCCGCTAAAAACTCCTACACGACAAACTTTGATACAACACACTTCGGGTTAATTTCATTCAAAAAGAAAATTAAACAAGACAACCTCAAGCAATCTATCTTAATCGAATTGAAGAATAAAGTACTTCATTATAATAATAAAACTAGAGATAGGTCTGATTCCACTCAGACAATATTTACTATGTTTGCCAGATTAAACCGCCAGCACCAAGAAATACTTGATACAAAATGGTTTGAAATTGATCACGAGGGCAAACCGATGCGAGGCAGATTTTTATGGGGAGAAACAGAAACAATCAAAGTAGGCAATACAAATATATTATGCGACCATATCCGCATGGATATGGAGTATATAAACGGATCAAACGGATTTTTAGATCGTACTGACCGTTTAATGCATTATGCGCCTGACCCAGATGCAGTACGCCAAATCTGGATGGAACAAAATGGAAATCATCGTATTATCCAAATAAGTATGATAGCATACGGATTTCCATTCAATTTTGTAATACAAAATGAGTAAACAACCCTTTTTAAATACCTACGGAAGGCAAATATTAATCTGGTCCGTTATCGCTGCGGTTATTGCTATCGCCTTAAAGATGGGCATTGATCAAAAAGTAGTTGTTTTTGGAACAGTTGTTATTGGTGTATTTACCCAAGTATTCGCTGGATTAGCAACATTAATTGCAACCATCCCATTAATTGGTCCTTTTATCATTAAAATATTCGCTATTCCATTTTTCTGGATTTTAAATGCCCTAGGCTATTTTGTTGGGGCCGTCGCTATAAAAAAAGGCTATCGAAGTGAATTCACCAAATCCCGCATACTTACCCTAGCATTATTGATAGGAATAATTATCGGCTATATTATCGGGCATTTGATCCCAATGCGCTAAATTTCTAACCAATAAATCATGAATATACTCATTTTACACGGACCCAATCTGAATCTAATTGGTTCTATTTCAGCCCAGATTGGCCAACGGATAACTTTAGATAAAATTAACACTGGATTGCGCCGTCATGTCCGCAATTCGGAAATCAATTTAAAGATTATGCAAACACATAAAATATTTCAGGCCATTAATTTTATCCAACGAAATCGTAATTGGGCTGACGGAATGCTTTTCGCACCCATGGCGTGGGCAAGATATGAATATTCAATATTTGAAGTATTGCAGATCGCTGACATTTCAACAATCCAATTATTATTTTCCGATGGATTTAGTAATATAGAAAAAGATCATTCAATATTTTCCGATATATGCAAATCAACTATAAGTGGGTCTCCAGATCAAGTCTATATTGATGGTGTTAACGCATTACAGAAACTAACCTGATTCTTTGAAAAAGCATTTGTTTTTAATATTGGCCATATTCGTGGCCTGCACAAACCCACTGCATAAATCTTCCCGGCCTGATTTACCTATTGTAAATATTGTTACTCCTTCCATCAGTATTTCTGGTAATGGTCTTACAGCAACAATTATTACCGACCGGGAATTAACTGGGTTAGACTCTTTGACATCTTTAGCAAAAAAGCCCATTCCCTTTAGAGATTTAATTGAAATGGCTCACCCGGGATTACACGATTCTTCTATGGCAATGTATACAAATCTGTTTTCTTCAAAAATAACCGATCACGAATTAATGCGTTCTTTATCCAAGCTGGAAAACCACAGCAATCAAATCATGGTTATGTATACAATGGATACAACCCTTATAATGCCTAAAATTCGCACTTTTTTTGCTAAAACAGAGCCTATCCACCCTATTGAACCATTATTTGATAGAGGCGGCATTATTCCCGATTTTTCCCATCTTTCACCAACGATCACATTAATGCTGCCTTGCGAAGGCCTATTTGTACCTCAAAAAGCCTCCAGACTACCCAATTCCCCTAGAAATTATCGTGCTGGTATTCATCGGGGAATTGATTTTTTTTCTAACTGGGGTACAGTGGTACAAGCCGTGGCAGACGGTATTATTATTCGTTCTGATTTAGATTTTGAGGAAGTGCCTGCTGATTTCAGAATTGAGATTCTAAATCGCGCTTCAAAGCTCGACCGCACACCTTCTGATATTTTTAACAGTGTTTTACTAGGTAAAACAGTAGTTATTGATCATGGTTTTGACTTATTCCCCGGTTATCGTTCCATTACTATTTATGCTCATCTTTCTTATATCAATCCAGGAATAAAACCAGGTTATCAAATAAAAGCAGGTGAAATATTTGCAAAGACTGGAAATACGGGCACGCGTGCTAGTACCTTGGGAACCCATGGTGAATCCCATCTTCATTGGGAACTTATTTTACAAGATGGGCAAGGAGAATACTACTTCGGTCAGAATTTAGCTTATGAAAAGCTCTATCCTGCTCTTCAATCTCTTTTTAATCATTAAGATTTTGCCCGCACTATATTTTCTGCAATTTTCTTATCATTGGGCAACACCTGCTTTGCCAATTCATAGCATTCAATTGCCCGAGGACGATCGCCAACCAGATAAAATACTGTACCAAAATAATCCAATATCAGCCCCCAGCGAAGACGGATTGATTCTTCTTTAGTACCCATTTTCTTTAATTGTTCTGTTAAAAACATTTGTACTTCGGGATTATTATACTGGCTATAATGAAGCCCGGCAATTGCTAAGGATTTCAGGTCAATATCATCTTCACTTTTAGCGTAATCCATTAATATTTTTATAATTTTCCGATCTAAATTGGGCATACCGGGAGACAGGTAACGTTTAATAAAATAACTCAAATTTATATACTGACCCATGCTGTGTTTTTCTTCAGGGCGAAGCAACAATTCTGCAGCTGCTTCCTGACTGGTTTCATTTGTTATACTAAGCCTGTTGGCAATGACAGAATTCATCGGTTTTGCCGGTTTCCACCATTGATCTACAAAATCCTGTAGCTTTGTTTCTGTCTGATCAGCATGACATTGTATACATGCGGACTCAAACCCTTGTGATTCATCGAAAACAGGACGGGGAATAGAAACAGTATGATCTGATCGAGTAAATCTGATTTCACTGCCAATGCCCTCATGTTGGCGAAAAGGCATATGGCAGGAAATACATTTACTACCGGTTGAGTTCAAATTATGGAATGTATGGAGAGATACATTTTCCTTTTTCGCCATATGGCATGCCGTACATTGCCGATCGTCAAACTTATCCGCTAATAGTTGCCGGTTTATATCCTGATAATTCTGGCTGTGAGGATTATGACAGCTGATGCATGTCATTGATCCGTTAATAAAGCAATCACTGAACAAATGGTTTTGCTGGTACCCAAAAGTTTTTATTCTACCGTCTATTGCATAGGGATTTTTATTACCCAGTAATATTAATCTAAGCGAATAAAATTCATCCAGATTTTGTCCTGGTAGATATCCATTTTTCAGCGGCGCTTTCACTGCATGGCACTGAAAGCAGATATTTAAACTTTCTTTCGGGGAAATGCCTGCCATGCTTTTGATTCCAATTGTAGTGGGGTTTGCAATTATTCCACTCACTATTTCAGACATGGTTGTTACATGTTTTTTTGCAGGGCCATGGCACGATTCACAGTTTATTGCTAAGGTGGTAAAGTTTGTCTTGTATTTTTCCCCCACTTTTTCCCCAATAATCTGACTGCCGTGGCAGTTTTGACAGTTAGATATATCCTCTATTTCTCCTAATACACGGTGGGGCGGCCAATTGTATAATTGATTGATTGATATACGGTCATCAGCCTTTTTCCATTCTTC
>Ga0207963_1000224_pt1 | contig 29576 bp, 29 predicted proteins | sample Knorr_S15_td_NAD_FD_185604 | JGI IMG/M metagenome (GOLD analysis project Ga0207963, IMG submission 185604) | Marine microbial communities from Southern Atlantic Ocean transect - Knorr_S15_td_NADW_ad_2500m_LV_A (SPAdes) (version 2) | ecosystem: Environmental > Aquatic > Marine > Oceanic | place...
CGTGTTCAAATAATCGTTGCCGCCGGAAAGCTGGATCACGATGAGGCTTTTTTCGCGTTTGGTGGTGGTCATGTGTGATGCACTCCTATATTCGAGAGGGGAGGCTATCTGATTCTGTAGACCGCCCGGCGGTCAGTGGCAAACATTGTAACCTTTGTTGGCCGCGTTTTCGAGGCGCGTTCGTGAGGCTATTTGGGAATCCTAGCCCCATACCTTGCGGGCGGTGTCCACCACCATCTCTAACTTACGCCACTGTTCATCTTCGGTGAGCAGGTTTCCGGCCGCCATGGAAGCGAAACCGCACTGGGGGCTTAAAGCCATATTTTCCAGAGGGAAGAATTTGGCAGCCTCGTCGATCCGCCGTAGCAACTCGTCTTGGTCCTCAAGGGCGCCTTCTTTGCTGCTCAACAGACCCAGGACCACGATCTTGTCTTTGGGAACGAACCGCAACGGGTCGAACGTTCCGGCGCGGTCCGTGTCGTACTCCAATAGGAACCGGTCAACATCCAACCCGCTGAAGAGCTTTTCGGCGATGGGCTCGTATCCGCCCTCGGCGTACCACTTGCTCTGGTTGTTGCCCCGGCAGATATGCATCGCCACGGTAACCCCGGCCCTCCTCGCGTCGGCCAGGCAGTCATTGTCAGCCGCTACGGCTTCTTCAAAGGCTTTACCCGGGTCCACGCCGAGACCGCGGAGGTGGTCCCGCCAGACGGGGTCCACATAATAGCTGTAGCGCGGCTCATCCATCTGGATGTAGGGCACACCGTCTGCCAACAGGCTTTGGATCTCAGCTTTGATGAAGCCGGTCAATTCTCTCAGGAGGTCGGAACGCGTGGGGTAAAACTGGTCCGTCACGCCATCCTGGTAGCAGATTGCTGGAAATTGATTGGGACTGGGGACAGTCATCTTCACCGGACCCGGCGCCTTGGCCTTTAGATATTCGGTCTGGTCCCCGGTAAGGCGATGCTTGAGGCGGAGCCTTGCGCCCACCACCTGCTGGGTGCCTTGCGCCTGAGGTTCGCCGCCCGGCCCTTTCCAGATACGGACCACCGCCGGTGTTCCGGTGTCGATAAAGCCTTCCACCGCATCCTGCATGTCGTTCTGAAACCCTGAGCGCCGGAACTCCCCGTCGGTAAACACCGCGACTCCGATGCGTTCTTGCTGTGCCAGGGCCTCCAAGATGGCTGCGTCTTCGGATTCCCGAAGGGTGTCGGCGGACACCCTTCCCGCATAGAACATGTTTCGGGCTTCTTTTAGGGATTCGGGCCGAAGCAGGCTTCCAACGTGGTCTGCCCGGTAAATATCAGCCATGGGTCTGCCTCCAAATCAAAACGATTTCACCTATTGTCATCTTGGTTCCAGAGCCCCGATGCCGTCAGGTGTTAATTGCGAAGGTTCGGAAATTGGACCAAAGGAGCTGCCGCCCAATCGTATCTCAGCCCAGGCCGAGCCCGCGTTGGGGGCGTCCCGGAACTTAACCACGACGTCGCCGTGTCCCAGTTGAGTTGTCGCGGCTTGCGCCAGGGACCTTACCTCAGGGCTGCCAGCGGAGCCGTTGATCGTGACGATCAGCGGAAGTGTTAGCAGCCGGGCCAGCGCCTGCCCAAATCCAGCGGCGAACGCGCCGAACTGGCGGTGGGCGCCGGGGAATCTCTTCAGGGCCCAGACCGCTTCTTCGCGGTGGTTCGTGTCGCCGCTGAGGTCGGCCAAGCGGACGAAGAATGAGGCGACGGCGGCGTTCTGGGGGAGCTCGGCGATGGGCACCTGTAGATTGGCGGGCCCCTTCTGGCTGATGTCGAAGAAACCGCCGTCAGGGCTTCGGTGCATCCTTGAGATGTCTCCAGCCAGCTCCTTGGCCCGGTCCAGGTATTCCTCGTCGTGGAGCACCGAATAGGCCTTCAAGAACGCTATTCCAGTAGCTGTGGCATCGGTCAGCATTCCCGGCGCTTGCGGCTCCCTATCGACATAGTGATACGTCCCGCCACCCGCCACCCGCAGGTCTCGCCACAAGACTTCCAGTATCTGTACCGCCCGCTCCCGGCAGTCTTCCCGCCCCAATATCCACCAGGCATCCAGAAACGCAACGGCGGCCCGGGCATTGGCGTCGCAGTAGATGTATTCGTCGATCACGGAGATCATCGGCAGCGGCTCGCCATCCGCGCCGGTCTGTTCGACCGGCCGCACATAGTCCTGGCACCCGAAGAATGCTCCGCTGTCACCGTCGAGCAGTGTCGAATTCAAGTAGTCGATGAGCCCTTCGGCCGACTCGCGGCGAGCCGGGTCTCCGGTTATTAGATACAGGCGCAGGAAATTGCTTACTAAGGTGGCCTGGTCCTCCAGCAGTTTCTCCGGATGGGGCTCGTTCCAATCGGGCTGGGACGAATAGCGATAGAAACCGCCGTCCTTGGCGTGAAAAGTCAGGCTCTGGAGCATCTTGTCCAGCGTGAACGTGACGTGGTCTAAATAAGTCGATTCGCCTCCGGTCTCATATAGGTACAGCAGAAACTCGTTGGCTTCGGTGTGGAGGAACTTGAAGTGGGTGCCGTAGCCGCCATGTTCGTGGTCGGCCATCCCCTCTACCATCCCGGCGATCTCGCCGACCAACTCCGGCGACAAAGCCGGTGGTTCTGTGCCGTCTTGAGGAGCGGCCAAAGCCGGGTAGGTAGCCGCGGCCATCAGCCCTTCTTTGTCCGATTGAAACTGGGTAACGGTCTTAACCAGCAGGTCTACGAATGGGTCGGTGTCCATGTAGTTGACGGTGAACAGGTGCCCACCGTCAGGGGTCAGCACGGCGATGGTCGGCCAGCCATCCTGGTTGTACCGCAGATCGACGTCGGGCCGTTGGGACTCTTCGACACGTATCGGGATGAAGAAGGCGTTCAGCAGGGCGATGGTCTCATCATTGGAGAGGGCGGTCTCGTCCATGCGCTGGCAAAACCCACACCAAAAGGCGGCGATGAACAGCACGACGAGTTTGTCCTGCCCGCGGGCCTCCTCGAAAGCGTCCTCGCCCCATTCGCGCCAGTCGATCATATGCGCCCGGTTGGGGCGCACGGAGAAACGGAACATATCTAATATTCCAGAGCGGGAATGGCTTTAGGGGGTGGCCGCTTCGTTCTTTAGGGCCTCGATGGCCTGCAGCACGGTCTTCCGACGCAGTTCCTTCTCTTCTTCGGCGGGCAGGTCGGCGTCCCCCATGACGTGGACGATGCCCTGGCCCTGGACGATGCGGTTGGAGCCGACCATCTTGGCGACCGGGACAACAGAAGTAACGTGGCAGACCGGGATACCGGCTTTTTCCAACTCGGTTGCTATCGCAGCGCCGCTACGAGTGCTTGTCCCTCAAGTCGAGGTCAGGATGACTGCATCGACCTCCGACTCTTTCAGTTGCGCGGCGATCTCCCGGCCCAGGCGTCGGCTGTTGGCGATGGGGTTGACCAGTCCCGATGTGGAGATGAACTGGCTATGCAGCTCACCGATCACGTTGGATTCTTCCAACTCGCGGAGCACATCCACCGGCACCAAGCGGTCCGGGTCTTGCTCAACGTACCGCGTGTCGTAGCCGCGGTGGCTCACTTCATAATCGTCGCCCTGCAGACCGTCTTTACCGGAGATGTCGTAGCTGCCCCAGTTGGTGGCGGCCCAGGCCGAGATGTTGTCCGGGTTGCCTTTGGGGACGAGCCCGCCGTCGGTGATGATTGCCACCCTGGCCTTTGACATGTCGGCCACCGGCGCCGGAGCTGGGATCTCGGGGAAACTGGGGGCGGGGAGTTCCGACTCGAATTCCTCGCCTTTCACCTTGGCGTCCAGCATCGCCACCAAACGTTGGGCTGCAGTTTGCTCCACGAAGGTGTCTTTCAGGATGCCCCTGGCGATGTAGCCTTCCTCAGCGGGGGAGCCCATATCCTGGCCTGATGCCAGCTTGTGGGCCATGTTGGACATCTTGGTCAGGACTTCGCGCATGGCCGAAGCAGCCTTCCCGGAATCGACGATATATAAAGTCTGGCGGTGCAGATCGACTCCCGGGTTCTCCTGGGCCATCCCGGTCACCACCGGTATATCCAATTCCGAAGAGACTGCGACGCATAGCCCAGCCGCCGCCACGCCGTAGCGGCCCGCTTCGAAGCAAGGTCCGGCAACGAAGATGTCCGCCTGGGCGTCCTTGGTCTGCTCCAATACCAGGGCGGTCAAGGCTTCCATGTTCTCGGTCGCGTAGTTGTCGCCACAGACGATGGTACGGACAACTTGGGCGTCCTCTCCCAGGACCTGTCCCAGCAAACGCCCCGGACCCACCGGCTCGTCATGGACCTGAGGCTCGGTATCCGCATGTTCCTCGCCGCCGATACCGCCGAAGAACTGGTTCAGATAATGGACTACACGCATGAGATTGACCTCTCGGTTCGGATGAGTAACAAATGTTATTCCTAATGGACCATCGCCCGCAGCCGGGAAATACCCTGCTGGCTGGACACTCCGCAGACGTTGGTGGCGATCAGTCTTCTGGGCGCTCCCAATTCCTCGGCGAGCTCGCCGCTGCCGGCGATCACCCGGCCCGCGGCAGGCACATCCCAGTCGGTGTCCCGGCCGCCCACATACACTATAGCGTCCACTACCGGATAGTTGAATAGTAATGCCGACTCGGCGCGGCGGTCCCAGGACATGTCCGACACTTGGACCGTCGTCCGGATGCCCAGTTCCTCGCAACGGCGGGCCGTCAGCGACAGGTCCGCATGGGGCGCGCCGCCACCGTACTTGGTCAGAATTACACCGTCTGCAGCTAGGTTCCATTTGGCGTGCTCAGCGGCCAGCATGCAGTTCCTGTCGCGTTCTTCATTATCGGACGCCGCCATGGTGGCCAATGTCCCCACCAGGGTGATCTCATCATCTTGATGCCGCCGGTACAATTCCAAGATCACCGGATGATTCTGGTAGAAATAGGTCTCGGCGCCCATGGCCCGGTTACAGGTAACCACCGCCCCGTCCAGCCATTCGTTGGGGTGAAGCGAGACCGGTACCATGCCGGCAGTGTTGTCGCCGTAGAGTATCTTTTCGTCGATCTCGGCGACCCGCTGCCGGGAGTGCACCTGCCCGATATAGGCGAACCTGGGCAGTCCCTCGCGGCCCTGCACCACGGGGCCATCCGACTCGAAGATCTCCGCGGAGTGTGGGGTGATTTCGAGGGCGCACTGGGCGAGATATACGGAAGTTTTCACCGAGGCTAGCCGCAGTGATGCCTGTTCGGAGTGGCGTACCACGTTTTCGGCTGAGTGAGGTGTGATCACCAGATGGTGCAGCGAGGTGTAGGGCGAGGCCTCACCGGCGGGCCCGGTCATCTCAAGTATCTTGCCGTTCTCCAACCCGGCTCCTCCATCGACCACCGTCACGGCAACTCCCCGGAGCACATGAGTCACGCCTTGGCCGACTACTCCGATGGGATCCAAGATCCCCGGAAAATTGGGGCCCGAGCCAGCTTCCTTGGCCCTGGGTTCGAGGATGTCGAAGACGACTCCGATGCGGCAGTCCTCGCCTGGCGAAACTGTCTCGATGTCAACCGAACGGAGTCGAGTGTCTTCCAAGATAAGTAGCCGCAGTTCTTCGGGGTCAACGACGAGCTTGTTTCCGTCCAATAGGGTTGCGGCGCCCAAGCTCAGCGAGCCTATTTGGTGGATGGCCAACGTCAGACGCATCTAGTCCTCGGGGTTATCGGGTTTCTACGAAAATCGTGTATATGATGCGGCCCATCTGGTGTTTTGGCAACCCTTTTCAAGGCTGGCCCAGACACGTTTGAACTACCCAAAACCCACTGCTATACTCGATTCACCAACATGCAGACTGATACCGCCTTAAAGGCGCCTGTAATCCGGGGAGTTCGCTACTTTTTGGCTCACACTCCGGGCCTGGTCCAACACGGCTCCAAGCCGTCGCGAGACCTGCTGGCCGATCCTGGTCTGGCGGCTGATCTGACATCCCACCTCCGGTCATTTACCGATGCCTCAGCCTACCTCCCCAACCGCGCGTTCCTCGGCGGAATTTACCCCGATGACCTGCTGAAAACGGCCAGGCCATGGCACGGTCAGAACGGTGAATCTTCCCGTTGGAATCCCCACGGCGAGTTGATGCCCGAAGAGGAATTTTACGGGCTGCTGAAGATCGCCGACGCCTTCGATCTGGTCTGGTTGGATGAAGACTTCACGAACGACGTGGCGGCCACCCTGGCAGGGCATCCGTTGGTAAGCGAGGACGACCTGGAGCGGCTGGGCCAGGGCCACCCCCACTCCGAGATCGAAGAAAGAATGGCCGAAACAGGGGGTGGGCTGCCGCTGCAACTGCGCTGTGGCCGGACCATCGGCTGCATCGTCAGGGCCCACGACGAAGACGCCACTCTGACTCCGGACGTTCTTCTGGAAAACCTGGCCTGCAAAGCCAGTGCCGCGATGGCCCTGCGGAGTCTGTTGTCAGAAACGAGCACGGCGCCAGAAGACATTCCATACGTCATCAACTGCGGTGAAGAGGCCGTGGGCGAGCGGTACCAGCGGGGCGGCGGCAACCTGGCCAAGGGCATCGCTGAGATGTGCGGCTGCACCGAGGCTACCGGGTCGGACGTGAAGGCATTCTGCTGCGGGCCCGTACACGCCATGGTCATGGCGGCGGCGCTGGTGAATTCCGGAGTTTACCAGCAAGTTGCTGTAGTCGCCGGGTGTTCGTTGGCTAAGCTGGGCATGAAATTCCGGAGCCATCTGGACAACGACCAGCCAGTCCTGGAAGACGTTTTGGCCGCCACCGCCATCCTCATTGGTGAGGACGACGGCGTTTCTCCCAGACTGCGGCTCGACTCCATCGGCAAGCACACCGTGGGAGCGGGTTCGTCGCAGCAAGCAATCATAAAATGCCTAGTCTCCGAGCCGTTGGACCGCCTTGGTTTGCGGTTCCAAGATGTGGACAAATACGCTACGGAGTTACATAACCCAGAAGTGACCGAACCGGGCGGCAGCGGGGACGTTCCGCTGCTAAACTACCGGATGATCGCAGCCATGGCCACGATGGCCAAGGAGATCGAACAAGCGGACATACCTCAGTTCGTTCAAGAACATGGGATGCCGGGGTTCTCACCAACCCAGGGGCACATCGCTTCGGCGATACCTTTCTTGGGACACGCGGTTGATCGGATAAAAGCCGGTGAGATGGAACGAGCCATGTTCTTGGCCAAAGGAAGCTTGTTTCTGGGCCGCATGACCCAACTCTCCGACGGAATGTCGTTTATCATAGAAAAGAACCATTAGCGAAAGCGCAGATTTTATGGACCTGAAAAACAAGAAGATCATCGCACTGGGCGAGCGGGATGGCGTCCAGGGGAGCGCCATCGCCCTGTGCGTCCAGAGCGCCGGCGCGGAGGTGGTGCTGGACGTGACCCACTGTTTCGTTTGAACCTCGGCGGGAGCCCTTGACCTGGACGGTCAAGATGAGATCAAGCAGGTGGCGGACCGCCTGGGAACGGAAGGAATGGTGGTGATACTCGGCACGCCAAACGCAGAGAGCAGCAAGCTCTATGGTCTGACGGTGACTGAAGGCGACCCCGCCTGGGCCGGAGTGCTGGCCGGCGCCAACCTGAACTTGCCCGTTTACCATATAACGGAGCCCGAGATCAAAGCCCAGATAGACCCCGCCATCTACCAGGAACAGGTTGGTTTAACTGAGATGGTGCTGGACACCGGCGAGATCTTCGAAGCTCTCCACGAAGTCCGGCACGACCGCGGCTAATAAATCAGACAGATTAGATATAGGCGAGAAAGAAAGGTAGCTTCATGATCAAACCTAGGATGTTGGGGCATTTGGTAATCAGGGTCAGGGACGCCCAGCGTTCCGAGGATTTCTACACCAACGTGTTGGGGTTGGAAGTAAGGAACCGGACCCGCGGCGGCAAGATGCGTTTCTTCACCAGTAGCCCTGAGATTGACCACGAACTCGCCGTCGTCGAGATCGGCGAAGATGCCGTGGGCCCCATCGCGGACCAGATCGGCCTGTATCACATGGCCTGGGAGCTGGCCGACATGGACGAACTCAAAGATGCCTTCCAAGTGGTGCTGGACAACAACGTCGATATAGCCGGCTTCGGCGACCACGGCGTCACCAAAGGGCTGTACATCCGCGACCCGGACGGGATCGAGATCGAATTGTACGTCCTGGCGCCTGAATTCGAGAACACGCCCCTCCAGAAGATACTCACCGGAGGGACGCTTCAGGGTACGTCCGCGGACTAACCCCACCCCCCTACACGGCAAACTTGGGAGGCATCAAATGCTGGACCACGCTTTGAACGACGCTCTGAGCCGGGTTGGTTCCGGTACGCCCATGGGCGAGACCATGCGCCGGTACTGGCTGCCCGCGCTACTCTCCATGGAGGTACCGGAGCCCGACTGCCCGCCTGTGAGGGTGAGCCTGATGGGCGAGGAACTCCTCGCCTTCCGCAGCACCGACGGCAAGATCGGCCTGGTCCAAGAAGCCTGCCCACACCGCCGCGCCAGCCTGTATTTCGGGCGCAACGAGGAGTGCGGGATCCGGTGCGTGTACCATGGCTGGAAGTTCGACGTGGAAGGCAATTGTGTCGACCAAATGAACGAACCGCGGCAGTTCAAAGAGCGAGTCAAGATAACCGCCTACCCAACCCTGGATATGGGCGGCGTGATATGGGCTTATCTGGGCCCGGCTGACAAGCAACCGGCGCCGCCGGAATTCGAGTTGACTCAGGTCCCGGCGACCCATCGGTACATGACCAAAGTCTGGCAGGAATGCAACTGGCTGCAGGCGATGGAAGGCGGGATAGACACCTCTCATGCGCCCATCCTGCACCGCAAGCTGACCGATGAGACCGACGAGCCGGGCATCTCGCCCAACTCCCCATTCCTGCAGGGCGCGGCCCCGGACATCGAGGTGGAAACCACCGACTATGGCTACCGCTATTTCGGCATCAGGCCTATGGGCGAAGACCAGACCTTCGTGCGGGGCTACCAGTATGTCATGCCCTTCACTCAGCTCCGGCCCAGCCGCTACGGAAAAACCGTGGTCGACGGCCATTTCTGGGTACCGATGGACGACCACAACGTAATGGTCTACAACTTCGGATACAGTTGGGGCACAGACCCGCTGCCCGTGAATGAGAGCGCCCTGAAAGACTCGGGCAATAACCTCGATGAAGACGTGGACCCCTCCAATGGCTTCCGGTCGATCCGCAACCGTGACAACAACTACATGCTGGACCGGGAAGTCCAAAAAACCCAGACGTTCACCGGGATCCACGGCATCAATGCTCAGGACCGGGCTCTCCAGGAGAGCATGGGCCCGATCGTCGACCGGACTAAAGAGTTCTTGGGACCCGCCGACATGGCCATCGTCGCGGCGCGTAAGCTCTTGGAGCAAGCCATCGAGACCGTTAAAGACGACGGCGATCCCATGGGCGTAGCTCCCACCTACTACAACATCAGGGCCGCCGAAGGCATGTTCCCCAAAGGCGAGGCCTGGCGGGAATCTCTGGTCAGCCGCATGCACTCGTAACCCTGGCCAGTCCCGCGACGTTTGGGCATCCATAGGCCGCATCGGCCAACCCGAGGACATCGCCTGCGGCGTGTAGTTCCTGGCGCTGGGCGCTGCGCCGGCCATGACCGGCGGCCTTACAGCCCAGTAACCGCGCCAGACCCTTTCAGATAATCACTCAAGGAGACCCCATGGCCGAGATATTCGTTCTGGGAGGAGGCACTCCCACGCCCACCGCCGACCGGTTCGGCAGTTCCCACGCCCTGAAGATCGGCGACGAGCTGCTGATGTTCGATTGCGGCCCGGCGGCAACCCATAAGTTGGTGAAGGCCGGGCTTTTCCCGACCCAGGTGGACAACCTATTCTTCACCCACCACCATTTCGACCACAACATCGACTACCCTTGCTTCCTGCTGTGCCGCTGGGACCAGGCCGCCGGGCACGGCTCGGAGTTGAACGTCTATGGACCTGCGCTCACGGAAGAGATAACCACGGGCCTGGTCGGAGAAAACGGCGTGTTCTCACCCGACTGGCGGGCCCGGGTAGGCCACCCGCTCAGCCAGCAGATCTACGTTAACCGGGGAGGCACACTGCCCCGGATTCCTCCCAATCCTCAGGCCAAGAACGTGGGGCCGGGCGATGTGGCATCGGGCAAGGACTGGGCGGTCACCGCCGCCTTGGCCGAGCATGTACAGCCTTTTTTGGACTCCCTGGCCTACCGGGTGGACACCCCGTACGGCAACGTGGTCTTCACCGGAGACACCCAGCCCTGCCAGTCGGTCATCGACCTGGCCAAGGACGCGGATATTATGCTCTGCATGTGCTGGGACGACCAGGCAGTCATGGTCGAGAGCGGGGAGAACACCGGCCAGTGCGGCACCACCGGCGCGGCTGAGATGGCCCAGGAGGCCGGGGTCAAGAAGTTGGTGCTGGTGCATATGGGGCCTGGCCTGTCGGCCCGTGAGCCCTTTGAAGATGTCCACTCCTCCATGCAACGCATCTACCAGGGCGAGATCGTCTTTTCCGAGGAACTGCTCAAGATTGACCTATAGAAGCTACCGGTGCCAGCCCATGCCCTGGTGGTAACCCCGCAGGTAGGCCACCTGGCCCCCGTGGACGATGTTGTCCCAGACCAAGATGCCAAGTGCGTCGTCGACAACCATCGTTGCGGTAGGGGGGGTCCATTGGATCTCACGCGCCAAATCGGCCTCAGTCAACGCACCGATGTAGGCAGCCGCAGCGGCGTTGGACTTGTCGAAATATTCCATGAGAACGTCTTTGGACGGCGACTGCCAGGCTGCGGCCCGTTCGTTGTTCCAACCCATGCCCATGTCGTCGGCGTCTTCCGGCATGGCGAACTTCTCGTACCAAGCATCCTTGGACCAGAGTTGGGGTTCATCTTTCAGACGCATATGTATGAACCGGTCTGTCACGCGGGACATGTGCCAGACCAGCCAGCTCATGGAGTTGGAATCCGCGTTGGGGCGGATGGCCATGGTCGCCTCGTCCACGTCCGACACCGCCGATTTCACCATGTTCCAGTTGCGCTCCAGCGCCGATAGCGTCGTTCCAGTACCTGACATAACATTTCTCCTGGCGTTTGGGTTAAGTGAAGACCTACTCCCTGACGTATTCTTCCTGAAGTTGGATGAACTCATCGGTCCGGTTGACCGTTCTCAGCAGTTCCGGCGTCGCCTGATTTTCGGCCAGGTCCTCCATGGCCCCGCCTTCTTTCAGGTGTTTCAAGCTGTCGTGGATGGCTTTCACGGCAACCGCGAATGTCGGGTTGCCCAGCATCAGTATCCGGACCCCGTTTGCCGCCAGGAAAACCGGGTCGTTCCGGGTGTCCAGCGGCGGGTTCAAGATGGTGATCGGCAATGATGTTGCGCCGTGGGCCGCCTCGATCTGCTCCCGGCTCTGCATCCCGGTCAGCATCACCGCCTCGGCCCCGGTCTGGGAGTAGGCGGCAAGCCGGTCCACTGCCTCATCCAACGGACACAGACCGAAAGCGGCTGAGCGGGCTACTATCACGGTGGTAGGGTCGGTCCGGGCAGCCACCGCTGCTTCTAGTTTGCCTGCCTGTTCCTCTTTGGAGATCAAGCCCGGGTCCTGGAGGTTGAACCGTTTGGGCACGAAATTGTCTTCGATCTCGATGGCGGAGACGCCCGCGGCCTCCATCTCCCGCACGGTTCGGACCGCGTTTACCGCGTTGCCGAACCCGTCTTCGGCGTCGACCATCAGGCTGACATCGGCGATACGGGTGATCCGCCGGCATGCGTCCACCACGTCCGACATGTTGGAGAGGACGATATCCGGGACTCCCAGGTTCGCCACCTTGCCCACTGAGCCGGAGAGGACACAAATCTCGTATCCAAGCATATGGGCGATGCGGGCCGACAACGGGTCGAAGATATTGGCGGCCAGCGTGCAGGTGCCTCTGGAGATCACCTGCCGGAATCTTTCGCGGGCTACGGACATGTGTGCCTCCCCATGAGTTTAGGTGCGCTAAATAATACTCTCCGTACGGACAGATGCCCACCGTCGGCGGCCGCATGATCGACCGGTTCGGTAGGCGTCTCCCCACGACTTTGGGGTTGGTCATACTCGCCGTTGGCGTTCTTCCCATAGCCCTCGCCGGCCAAGATGTGTCCATACCAACTCTACTGGCGGGACTAGCCCTAGTGGGACTAGGTATCGGTCTGGCCACGCCCGGACTGCAAACTTCTGGAGTTGAGGCAGTGGAAAGCGACCAGGCCGGATCAGCCGCCGGACTATACTCAACCAGCCGGTACCTGGGCAGCATCATCGGGTCCGCAATCATCGCAGGGATATTGGGCGCCAGCGACGTGGATGTGGACGGCCTGAGTCCGGCATTCCTTCTGTCATTCGTTGCCGCTGTGGTTGCGGCGGTGGTCAGCCTAGGACTCAGAGGCCGCGCGGCGGTGTCAGCAGTGTAGAGTCTGACGCCCCGGATTTGATCGATGGAGGGCAAAAAGGGCGCTATCATGGTCATTCAAGCCAAAGCTAGAAGCCAAGACGCTCCTGAAAATTACAGTTGACTTACCCGAACCTTGCCAGCCCACGCAACCGTCCGGTTGGATTCTTTGGATACCTTGGGCACGGTTGCAGCTACGTTTGGCTTCAGTTCCCGCCACCGTCAACATCTGATTGGTCAGGCTGCGTAGACAAGGGCACCGCTATCAAAACTACGGTGGCCAGTAGGTAGATACCTGCTACGAAGAAAAAGGTAGATTCGATCCCGACTTCGTCAAACAATTCACCGGCGATGAGCGGGGATGCGGCTGCAAGAACGAACCTAGAAAAAGAGAACACTCCAAGAGTGCTGGCGGCTACTTTATCACCTACTACGTCCAGCGCAGCAGCGGTCAATATGGGCTGGTCGCTGAAAAAGAAGACGCCGAGTAGGGCCAGGATAACGATCAACCCCGCACCTTCCCCGAACGGGACAAGCAATGCCGTTAGGGCACAGAGTGCCAACATCCCGGGTATCAACACCAATTTTCTGCCGGCCCGGTCGGAGATGTAACCAACGACCGGCGCTGCTACGACTCCTACGCCCACTAACAAAGCTATATGCAAGCCAAGAGCCGCATTGCCCAGTCCTAACTCGTCGTCGAGTCCTAGGTACAAAGCCAGAAAGGGAAGAAACGCCACGTTGGCCATGCCGCGAAGTCCCGCCACGACCATTATTCCCCATAAGCGAGGATGGTCTTTGAACGATTCACGGGTGTTGGACATCTGTTCGCGGAACCGAGGGGGCGCGGCGTCGATCGAACCCGTGCGGCCGATGTCGCGAAAAGCCCAATATATTATCAAGACCAAAAGCATTGGGACAACGGCGTATATGCTGAGTACCCCTCGCCAACTGAGGGTGAGTAGAAGAACCCCGGTCAATGCCGGCCCAAGGACGTCCCCGATGTTGCCCCCAACACCGTGAATCGACAGAGCGGAGCCTCGCCGGTCCGCGAACCGTTGCGACAGAGCTGCTGCGGCGGGCAGGTGCCACATTGCGGCCGCCGCGGCAACAGCAGCCATACCGACCAACAGGACCGGGTAGACAGGCGAGATTCCCATGATCAGCCAGCCCACGCCGAACAGTCCCATGCACCCGGCCAGGACCAGCCCCCAATGCCGCCGGACCATATCGGTCACAACTCCACCGGGAAGGGCTATGACGCCCGAGATTACTTCGCGCGTAGCCGAGATAGCACCCACCTGAAGGCCGTTCAAACCAAATGTAGCAACGACCTCCGGCAGCATGACATAAAAGCTCTGGCTGAACCAGTGGAAGATCCCATGACCAGCACTTAGGCCGGTTAGGATGAAGGGCGCGGTGTCCCGCATCCCGCGGGATTCCCGATCAGTTATCTGCGGTTTGTTTTCAGCCATCTAATCTCGTCGTTTAAACCCCTTCGGGCGGCTGCCGTTGAGGGGGATTTTTGAATGCACAGCATTGTACCAGGGGGAAAAGGGATTTAAAATCTTTGAATTGAACGATATCTCTCTAGTAATCTCCAGAAATCTCAGTGCGCGATTGCCATTCTACTACGGATGGGTCGTGGTGTTTGCCGCCGGCACTACCACGTTCGCTAGGATGGCCCCTTCAACCACAACCCTCGCTCTCTTCGTATCTCCCATGGCCGATGAGTTCGGCTGGAGCCGAACGCTGATCGCTGGCGCCGTGAGTCTCGGGGCATTATCGTCTATCTTCCTATCGCCGATCGTTGGTTGGGCGGTGGACCGGTTCGGCGCCCGTCTGATTTTGGCAGGAAGCATGGTGGTTCTCGGGCTAGTCATGGTGTCCCTGGCATGGGCGACTACTCCGGTCCTTTTCTATTTAGGATTCGCCACGGGAAGAGTGATATTTCACGTTCCCGTACAGATTGGCTCTGGTGCATTGATTTCCAGATGGTTCATAAGAAAAAGGGGGAGGGCCATCGGCCTCACATATCTTGCGGGCGCCCTAGGCGGTATCGTAACAGTCCAGGTGGCTTCCTTGGCTATATCGCATTGGAGTATTGGGGCCGCGTGGATTTCGTTAGGTGTTTTGGTGCTCGCTATTTCCGTGTTGCCGTCTGCGTTATTGATCGTCGAAAATCCAGAGGACATAGGACTGCAGCCCGATAACCTGCCCCTGAACAGAGCCGGCGCCACACCGGGTGCCAGTGCCTCTGACGCCGGAAAAGACGAGGTAGACTGGTCGCTTCGTGAAGCGATGGGAACTCGAGCATTATGGCTACTGGCGGGCGTTGTCGGGATCTTGTTCATGGTACAGGCAGGGATATCGGTGCATATTGGCGCCTATTTGCTAGATCGCGGCCTCAGTTTATCAGCAGTAGCGAACGCCATCACGATCAATGCAGCCGTAAATGCCATCGCCAGCTTGATGTGGGGAAGGATCGTTGAAAGGATTACGATACGTTGGGCGATGACAGGGTTGCTGGTTCTCAGCGCTTCAACCTCCGTCGCACTGTTGTCCGCATCGTCACTTGCGACTGCGTTCGGAGTCGCTGCACTCCTGGGAATCGTTGCTGCGGGTGGCAATGTCGTACCTCCAATTGCATTTGCGTCCTTCTACGGGCGGCGATCGATAGGAAGTATCCGTGGAGTAGGGGAAACTGGAGTGCAAGTCGGCCAGACTGTCGGGGCCTTATTCTCGGGAATCGTATTCGACTCGAGCGGAAGCTATCTCATCGCATTCCTTGTGTTTTCCGCACTGAGCCTGGTCGGCGCAGCAGTAGCGAACTCATTGAACCCACCGATTCTAGTTGGTCCAGGACCTGCCGATATCTAGACCAGTGCTGGAGATGGTGGAACAAGCCGGCCGCGAGGGATCGCTACCCAAATGCCGAGTGGCGACGAGGGAGAGCCTACTTCGTATTGATTTGGTAGATTGCTGCGGTTTCAACCACAAACAATAGTAGCCGATCGATTATGTCTAGAAAGACGATTCCTGAAGCTCACATGTAGGCGAGTGGCGCTTGGTCAACCCTCCACGAATGGAATTCCAACGATACGGCTTTCCTGGATCACGCGGAAGTGCGGATTGACCCAAGCAACCAGAAGCAACAATGGCCCGGAAATTAATGCCGGGCCATTGCAGGATTAAATCGGGCTGGCCTAGTCGTAGGCGTGGAGTTTGATCTCCTTCAGCGCTGGGATCACTTCCTTGCCCAACAGTTCGATGGACCGCATGGAGTCCTCATGCTTCATGGGGCCTTCGTTGCCGTAGATCAGGAGGTAGCCGGGGTTGAGGTTATCGGCCACGTATTTCAGCTTCTCGATGACCGAATCCGGCGTGCCGACGATGATTACTCGGGCCTCTTGTTGGTTCTCGTAAGACAGGGCGTCTCCCATGTTGCCGGCGAACACGCCTGTGGGACGGCTGCGCTTGACCTCCAAGGCCTTCCGCGACTGGTAACCGGGCGGGTCCACGTGTTCTCTAGGGCCCCGCTGCCGGTGGCCTTCGGTCCAGACGAAGTGCCGGCCGATCTCCTGGGCTTTCTCCTCGGTATCCGCTACCAAGACCTTGAGTAGATACCCAAAGTGCTCGGGACCGGCCTTATATCCAGCCTCCAAAGCGGTGTCGATGTAGATCTGCTTCAGCCACTCGGTGGTCTCCATGACCGCGCCGAGGTTCATGTAGGGATGACCGTGCTGGGCCGCCCAGACCACGCTCTCGGGGCTGCCGGTGCCGGGGAACCAGATGTCCGGGCGGGGCTTTTGCATGGGCATGACCCAGGGATTGACCACGCGGTATTGATAATGCTTTCCCTCGTACCGGAAGGGGCCCGGCTCGGTCCAGCATTTGACGATGAGGTCGTGGGCTTCTTCGAACCGCTCCCGGTTCTGGGTGGGGTCGATGCCTGCCTGCAGGGTTTCGACGGCCCCGCCGCGGACGAACCCCGAAATGATCCGGCCGCCGGAGTAGCAATCTAGCATGGCCACTTCTTCGGCCATGCGGACGGGGTCGTTCACGGCGATTACGTTGCCAAGGATGGCGATCTTGACCTTCTTCGTGATCTTGGTGAGAACCGCGGCGTCCAGATTAACCGCCGGCTTGCCGCACCAATATGCGGAGTGGTGCTCGTTGGTCATGATTCCGTCGAACCCGATCTCGTCGGCCAGGGCGTACTGCTCGTGGTACTCGTTGTAGAGTTTGTGGGCCTTGGCCGGGTCGAAGTGGGTGTTGGGGAACGCTAGACGTCCCGACTCGAATTTTTCGAGCTGATCGTCGGCGATATACCCCTGGGCCTGCTCCGAAAACCAATAGACTTCCATCTGGTCTTTGGGCCTGCTTAGTTGATCAACCATCGTTGCCTCCCAAATTTATGCTTGGCCCACTATAACCGATTGCACAGGCTCAGTCAGCAACCAGGAGGATATCTGGCTTGAGGAAGAAAGTTACCGCTCGAAGGCCCCGATGTCGCACGAACCGCCCCGTGGCCGTGAAACGCCCCTTCGGTCCACTGGAGGGCAGGACCCGTCAGCCGAGGCGTCGATGGCCGGGCTCCCAGGAAGCAGGGCGTTGGTGGCTGTTGGCCCGCCGTTGGCCGCCAAGCTACCCAATCTGGGGTCGATGGGCTGTGCCTCCGTTCCTATGGTGCCCCCTTCGCTGGGTATGAACCCACAATCGCTGTCGATGCCGATAAGATTGCGGCCCAGCGAACTTACGATTCCCAAACAGTCCGGCCCTTCCTCCGCGGTGTTGCCAGCCAAAATAGTATTGGACATCGAAACGCCATCGTTGTGCACCATTAATTTCACCACTAACCCGCCTCCCTCTCGGGCGGCGTTGCCGCTGACCGTGCTGTTGGTCAACGTCAACACACCGCGGCTTTCGATCCCGGCGGAGTAATTCGACCGGTTGTTGCTGATGGTGCTGTTGATTACCACAAGGCGCTTCTAATTGTTGATGCCGCCGGCCATGGCCGATTCGTTGTTACTGATGGTTGAGGAGTCGAGAGTCATTACCCCGATGCTGTTGTTATGTACCCCTCCGGCGGTGATGCGGGAGCGGTTTTCATCGAAGGTGACCGCCACGATAGTAGCTTCGGCCTAATTGCTGATGCCGGCGCCGGAACCGGGCACGTTGCCCTTGATCAGCATGTTCGAAACGTGAAGGATGCCGCAGTTGAAGATCGCTGAACCGAACCCACGCGTCCGATTACCGCTGATGGTGCAGTTTTCGATGGTGGCCTTGGCGCAGTTGAAGACGCCGGCGCCGCCCCCGGCGTAGTTTTCAGTGACGATGGAATCCTTCAAGGTCAGCGTGCCTTGGTTGTAGATCCCGCCGCCTAATTCGGCCCCGATCGCCTCGATGCCGCTTTCTGTCAGGCCGATGGCTTCAGAATGGAATGGGATCATGCGGAGCTCTGTGGACGTTACACTGCCGTACCGGACCTTGACTCAGGAAATTGAGACAACGGATTCCTCGTGGATATTGATCACTCGGTGGGCCGACTGCCCCCAAGAAGTGGCTGCCTGAATGATTGTTTTTTCGGACCCAGCGCCGATTAAGGTGAGGTTTTTATCGATGACCAGTTCCCGGCCAGTCATCGTGTAAACGCCTGCGGCGATATTGATGGTGTCGCCAGACTGGGCCGAGGCGATTCGCTCCCGTAAATCGCATCTGGGACATTCGGATTGCTGCGGCGGTCTTTTTTTCTGAATCGCAAGCAACTGCTAGGGGCAACCCGGTTGCTAAGACACCGAAAAATACCTTCGGCAGCGTAATCATTTGCAGATTTTAATAAACATCGCCCGATTCAAGCCATCACTAAGAAAGGCTGATAGATATAGCGCATGGCGCGCCGCGAAGGAAAGTGCTAATTTATTCCGGCTGGGATGACCGGCCTTTTATCCAGTGGCGAGGACCTAGGAGCAAAGATGACCACCAATGCCGAACACCACAGATGGCTGGACCTAACGGTTGAGGACGCGCTCTTGCCCGAGCTCCCCATCTGCGACCCACATCACCATTTTTGGGACCGCCCCAACGACCGCTATTTCCTGGACGATCTGTACCGTGACCTTGGAGGTGGGCACAACGTTGTCCGGACCGTCTTCATCGAATGTCGGTCCATCTACCGCCAAGACGGCCCCGAGGAGATGCGATCTGTGGCCGAAACGGAATTCGTGCAAGGAATCGTTGCCCAGAACGCCAGCGGCCAATACGGCAATACTGATGTGGCGGCAGGTATAGTGGCCTTCGCCGACCTCGCTATTGGCGCCGAAGTCGAGCGAGTGCTTGATGCCCATCTGGCCACCAGTGACCGGGTCCGCGGCGTTAGGCACATCACTGCGTTCGATTCCAACTCCGACGTGCCCCGGCCCCGGCCCTTCCCGGAGGGGCTGCTGGGCGACGCCAAGTTTCGGGAAGGATTCGCGGTATTGGACAAGCTGGGTCTTAGCTTCGACGCCTACCTCTACCATCCCCAACTTCACGAGATAGCCGATCTGGCCAACGCCTTTCCCGGAGTGACCATGATTCTGAATCATGTGGGCGGTCCTCTAGGCGTCGGCCCCCATGCGGGCAAACGGGACGAGATCTTTCAGAACTGGAAGGAAAGCATGACCGCCGTTGCCGCATCGCCCAACGTGGTGGTCAAGGTGGGCGGACTGGTCATGCCGGTCTGCGGGTTCGACTGGCATGAGCGAACGATGCCGACGACCTCCAGAGAACTCGCCCAGGCCACCGCGCCGTACTACTTGCATTGTATCGAGCAATTCGGGCCGGACCGGTGCATGTTCGAGAGCAACTTCCCAGTGGACAAGGTCGCCTGTTCGTACACGGTTTTATGGAACGCCTTCAAACGTCTCGCCCATGACTTCTCGGCCAGTGAGCAGGCCGCGCTGTTTCACGGCACGGCGACTCGAGTCTACCGGCTGTCCTAAAAGTGCGAACGACGCCTTTCGACTTATCTTGCTACAACGGTATATTCACCATTAGGCCGGTTGGTTTCGATATCCGACGAAAATAGGCATCATTGGGCCTGCTAGTTGTGCTTGACACTCAGATTATCTCTACGTAGCATGTACCCAACTTAAATTGATAATAACGATTATTATCTCGGAATCCCTGTGGGTCACAAAAATAGGGGGTAACGATGCCAGATAAAGAAGACATCGCTTCGATAGCGCACCTCATGCGACGGGCAGGATTCGGAGCGTCGCGGCAAGAGTTGGAAGAAAGGGCCGCTAAAGGCTACGAGGCCACGGTGGAGGACCTGCTTCACCCCGAAGAGCAGCCACCCATCGACGACGATATCCTTTACCGTTCCATGCCTGGCTACGAAGGCGCCCTTGGCCCTCCCATCAACCAGGCCGAATGGGTGTACCGCATGGTCAATACCCAGCGCCCACTTGAAGAGAAATTGGCCCTGTTCTGGCATCAACTGTTCGCCACGGGTAATTCCAAGGTGGACAACCCTCCGGAGATCACCCAGCAGATCGCCATGTTCCGGCGTCAGGCGCTGGGAAGCTTCCGCGACCTTTTGGTGGAGCTGGCCAAGAACCCGGCCATGATCTGGTGGCTGGACAACAACGGAAATCATAGCGGCGCCATCAACGAGAACTGGGGCCGTGAACTGCTGGAACTCTTCTCCATGGGCGTCGGTAACTACTCCGAAGACGACATCAAAGACGCCTCTCGGGCCTTCACCGGCTGGACCATTGAGCCCAAGATACCCCGCAACCCTCTGGGCCGGTTCTACTGGAACTTCGAGTACCGGGCCGAAGACCACGACGACGGCGAGAAGAATTTCTTGGGCCACTCCGGCCGGCTCAATGGTGAGGACATCATCGATATCGTGGTCAAACAGCCGGCCACCGCCCGGTTCCTGGCCCGGCACTTGTACAACTTCTTCGTGGCTGACGAGCCGCAGGTGCCCAGTTGGAACATCAATCCACCCAACGACCCCGATGCGGTTGACCAGTTGGTCGCCGCCTATGACGAGTCCGACGGCGACCTACGCTCCATGATGCGGTTGCTGTTCAATTCAGATTTCTTCAAGAACGCCCGCTTCGCCCGTGTCAAAAGCCCGGCGGAGCTGGTGGTCAGCACTGTCAAGATGGCGGGCAACTACCAAGGGCCCCGGCCTGGATTTAGCATGCTGGCCATGGAGTGCAACTGGCAAGGCCAGGAGCTGCTCAACCCGCCCAGCGTGGAAAGCTGGCATACCGGCGGTGAGTGGATTGACGGCGGCGCCTTGGTCCGCCGGGTCAACTTCGCAGCCGGCCTGATGGGCGATACCAGTTTGCCAGGCATCCGGGCAATGGTCGCCGAGCTTCGTCAGCGCGGCGTTTCGGAGCCCGAAGAGTTCGTTGATGCCTGCTTGGATATCGTGGGTCCGCTGGAATTCAGTGAGGCGACGCATTCCGAGCTTCTGGACCAGGCGACTGAAGACGGTGGTCTGAGCTGGGACACTGAAGAAGATTCGGAAAAATCCGAGCAAAAGATTGGTGTGATGCTGGCCTTGATCGCCGCATCCAGGGACTTCCAATTCGCTTAATACCAGGTAAAACCAACCCTGTCTCTGAATAATCAGCACGAGGTTCGGAAATGACAGCAACTAAAAAAGACCCGGTGGTCGTGATACTCCAACTTACCGGCGCCAACGACTATCTTAATACGATAATCCCGTACAACAACGGCGAATATTACGACAACCGGCCCAAGGTGAATATCCCCCAGGACACCGTCTTGCCCATCGACGACGATCTGGCATTCAACCCGAACATGGCTCCCTTGAAGAAGATGTACGACGACGGCAACGTCGCGATCATCCACGGTATCGGGTTCGAGAATTCGCCACGGTCTCACTTCCGCGCCATGGACATCTGGCACACCTGCGAGCCGGAAGTTGTCGGGACTGAGGGCTGGGTCGCTAAGGTGGTCCGAGACCTGGACCCCACGGGCGAGAACGTACTTAAGTGCGTGAACTTTGGGCAAGGACTTCCCAGGGCACTAGCCCTGCGCGGTGTGCCAATCACATCCGTGTCCAACCTCGAGTCTTATGGCGTCATGTCCAGCGTCCCTGGCATGACGGGCGAGCAAGACCGGGCCCGTCTGTTGGACCGTTTCGCCCGCATGTACGCCCCGGCCATCGGGACTGGCGCCACCATGGATTACCTGGGTCAGACCGGCCGCGACGCCCTTAAAGGCGCTGACATCATCAAGGCCGCTCCCGAGCAATACACCTCTACCATCGAGTATGCCGACAATGGCATCGCCAAATATCTGCGAGACGTGGCTCGGGTGCACACGGCCAACCTGGGCACCCAGATCTTCTACACCGCCCATGGGCCATTCGACACCCACTTCAACCAACCTCCCATGCACGCCCGATTGTGGACCGAGGTTTCCGCGGCCATCAGCGATTTCTTCGACGACCTCCGGGAGCACGACGCTGCTGACAACCTAGTCATGATGATCTTCACGGAGTTCGGGCGCCGCGTCCGGGACAACGGCACCGGTACCGACCACGGGGCCGGCGGCGGCGCTTTCATCATCGGTGATAACGTCAAGGGCGGGATGTACGGGACCTATCCTTCCCTCAAACCCGAAGACTTGAACCAGGGCGACCTCGACCCCAACTACGACTTCCGAGGCTTCTATTCCAGCGTGATTGACCAGTGGCTGGGCTTGGACCCGGTGCCCATCGTGGGCGGGCAATTCGAGCAGGTCCAGTTCGCCTAAGATTTGACGGCCGACCGTCCCACGTTCAACTAGGAGAGGCCTGATGTTAACCACCGTCGCCGCAGGGCGCGTTTTTGACTATAACTACTGCATCGGCATGTACGGCATGTCCGGGCAGGGATTCTGGTCGCCCCAAGATTTCGTCTTGGGTGAGGGTGACCTCATCTATGTCATCAGCCGGGGCGTCGAAGAGATCGGCCAGCGCATCACACGGGTCACCCGTGACCACCAGTTCCTGGGCCAGTTCGGCGCATCGGGACGGGGCGACGGCCAGTTCGTCTGGCCCAGGTCCATTGACCTGGACAGCAACGGCAACGTCTATGCCTCCGACGACTTCCTGCACCGCATATCGGTCTTTGACAAGGAAGGTGGGTTCCTGTCTTCCTGGGGGACCGCCGGCAGCAAAGAGGGAGAACTGAACGGCCCGTCTGGAATCGCCTTCGACGCCGATGACAACATCTACGTGGTCGACAGCGCTAATAACCGCATCCAGAAGTTCACCAAAGACGGCTCTTTCCTAGGCAGCTTCGGGCAGGCTGGTGACGGGGAGGGCGAGTTCGACCTGCCTTGGGGCATCTGCGTGGGTCCGGACGGCAACGTTTACGTAGCCGACTGGAAGAACAACCGGGTCCAGAGTTTCGACGCGGAAGGCCGATTTAAGGTCATGTTCCAAGGCGCCGACAACGGCGTTGGAGACCTGCACGGCCCCACCGGCATCGCGGTCGACTCCGAGGGTGATGTATATGTCACCGACTGGGGCAATCACCGGGTGCAGATCTATGGGCCCGACGGTCATTTCGTCACCACCCTTGTGGGCGATGCCCAGACGCCTTCACCTTGGACCCAGACCTACATCGACGCCAACCCGGACATCGTGAAAGCACGGCGCCGGGCCAACATGGAACCTGAGTGGCGCTTCCGGAGGCCCGTGGCGGTGAACGTCGACGCCAATGACAGCATCTTCGTCCTAGAGACCGCCCGCCACCGCCTGCAGGTCTACGACAAGGTAAAGGACTACGAGGAGCACTCGCTGAATCTTTAGGGACCTCCCTTAGTTCTTATGTAACAAGATGGCCCCAGCCGATTCGTCGGTCGGGGCCATTAAGATTTCTGCTCATCCGGAAAGTCGGCGACAACGATGATGGACGAATCGAAAAATCGACATCTCCAAGGTATGGGTTTTTTGCCGTATCGGAACATTATTGACCTGCTGACTGATACTGTTATATATTTCCCAGAATTACTCCTGTACCGTAATCAAAAAATGTGGGTTGCTCCCGAATGCATTGGATAAAAGTCATCGCAATTCGGCTGTGAAACAATATGCGTAAGATCCGCCGGTTCTTTGATGCCGTGTCCTAACTCATCCGAGAGAATCCTCGCCTAACTGCCTATACCACCAACGGCGCCTCACCGCCCTCGGGAACATCCACCTCGAAGGCGTTCACGTTCAGGGCCAGCATGGAGTAGTAGCCCATCATGGTGGTCAACTCCGTTAGCAGTTGGGCGCCGAAGTGGTCTAGGGCGGCTTTGAACGTGGCCTCGCTGACGCGGTTGGTGTGGAACAGTTCCGTGGCGTAGTCCACCACGATCTGCTCGGCGTCATCGAGTTTGGGCAGGGGTTTCTTGTCCCGCAATGCGTCTACGAATGCGTCGGGGATCCCCTCCTGCCGGGCCCTAGCGGCGTGGGCGAACCAGATGTACTGGCAGTCTTTGGCCCGCGCGGTCATGATCATGACCATCTCCTGGATGTTCTGGGGCAGTTCCGACTCCTCCCTGAAGTAGAAGACCAGGTGGTTGGCCCGTTTTCGCATCTCGGGACTGTTGATCATCACTGAGCCCGGACCATTCTCCATGGCGTTGCTGCTGATCGCCACTTCGTGGTCAAAGGCCTCCCGGTACTTCTCAGGCACTTGGTCTCTGGTTACCGTGGGTGTTCGCGCCATTGGGTCCCTCCGTCATGTTTCCTGTGGTTTGTTGGCTTTGGCCGCATGATAACCAGGAACCTTCCAGTAGGGCAAGATTTGGCCTGGATCATGGGCATTATTGGTAGAATCAAATACAATAGGGCGAATCAGTTCGCATCACCCGATCGCTTGAAAGGACACACAGTTGAATTTCACTCACGTATATTCGGGAAATCCGGTTGACCGGGGCGAGAAAGAACGCCGCGACGACCAATGGATAGCTGACAAGGCAAAGGATGCAACTAGCAAGTTTTTACCCCTACGAGACCTAAATGTCCTGGTGACCGACGGTGAAGACCGCCTGGGATGGATCGGCGGCGCCGATCTGAACCGGTTGGGCATAAACTCTAGCCCAGTGTTTCTCGGGCTTCTGGGTGAGACGGCCCATTTCACCGTGGACATTTCAGCGCAAGACAAAGCCGTGGCTGAACTCAGCAACGGGAACGGGTACCGGTTCGTGGACGCCAGGTCGGTTACTGAGATACTCAGCGGCCCCGACTCGGGCATCGTCGCCCAAGCCAGGGCCCAGATCAACTGGCACAACCGCAACGGGTTCTGCGCCATCTGCGGCGGCGAGTCCTACATGATTCGGGGTGGTCAAGTGCGCAAATGCTCTAAATGTGAAACAGAGAATTACCCCCGCACCGACCCCGTGATAATAGTCGTGGTCTCCGACGGCGACCGCTGCTTGCTGGGGCAGTCCCGACGGGGACGCTTGAACCGCACCAACACCTATTCGGCATTAGCTGGGTTTGTGGACCAGGGTGAGTCCATCGAAGAAGCAGTGGCGCGAGAGGTAATGGAGGAGGCCGGCATTCAGGTCGGCCAGGTCCGCTATCACTCGTCTCAGCCCTGGCCGTTCCCGTCGTCGCTGATGATCGGGTGTCACGCCGATGCGGCGACCACCGAGATCAACTTCGACGACGAAGAGATGAACGACGTCAGGTGGTTTTCCAGGGACGAGGTGGCAGCGGCCCTACAGGGTAAGAACGACTCGCTGAATGTCCCCCAGCCGATCGCCATCGCACATCACCTGATCACAGCTTGGGTCAACGGTGGTTAGGGATTAACTCAGATATCCTCGCCTTCCAACTCGAACGGCGAAAACTTGGTCACCCCGTCGCCCCTGCCAGTGATTCCGCCGTCTGGATGCCCAATCAGGTTGCCGCCGGCGTCCAACAGGTCGCTGAACAGGTCGCAGCACTGGTGCACCACGTAATAGACAGTCGCGCCGTCAGGCTACTTGGTGACGGACTGGGGCGGGAATTCCACCTCCCCGGCGTTCAATTCAGCCACCCATTTCGCCAACCAATCGGGTAGCCGGCCAGCGGGCGGTTGGGGCGCTGCTACTAGGACCGATGTCGTTTCGATGTTTCCCATCACGTCCTTGATCTCGATGCCGTGTTCGCCTGTCCGCACACCTTCAAAGATGTATCCCAACACAGGGATGTCGTTGTCGCGCCGGGTTTCAGGGGCGCCGTCGAGCGTTACGCTAACGGAGGCGGTGGAATGGAAAAACAAAGACACCGTGACGGTGTTCCCTTCCACAGAGACCCCCTGAAGCCGCCACTCTTGGACTGGCCTCGGGGTAGGGTTCTCGATCTTCGGCACGGTTGTTGCCGTCGGGGTGACCGTCGCACCTCCAGTCGGCTCCGACGTTGCGTGGCCGGAGCAAGCCACGGCCAAAGCAATGATCAGCCCGGCTACGGTGAATAGTATCTTTTCCACTGGTATCGACCTTGGCGCTTGGGTTGTTTCATACCTGCTAGACGAAGCCGCCGTCGTGTTTGTTACCGCCAGTTACACCTCCCCTAGAACTGTCATTCTGAGGAGCGCCGGAGGCCGACGAAGAATCTGCCAACCACCACCCTGGCAAACTCTTCGCTTTACTCGGGGTGACATCAAGAGAGTGAGGTTCGGTTACCTGCTACTAACTGTATCCCTGTCATTCTGAGGCGTAAGCCGAAGAATCTCTTTGCCGATGGACTACCGTGGCTGAGAGAAACGAGACCCTTCGCTTCACTCAGGGTGACATGGGCGGGAAAGAGGTTTGCATCGAGACGCTCGGTCATGCCGCAATCCACCGGCTTTGCCCGCACCATCGACCGAGGGTACCCCTCTTCCGCCCATTGCCCTTATAATAGCCCGCGGCTGCCCTCGTGCTGGGCACGTTCCATCCACCGTTTAGGGAAAAACATTCGGGCGATCCGCCCGGAAGGACTAAGAGAAATGACTCAACCACTTAAGATCGACCGCGATAAGACGGCGGTCGTGATCATGGACTTTCAGCAGAGGATCATCGCCAACAACGCCAGCGAGCCGGAAAACGTGGTGAAACAGGCTTCGGCAGTGCTACAGGGCGCACGGGCCGCCGGCATACCGGTCATCTACGTGGTCCACCGCGGCGGGCCATTTGCCGCATACGCACCTGATGTGGAACTCCACGAGGGCGTGCCGCCGGCCGATGGCGAGATGGTGATCACCAAGGTCAGACCGGGACCATTCTCCACCACTAACCTGGACGTCACCCTGAGAGAGATGGGCCGAGACACCTTGGTTATAATGGGCGTCTCCACCAGCGGCTGTGTGCTGTCCTGCACCCGGTGGGCGGTTGACGTGAATTACAAGTTCATCGTGGTCTCGGACGCCTGTTCCGATGGCGACCCCGAGGTGCACCGCGTTCTGACCGAGAATGTCTACCCTCGGATGGGCACGGTTGTGAATGCTCAGGAATTCCTGAACGCTATCTAAAATCCGGGAGAAAACTGATGAAGTACGATGTGATCGTGGTCGGCGGAGGGTCCGCTGGCTCAGTGGTCGCGGCCAGACTGGCCGAAGACCCCAACACCAACGTCCTTCTGTTGGAGGCAGGGACAGATTATCCCGATATCACCAACCTGCCCTACCACATACAACACGGTCATACTCGGGCCTCCGAAGAACAGGATTCCGAGCATAACTGGGCTCTACGCGGGACAATCACTGAAGAGCAGGGCGAGATTCACGTGGCCCAGGGCAAGGTCATCGGCGGAGGCGGGTCGATCAACGGACAGGTCTACCTCCGAGGCATCCCCCAGGACTTCGACGACTGGGCGTCTTGGGGCAACGATGAATGGTCTTACACCAAGGTCCTGCCCTACTTCCGGAAGCAAGAGACCGACATGGACATCCGCGACGACTACCACGGGACCGACGGCCCGATACCCGTCAGCCGAAAGGCTGGCGAGACCTGGCCCGTGATCCAGTCGGCCTTCCACACAGCCTGTCTGCAGAACGGCTACGACACTACCGAGGACATGAACGGCCCGAACCCCACTGGGGTCAGTGTTGTGCCGATGAACAACCAGAACGGCGTGCGTATGAGCACCGCCATCACCCACCTTGCGCCCATGCGCCATTGCATGAACCTCACCGTCCGCGGTAACGTGTTCGTCCATCAAGTACTGATTCGGGACGGTCAAGTTACCGGCGTGGAGGCTGAGAGCGGTGGAGAAGTGTTCACAGTGGAGAGCGACAAGGTGGTGCTGTCTGCCGGAGCGCTGAAATCGCCCCACATACTCATGCTCTCGGGCATCGGGCCCAAGCAGCAACTGGAAGAGTTCGGCATCACGGTGTTGCAAGACACCCCGGGGGTGGGGGCAAACCTGCGCAATCACCCCATTTCCCCCATTTCCTTCAAGATCAAAGAGGGCATAATGCTCCAGCCCGACGCCTCCGGTGTGCGCACCGCACTGCGTTATACGGCCAAGGGGTCGAACGAATCCAACGACATGATGATGACCACCAGTTCCCTGTTCAGTCCTTTCACCGGTGAGATACTGCCCGGCCGAATCGGCCGAATCTCGTGTGTGATCGAACTGCCGGTCGGCGCTGGGTTCGTCCGGCTGGCTTCCTCCAATCCTTCTGTGCAGCCCAAATTCGACTACCGCTATTTCAGTCATCCGGAGGACATGCGCCGCATGCGGGACGGCATTCGGCTGGCGGTTAAGATACTGGAGACAGACGCCTACAGGGACGTGTCCGAAGCCAGGGTGGCGCCCACTGAAGATATCTTGAGCGACGACGGTGCATTGGACCTGTGGATCCGGCAAACGGTGGGCTCGGCCAGGCATGTTTCCGGGACCTGCAAGATCGGTCCCGATTCCGACCCTATGGCCGTGGTGGACCAGCAGTGCCGGGTGAAGGGTTTCCAGGGCTTGTGGATCGCCGATTCTTCGGTCATGCCTCAGGTGCCCCGGGCTAACGCCAACGCCACCGCCATAATGATTGGCGAACGGGTGTCTGAGTGGGCAGCCTAGGTTTCAAAAGGCGCGTTTCCCGGCCGTTAGGCCGGCGCGACGCCGCTGTATTCGGTCTAGTTAAAAATTGGGGTAATCACCGGAAAATCTGGAGGAATATTTGGCGGTAGCAATCGCCTTTGCGTTTCTGGCGGCCTGCGGATTCGCCAGCGGTAACGTCCTGGTCAGAGTGGGCACCGAAAAGGTGCCAGCGCCAACCGCGACGCTGCTTACCGTATTCAGTGGCATCATCCTGATCGTGGGCTTGGCGTTGGCCCTCAGGCTGGATGAGATCAGTTCGCTGTCAACCGAAGCCCTGGGATGGATCTTGGTCCTCGGGATCTTGGGCTATCCCATGGCCCGGTTGTTCATCATCACCGCGATATCTATGGTCGGCGCAGCCAGGGCGGTTCCAATGGCAGGGCTACAGCCAGTCGTCGCGTTCACGTTGGGCGTGATTCTGCTTGGTGAGCGCCCTGATCTTTTGGTCATCGTCGGCACGCCGGTCATCGTCGTAGGGCTGTTATTGGTTGTTATGCCCAGGCGCGGCGCGAACTCGGGCGATGGCGTGGTCAATGTGAGGCGGCTGGGTTACCTGTTTGCCATCGGTTCCGCTGCCACATTCGCTAGCAGGGACGCCATCAGCAGGCATGTGGTGACCGATCTGATCGACCCCTTGGTGTCCGCGGGGCTGGCGCTGGCCATCGGCGGCACGATATTAGCCGTGATCTTGCATCGGCAGGTGGCAAGGTCAGTTATGGCCGTTCCCAGGAAATACCTGTTGATCTGCGCCCTGGCTGGGGTCTTTCAGGGACTGGCGGTGGCTTCGTTGTTTCAGGCCTTGAGCCGGGCGCCGGTCACGGTGGTGAGCCCGATCTACGCCAGCCAACCGTTGATCACGCTGATATTGGCCCACTTTTTCTTGAAACGCCTGGAAGCGATCGACTTCCTCTTGGCGCTGGGGACGATGGTCAGCGTCGTGGGTGTCATCTTGGTGATTCTCGGGGCCACGGGCTAGGCTCGATACCTGCCTGCCCGCAATTGGGTATCCCGCGACATTTCGAGACTGCCACGCATTGCGAT
>Ga0207963_1000228_pt1 | contig 29387 bp, 23 predicted proteins | sample Knorr_S15_td_NAD_FD_185604 | JGI IMG/M metagenome (GOLD analysis project Ga0207963, IMG submission 185604) | Marine microbial communities from Southern Atlantic Ocean transect - Knorr_S15_td_NADW_ad_2500m_LV_A (SPAdes) (version 2) | ecosystem: Environmental > Aquatic > Marine > Oceanic | place...
AGAGTTTCCTTCGACTCTGACTCGGTCGGCTCGACCATCAGCGCCTCATCGACGATCAGCGGGAAGTACATCGTCGGCGCGTGAATGCCGTAATCGAGCAGGCGCTTTGCGATGTCCAGCCCGGGTCCTGAACCCGGGCCACCGCCGCCATGCGGGATGCAGAAGGTCTTGTGCAGATTCAGGTGGCAGACGTCCGCGCCGATGCTGCCGGGGCTGGTGAGGCCGATCTGTGCGTTCAGGTTCGCGCCGTCCATGTACACCTGTCCGCCATGTTCGTGGACGATGGCGCAAATCTCGCGGATGCCCCGCTCGAAAATGCCGTTGGTGGACGGGTAGGTCACCATGATTGCCGCCAGGTTTTCGCTGTGTTCTTCAGCGCGGGCGCGCAGATCGTCGAGGTCGACGTCGCCGTTGTCGGCGGATTGGCCGCACGTCACCGGCACGACTTTCATCCCGGCCATCACGGCGCTGGCCGGGTTGGTGCCGTGCGCCGATATCGGGATCAGGCAGACGTTGCGTTGCACGTCGCCGCGGCTTTCGTGGTAACGGCGAATCGCCAGCAACCCGGCGAATTCGCCCTGCGAGCCGGCGTTCGGCTGGAGCGACACGGCGGCAAAGCCCGTGATCGCCGCCAGCCAGCCTTCGAGTTGCTTAAAAAGTTTCTGGTAGCCCAGCGCCTGGCCAACCGGCGCGAACGGGTGCAGCGCGGCGAAGCCTGGCCAACCGATCGGGAACATCTCGGCGGCGGCGTTGAGCTTCATCGTGCACGAGCCAAGCGGAATCATCGACGTCGTGAGCGACAGGTCGCGTGCCTCCAGTTTCTTGAGGTAGCGCAGCATCTCCGTCTCCGAATGGTGCTGGTTGAAAATCGGGTGCGTGAGAAAATCCGAAGTGCGCCGCAGCGCCTCGGGAATGGCAATCGCCTCACCGACGGCCAACTCAAAGCCCACCGCTTGGCCGCCGTTGAAAACCGCCAGCAAGTCGGCCAAGTCGGCCGGTGTCACTGTCTCGTCGAGCGCGATGCCGACACGCCCGGCGCCGAGTTGCCGAAGGTTGATCCGCCGTTTCTCTGCCTCGGCAATCACGCTGTCCGCCGCCTGGCCAAGCGCGACAGTGATCGTGTCGAAAAAATGCTCCGACTCCACCGCTTGGCCAAGCTGCCGCAAGCCGTTGGCCAACGCCTTGGCTTGGGCGTGGACGCGTCCGCCGATTTGCCGCAGCCCGTCGGGGCCGTGGTACACGGCGTACATCGAGGCGATGTTGGCCAGCAACGCCTGCGCGGTGCAGATGTTGCTCGTGGCCTTGTCGCGGCGGATGTGCTGCTCGCGTGTCTGCAACGCCAGCCGCAGGGCAGGGCGGTCGTTCGCGTCCTTGGACACGCCGACGATCCGGCCTGGCAGCCGCCGCTTGTGTTTGTCCCGTGTGGCGATGAACGCCGCGTGCGGGCCGCCGTAGCCCATCGGCACGCCGAAACGCTGCGCGCTGCCGATGGCGACGTCCGCGCCGAGTTCGCCGGGCGGCTTGATCTGCGTGAGCACCAGCAGGTCGGTCGCGACGATGGCCAGCGCGTCGTTGTCGTGTGCGCGTGCAATGAACCCGCTCGGGTCGGTCAGCGTGCCGTCGGTGGCCGGGTACTGCAGCACCACGGCAAACACCGGCGTGCTGAAGTCGAACTCGTCCGGATCGCCGGTGACGATCCCGATGCCGATCGCCTCGGCGCGCGTGCGCAGCACGGAGAGCGTTGATGGATGGCAACCGTCTGAGACGAACACGGTATTTGCCTTGTTGCGCGACTGGATGTTGCGGCACATCGTGACCGCCTCAGCGGCGGCGGTGGCCTCGTCGAGCAGCGACGCGTTGGCGATCTCCATGCCGGCGAGGTCGCAGACCATCGTTTGAAAATTGAGCAGCGCCTCGAGGCGGCCCTGCGAGATCTCGGCCTGATACGGCGTGTACTGCGTGTACCAGCCGGGATTCTCGAGCAGGTTGCGCTGGATGACCGGCGGGGTGATGCAGTCGTGGTAGCCCATGCCGATGTACGAGCGCCAAACCTGGTTTTCGCCGGCCAAGCGACGGAGCGACTGGAGCGCCTCGGTCTCGCCTTGGGCGGCGGGCAGTTCGGGCGGCTCGGCGAGGCGGATGCTGCTTGGCGTGCCGGCGTTGATCATCGCGTCGAGCGACTCGTGGCCAAGCGCCGCGAGCATCGCTGCAATGTCGTCCTGTCGCGGGCCGATGTGCCGGTTCACAAACCGATCCGGGTGCTGCGTCAAACAGTCGTTGTCGTGTTTCAAAATCGTTCTTTTCTCGGGGAAAGCCTTTTTCCCGACCTGCGGACAATGTACGGGACAATGGAAAACCCCCACAAGCGAGATTCTCAAATTGTGAATAAATAGTGTGAAACACGGGAACCAATCACGAGTCGCCTCCGCGCTCTCTGCGTTTAATAAAAGAGGTGCAGAGAACCGCACTCCAAGACGCTGCCGCGAACTTTGAGCGACCCGTTTTAGTGCGGCTGGGCGGGGTGCTTGAGGATGAGGATGCAGCGGAAGCCGTAATCCTCGGTGGCGACCTTGGGGGTGACGATGAGTTCGCGGTCGGCGGCGAGCAGCCCGGGGGTGTTGTCGCGCCAGCCGCCGCCGCGCAGGATGCGGCCAACTCCCTCCTCGCTTGGCCAAGCGGTGCACCACTCCCACACGTTGCCCCGGAGGTCGTGCAGGCCAAGCGCGTTGCCCGGAAACGAGCCGACCGGGCTGGTGCGGTCAAAACTTTCGCTGCCGAGTTGCGGGCCGAAGTTGCCGCTGTCGGTTGGCTCCGCTTGGCCAAGCGCGGCGATCCACTCGCTCGAGGTCGGCAGGCGGTAGCCCTCATCGGCGGCGAGCAGGCCGCTCTCGCGTTCGCGTTGGCTGAGCCACGCGCAAAAAGCCTGGGCGTCGTGCCAGTGGACGTTGACGGCGGGGTGGCGGTCGGTGTCCTGAAACCAGGCGGCCTGCCAGCCATTGGTGGTGGCGTTGGCAAAGGCGGCGTAGTCGGCGACGCGGGTTTCCCGTACGCTGAGCCAGATGTCGTTGCCAGGCAGTTGCACGAACTGCATGCCGAGGCTGTTGACAAAAAACCGGTGCTGGTTGATCTCGTGAAAACCGGGCTTGGCCGCCGGGTCGCCGCCGCAACCGGCGAGCATCCAGCCCGCCGCCAGCAGCATCAGCGTTCGGGTGCGTGCAGGCTCAGGCATGGCGTTGGGCGTCGAGCAGTTTTTGGCTGCGCCGCCGCGACGGCACGGCGAGGGCGGTTTGCCGGGTCAACTGCTTGATCTCGGGGCGGCTGACCTTGATTCGGTTTTCGGCGTCGAGCACGTTTTGCCCTCGTAGCAGCGCGAGAGTCCGCTGGCCGATGAGCACTGGCAGCATGCTGGCGGCGCGCAGCCGAAACTGCCGGTACGGCAGCAGGCCGATGTACTCTACGGCGGCGGCGAGGTGCGCGGCCGCCTTGTCGAGGTATCTGTCGTAAACGGGGCGGAACCGGTCGATGGTCTCCGGCGTGAGCAGGTCGTGCGGCGTGAGGTCGTGCTCGGCCAGCACGGCGCTGGGCAGGTAGCAGCGGCCCATGCGCAGGTCGGCCGGGATGTCGCGCAGGATGTTGACCAGTTGCAATCCCTTGCCGAAACGCACGCCGGTCTCGAGCAACCGCGCCTCGGTGGCGGCATCGGCCTCGAAGAGGTGCGCGAGCGAAAGGTGCGTCCAGAATTCACCGACACAACCGGCGACGCGGTAGGTGTAGTCGTCGAGTTCCTCCTCGCGCGCCAGCGGGATGATCGTGTCGCCGGTGGCGTAGGCGAAGCGCTGGAGGTCGAGCATCTGCCCGCCGGTGATCGTGTCGAGCACCTGCCGGATGCGCTGCCGGTCGGCGTCGGAAAACTGCTCGAGGTAAGTGACCGGCGCGGCGGCGTTCTCGAGCAGTTGCACCTCGGCGGGATCGCGCTGGAGCCGGGCGAGGATCGCGAGGTTGGGCAGCGCACCGGTGCGGCCCTGGATGCGCTCGTTGAATTGCTCGAGCGCGAGCAGACGCTGGTCGGTGGGGCCGCCTTTCGAGTCGGCGACGGTGTCGGCGATGCGGGCGAGCAGGTAGCCGAGGCCGATCTGCGGCCGGATGCGCGGCGGGAGCGCCTTGAGGGTCAGGTAAAAGGAGCGGGAAGTTTCCTTGAGCAGCGAGTCGATGGCTTGGTGGATCAGCTTGGACATGACTCGCGCGCTGTTGCCGCCGGGCTAACCGGCAAACAACCAGTAGCCACCGATGAACATTGAGGCGGTGCAGCAGGCCAGGCCGAAGCCGTGGCCAAGCTGCGGGCGGCCATTGGCCAGGCGCCTGGCCAAGCGGCCCAGCCCGGCGGAAAACAGCGTCATCGCCGCGACGGTGGCCAGGGCGTAGGCGGCGAGGTAGAGGGCGACGCCGCCGAAGCTGGCGATGGCGAGTGTCGGCAGCACAACCCAGAGGTGCGTGCCGCCGGCGGTGCCGTGCAGCAGTCCGATGCCCAGCGCGGCGTGCGAGTGTTTGTGGCTTGCGCGGGAGTGCGCCTGGCCAAGGTGTGCGTGGATGTGCGAGTGCCGAATGCCGAAGTGATCGTGTTCGTGGGTGTGGACGCGGTGCCGCAGCAGGGAGCGGATGCCCAGCGTGCCGACGGCGATCAGCAGCACGCCGACGAGTTGCTCCGCGCCGCTGGAGAGCCACTCGGCGGCGGCAGTGCCCTTGAGGAGCCATACGAGCAGGCCGATCAGCGCGACGCCACCGGCGTGGCCAAGGCCCCAGTGGAGGCCCAGCCGCCACGTTGCGTGCTGTTCGCGGCGTGCGGCGAAGGGTGCCAGCGCGGCCAAGTGGTCCGCCCCGCTGATCACGTGGGCGAATCCCGCCGCAAAACCGATGAATAAAAGTTCCATACCCTTGAACGGGCACACTATTTAGCAGAGGCGGCCCGTGCGTGAAAGCGCAAAGGTGCGCGGATTCACCTCGCGCCGGTGCCGATGAAAACGACCGGGATGGTGCGGAAGAGGATCTTGATGTCGAGCCAGAGCGACCAGTTGTCGATGTACTCGAGGTCGAGGCGCACCCAGTCGGAGAATTCATTGATCTCGTTGCGGCCACTGATCTGCCACAGGCAGGTGAGGCCGGGCTTGACGCTGAGGCGGCGGCGGTGGGCGAGATCCTCGAAGCGCCTGGTCTCGTCCACCGGCAGCGGCCTTGGGCCGACGAGGCTCATGGCGCCCTTGAGGACGTTGAACAACTGGGGCAGCTCGTCGAGGCTGAACCGCCGCAGGAACCGGCCGATCGGCGTGATGCGCGGGTCGTTGGCGACCTTGAACACCGGGCCGCTCATCTCGTTCATGGCGGCCAACTCGTGCTTGCGCTGCTCGGCGTTGGTGCCCATCGAGCGGAACTTGTACATGGTGAACGGGCGGCCGTTGATGCCGCTGCGTTTTTGCCGAAACAGGATCGGGCCGGGGGAGGTAATCTTCACGGCCAGGGCGCACAGCAGCAGCACCGGCGAGAGCAGCACGAACATGGCCAGCGCTCCGCCGAAGTCGATGGCCTGCTTGGCTAGACCCTGCAGCGAGGCGGCCGGTGCGGAGTGAAACACCAGCAGCGGGACGCCATGAAAATCGTCGACGGCGGTGCGGGCAATCTGCGTGTTGAAAAAATCGGCGGCAAGCCAAACCTCGACGCCCTCGAGTTCGCAGGCGTTGATGACCTGCTCGATCTTGTCGAACTTGGTGTGGCCGGCGTTGATGAGGACGACATTGGCAGAGTGCTCGTGCATCTGGCGCAGGAGGTCGTCGATCGGTTCGCGGTCGATGTTGAACTGCAGCACGACGCGGTAGCTCGTGTCGTTGGTGTCGTCGATGCGGCCGAGCATGTTCTGCGTTTCCTCCGGCGAGCCGAGCAGGATGATTCGTTTCTGGAGGTCGGCGCTGGTCAGGCGTCGCCGCTGCCAACGAAGCGAGCCTTCCTCCTTGGCCCAGGCCAGCGCGATGCTGAGCACGGCAAAAATCAGGATCACCGAGCGGGTGAGCTGAATCCTGAAGGCGAACATCACGGTGATGATGAGCAGGGTGATCAACACGGAGGCCTTGGCCAGCGGCCAGACGGTCTGGGCGCGGCTTGGCCAAGCGGAACGCGAATAAAACCCCTGGGTGTCCAGGACGAACGGAGCCACAAACAGGAGCAGGACGCTGATCCAAACGTACGCCCCCTCGAAGGGCGCGATTTCAGCCGTGCCACCGAACACCTCGAAGGGCAACACCGTGCGCAAACCGTGTGCCAGCCAAAGGCTGATCGCAAACACCAAGCCGTCGAGCACCTTGTTGATGCTTGTCTGGATTTGTCGTTGGTTGCGCAGCATATGGATCGGGTGGCCCTGTTTGGCAAGGCCAATGTGTAAGCTCGAGTTGGCAGGGAATCAATCTCCAGTCGGCCTGACACCAAGGGAGAGGTTGGACATGAACGCTGCTGAAAGGTTCAAAACCCGACGGCCAAGCTCACCACTGCTCCTCGATTTTTTCGCTGAACAGGTGGTTCAGCTCCTCCTTGAGGCGTTCGACGGGCAGGCCGACCACGTTTGAAACCGAGCCGGAGACTCGCTTGATAATCTTGTGCTTGTCCTGCTGAATGGCGTAACCACCGGCCTTGTCGAGCGGATCGATCCCGGCCAGGTACTCGCCGATCTGCTCCTTGCTGAGCGGCAGGAAGGTGACGTTGGTGATCACCGAGAATGTCTTGTTGATTTCGTCGTTGTGATAAATCAGCGAGACGCCGGTCGAAACCTGGTGTGTGCGCCCCTGCAGTTGAGCCAACATGCGGCCAGCCTCCTCGATATGGGTTGGTTTGCCGAACAGTTCATCCTCGAGGTAAACGATCGTGTCAGCGGCAATCACCAGACATTCCGGGTGCAGCTCGGCGATCGGCTCGGCTTTGGCCTTGGCGTTGGCTTCGCAGAGGTCAGGGATGAAGTCGCTGGCTTCCATCACTTCCTCCGCGTGGCTGGGCACGACCTCGAACTCGATATCCATCGAGGCGAGCAACTCCGATCGTCTCGGAGAGGTGGAGGCAAGGATCACTGGGGGTAAATTTTCCATTGGGGACCAGTAACTGGCTCTGGTTAAAGAAACAATCTACGTGATTTTACGCTGATCGCAAGCGTGGGCTGCTGCGATGAAGCCCTCGAAAAGTGGGTGCGGCTTGTTGGGTTTACTCTTGAACTCGGGATGAAACTGGCTGGCCACGAAAAACGGATGCCCGGGAACCTCCACGATCTCGACCAGCTTGCCGTCCGGCGACGTGCCGCTGAACGTTAACCCGGCTGCCTCGAACGCCTCGCGGTAGGTGTTGTTGAACTCGTACCGGTGCCGATGCCGCTCGTGAATTTCCTCGCTGTCGTACAGCCTGGACACCAGCGAGCCGGGCTCAAGTTTGCAGGGCTGCGAGCCAAGGCGCATCGTGCCGCCCTTTTCGGTGACTTTCTGCTGTTCGTCCAGCAGGGCGATGACGGGGTGTGCGGTGGCGGGGTCAAATTCGGTGGAGTGAGCGCCCTCGAGCTTGAGCACGTTGCGCGCAAACTCGATGGTGGCGATCTGCATCCCAAGGCAAAGGCCGAGGTAGGGGATGTTGTTTTCGCGGGCGAATTGGGCTGCCTGTATTTTGCCCTCCGTGCCGCGCTCGCCGAATCCGCCCGGCACCAGGATGCCGCTGCACCCCTCGAGTGTCTCGGCAGCGCCGTTTTCCTCGATATCCTCCGCGTCGATCCGCGCAATCTCGACGCCGCAGTCGTTGGCCACGCCGCCGTGGATCACCGCCTCGTAAACCGACTTGTAGGCGTCCTGCAGTTCCACGTACTTGCCCACGACGCCGATGCTCACCCGGTGGCGCGGCTTGATGAGTTTGCGGATGATGTCCTGCCAGTGCGCCATGTCGGCCGGCGGAGTGTCGAGTCCAAGCTGCTGGCAGATGAGGTTGTCCATCCCCTCGCGCTGCAGCATCAACGGCACTTCGTAAATCGAGTGCTCGACGTCCATCTCCTCGATCACTGCCTCGTATGGCACGTTGCAGAAGAGCGAAAGTTTTTGGCGATGTTCCTTGGACAGCGGTTTTTCGCAGCGGCAAACAAGGATGTCCGGCGTGATGCCGATTTCGCGCAGCTTGGCCACGCCCTGCTGGGTCGGCTTGGTCTTGAGCTCGCCGGCGGCCTTGATGAACGGAACGAACGTGACGTGCAGAAACAGGACATTCCCCCGGCCGGCGCCGAGCGCGAACTCCCGGATCGCCTCGACGAAGGGCAGCCCCTCAATGTCGCCGATGGTGCCGCCGATCTCGGTGATCACCACGTCGACCCCGGTTTTTTCGCCGATCTCCCGGATGCGTTTCTGGATTTCATCGGTCACGTGCGGGATGACTTGCACAGTTTTGCCGAGGTAATCACCCCGGCGTTCCTTGTCCAGCACTCGCTGATAAACCTGTCCGCTGGTGAGGTTGTTGAACCGGGTCAACTTCGAGTCGGTGAAGCGCTCGTAGTGGCCAAGGTCGAGATCGGTCTCCGCGCCGTCGTCGAGCACGTACACCTCGCCGTGCTGGAACGGGCTCATCGTGCCGGGATCAACATTCAAGTAGGGATCAAACTTCTGCAGCGTGACCTTGAGTCCCCGGTTCTCCAGCAGGGTGCCGATGGAGGCCGCGGTCAGTCCCTTGCCGAGGGAACTCACCACGCCGCCTGTTACGAAGATGTGCTTCACTGTGTTGTTGTCAGGAGTTGTCTCACCCGTTCCAAGTCTTCCGGGGTATCGATGCCCACGCTGTCGTGTTCCACCACTGCGACGGCGATCGCGATGCCACTTTCCAGCGCCCGCAGTTGCTCCAGTTTCTCCGCCTGCTCGAGAGGGGAAACCGGCATCTCGACCAGCCGGAGCAGGGTGTCCCGGCGGTAACCGTAAATGCCGAGATGCTTCAAAAACGGAAACGCCGCCAACGGCGACCCGCTTGGTTCGTCGGCGGCGTCACGCAGATACGGTATCGTACGCCGCGAGAAGTATAGGGCATGGCCGGCAAAATTGACAACGACTTTCACCGCGTTGGGGTTGTCGTACTCCGAGGGGTCGGCGATTGGCACCGCAGCGGTGGACATTTCGTTGTCATTGAGCAACGCGGCCACTTGGTCGATCACGCCCGGGTCGATCATAGGCTCGTCGCCCTGCACGTTCACGACGGCGTCGAATTCGCAGCGCTTGGCCACCTCGGCCACGCGGTCGGAGCCGCTTGGGTGATCGGTTCGGGTCATCTCGACCCGGCAAAAGTTGGCCGCCGCGTCGGCGATTCGTGGGTCATCGGTGGCCACGATCACCTCGCTGATCCGCTTGGCCAAGCGGCACTGGTCGACGACATGCTCGATGATCGGCTTTCCGGCCAGCAATTCCAGCGGCTTTCCGGGAAACCGGGAGGAGCCGTAACGGGCGGGTATAATGCCTGCAATGTTCATCTTCAGTCGCCCAACCGGGCTGCTTGGCCAAGCCGGGCATCCTAAGCGGACAGGGACAGATAACCTAATGGAGTTTCAAGTTTCAAGTTTCAAGTTTTCAGCCCCCAATGCGTGCCCCTTTTCAGTGTTCAGTTTTCAGGTCTCAAAATCCGTGTCCATCCGTGAAATCCGTGTCCCTTTTTGTGGCTTTTCGCGCCTTTCGTGGTTGATGAATGTTTTCTTTTGCCGGGCGTTGTGAATAACTCTTGGTTGCCTCCCCTGCGCTTGGGTGCGTAAATACCGCCTGACCAAGTCATGAAGGCTCTGTTGGCAAATCCGCTGGAGCTGGCCTCTCTTTCTGAGAAGGACAAGGGAGCGTTGGTTCGCCTGTTGTCCGACCCCGACCCCGAGGTGTTTCAAGCTATCCGGCAGACATTGGTCAACTGCGGCATCGAAGCCCGGCCCTGGCTGAAGGCCGGTCTCAATAGTGGGGATCGACTCGTCCGCAAGCATTCATGGGAACTACTCACGCAACTGGAACGATGTGTGGCGGACCGTGAGTTCGTCGCCTTTTGTAATCGCGGCGGGGAGCAACTCAATCTCGAGAAAGGCCTGTGGCTCTTGGTCCGAACGGCCTTCCCCGGTTTCGACCAGGGAGCCTACCAGGCCCAACTGGATGGTTATGCAGAACAGGTGCGCGAAGTCTGCGATCCAACCCAAAGCAAGCCGGCCGCACTGATGGCCATCAACCGTGTCCTGTATCGGAAGGAACGTTTCCGCGGCGACAAGGCGAGCTTCTACGATCCGCAGAGCAGCTATCTCAACCGGGTTATCGACCGCCGCTTGGGCAACCCGATCAGCCTGTGCCTCGTGTATCTTTTTGTCGCACGCCGGCTTGGCCTTCCGGTGACCGGCGTGGGGATGCCGGGCCATTTCATCCTGCGACTGCAGTCCCCGGCGTTCACCATTTATATTGACGCATTCAACGGGGGTAATTTTTTGACCCACTCCGATTGCGCCACCCGACTCAAGCAGTGTGGCTATGGGTTGGATTCAGGCTTTCTTTCCACGACGACTCCGCGGCGGGTTCTGATGCGCATCTGCTCAAACCTTCACCAGATTTACCAGAAAAACAGGCATCTCGGGGAGCGGGATCGCATCCAAAAATACCTCATCAAGCTCGCCAGTTGACGCGCCCCACCCGGTCAAGCGCTTGGCTGAGGGGTCGGTTCGGGAATGAAGCTGGATTGGAACCCAGCCGAAGTGTAGTTGACCAGGTTCTTGATGATCCAGTCGGCGCTGCCGCCCATGTCCCCCTCGTCGTTGAACCAGTCGATCTGATCCATCAGCGTGATCGTCATCACCACTGTTCCCCCGAGGAACGCCCACTTCCAGTTAAGTTCCTCGTCGGTTTTATCCGGGAGCGACCGCTTGAGTTCCTTCTGAAACGCCGTCAGGGAATCGCCGAGGTGTTTTTTCATCAATTGATGGTAGGCGAAATTCGGCTCCATCCGCAGCCAGGCAAAGAGCTTGAGAAAATCCTCGCCCCCTTCGTCGGCATTGTCGCGAAGCCGGATGAACGGCTCGACGTACGCCTTGATGATGTCGTCCATGCCAAGGGGTTGGCCGCCGGCTTCAAGGGCGTATTGACCAAGCAGGTTCAATCGGGCTTGATTGATCGGCACGAGCCGCCGCTCCAAGATGGCGTCGAGAAGGCCGTCCTTGTTTTTGAAATAGTAATGAACCATGGCCATGTTGACGTCCGCCACCTTCATTACTTCACGCAAGGACGTGGCCGTCACGCCGTTTTGGCCGAACAACCTTTCGGCGGTGTTCAGCAGCAAAATGCGGGTTTTTGCACCCTTATTCAGGCCATTACTTTTGTCAGCCATTCAAAAAACAGTCAACTGACTAACTTAAAAAAGGCGAAATGTCACATTTTTTTTCAAAAAAAATCTCGAAAAATCGATTGACACGAATCAATCAGTTGATAGATTTACGCGACTGGCTGCCTTTCGTGAGCGCTTGCGCCGGCGGGAGAGAGTGAGCAAATCTGTTAAGTATGAGCGTGGAATCATGTTTTTGATCCGACAAAGCCGAAGGGCGCTGGGCATCGCAATCGCCCTGATTTGCCTGTTCCCCAGCTTGGCCAAGGGCCAGTTTTTCGAGGAATCTGCAGTGTGGGAGGGAACCGACTCGATCGGCAGGGAAGTCGTCCTGTACAGCTCCCCGGAGGGCCGGTTCTATTCCCGGTACCCGTTGCTGACATCCGCGACCGGTGACGGTCACGGTGTTTGGTCGATCGACTCCGCCGATAACACGATCCGGTTTCGTTCCCTGTCGGGTGAGGTCACCACTTTCCCGGTCGACCTAATTTCCCGAAGGTACACTTTGGCCAAGGGGCAGGAGGGGGCGATCGTCCTGACAGCGGGGGACACGGGGCATCGGCTGACACTCAAGCCGACCGATGACACGCCCGACTTTTTGCCCGAGGAAATCATTGAGTATTCCATCCAAGTTCCGAAAAATGTTTTTTACGATCCGGCCAACCCGGTCGGGCATGGATTGAATCTCGACTCGTGGACGCCGCCCGGCGTGGTGTTCTCCGACAGCACCGGCGCGGAGATTTCACTTAAGGGAGCGGACAGGGAATTGTTTCGCGTGCAACGCAACGAGGCGGCCGGACACACGCTGGTATACCTGGCCGAACCGCTTGCGGCCAAGGCGGATCAGTCGGGATACGAACTGGACATCATCCGTCGAGAGGGCTTGGCCAAGCGCCCGATTATTGCCGCCTCCAACGAGCGGTTTTTGATTCATGTGAATCCCGGCGACTCCGTGGTGGGCGGCCTCCCGCCGATCTTTGCGTTGCCGCCGATCTTCCTCGGCCCGGAGCCGGATGCGCCGCTGAAGATCCAGTTTTTTGGGGCGAACAATTACACCTTGTCGGTGGAGGACTCAGCCGACTTGGCCAACTGGAAAACAGTCGGGAGCCTCGACGGCGAGGGGGAAACCGTCGAGTGGATCGACTCCCGCAATAACCGGCCCAGTGCGTTGTATTACCGCATTCGATTGACCCCGAAGGAGTTGGCTTCGCCGGGGGTGTTCGATTTCAGCGGAGGCAAGCCACTCGATCCCGGCAGCAAACTGGCACAAGACCTGGCCAAAACCGTGCTGGCGAGGTTAAACATCGATGGACGCAACGTCACGGAGGCGACCGTGGAATCCGTCGTCCGGTTGCTGCCGCCTATTTTCGGCCCCCAATATTTGGTTGAGTTGCGCGGCAACAATGAACAGCAACAGCCGGTTTCGGTTTACGCCGAACTCGCCGAGGCCGGCGTTCAAAAAACGCATTTCGTGACGAAGCTGAACGTGGACGATCGGTGGGAGATGCTTCGTCGCATGGAGTCGATCGAGTTGGATGACGGCTTGGCCCTTGCGCCGAATTCTCCCAATGCGGATCGGTCCGCCACGTCCGCGGAGTTTGCGTTGGCCGACCTGAATGAGCGCACCGGAAATAACTGGTCACTGGTTGAAGTGATTTCCAGCCTCGGAACGGGAGAGGCAACAGATCACTTGGTCTTGAGCCTCGCGACACCGGAAGGCGAGACGGCGACGGTGTTTGTTGAAGTCGGAATGAACCCGGAGACCAACCAGAGCGAAGTGCTCACGGCGTTCACGCAGTCGGAGTTGGGGATCACGGTCGTCCCGCTCGAGACCGGGGATGCGCCTGAAGTTGGTGACGAGGATTTCTCGCCCCTTGTCCTGTGGAGTGTCGAGTTGAACCCGGTCAAAACCGATTCGCCCTTGGCCAAGCGCTTGGCCGGGTTTGTCCTTGGCCAGGAACCGGCAGCCAAGGACGGCTTGAAGTTGAAGCGAATCGTCGCCGTCACCGAGGCCAAGGCAGCGGACTCCGCATCCTATTTTGTCGAACTGCTCGCCTCGACGGAAGCCGGCGCAACGGTGCTGATCCAGGCCCACGTGAACGAACTGGAAGACGGTCAGCTGGGGTTGATCAGTTTCCAGATGGTGGAGGGCGGATAAAATGGCACAGACCCATTTCGGTGCTTTCTCGAGGGCATGTTAACAGTAGGGAACACACCAAAACACAGGCCGCGCCCGCAAAAAGTGGGCGCGGCTGGCCCTCAAAAAACGGGCAGAAAACCGGCGAAAAAAAATGAAAAAAGGAGGTTGACAAATCAATCAATCAGTTGATAGGTTCTCTTCTGTTCGAGTTATCGACCTTTATTTCGATAAAAAACAGTTGAAAATCAATGAGTTGGTTCACCTCCAAAGGAAACGAAAAATGAGAAAATACAGATCATTCAACAGGGATATTCACGATTCACCCCTTTTTTCACGCCTTGACGCGTTGGCCAAGCGGGTGTCTGATCGGCATCCGTCTTTAACTGGGAAGGGGCTGTTTCAGCGGGTTGGCATTATGAATCGTTTGCATCACTTCAAGTCTTTGTGCCGGGGGATTCCGGCGTTGGCGTTGGTTTCCGGGTTGCTTTTTGGCATGCCGGGAATGATTCCGGTTTCCAACGGGTTGGCCGGGCCGGAGGATAACCTACCGGAGATCATCAGCATTCAGTTGGAAGTCAGCGAGGTGGTGGTCACAGTACGCGTGCCCAAGGGCATCACGAAAGTCACGCTGGAGGGACGCTCCCGGCTGGGCAGCGGCAACTGGGCACCGCGTGCGATCAAGCGGGTGGATGGCAGTGGCGGGTTGCTGGTGATCCGGATTGCCTACTCGAAGGCCAACGAAATCCTTCGCGTTCGAGGGGATGCCGAGGAGGAACTGCCGGCAGCGTTTTACAAGGGAACCACTGATTTCAACGGCCAAAAAGATGATAGCGAAGGACTACTCGTGGCGGATGGAGGAGCTCCTCCTGGTCGCGGAAACGAATTCGATTCTGTGGCCGATGCCGAGGATGCCAGCAAAGATTCCGGTGATGCCACTCGCGATGTCGTCGAGTCGGACATCTGGAGCATCCACAACGACACGCTTTATTTCTTCAACACACTGCGCGGCCTGCAGGTGATCGATCTCAAGGACAAGAGCAACCCGGTCATCCGCGGCGTGCTGCCGATGCCGGCCGCCGGCGAGCAAATGTACACGCTCGGCGACGACCACGTGATCCTGCTCGCCCGCGACGGCTGCAACTGGTGGGGCAACAACGCCGAGAGCCAGGCGATCATCGTCAACGTCACCGGCGACACGCCGGTGATCGCGGCCAGCGTGCCGGTGAAGGGTTACATTCAGGAGAGTCGTCTCGTCGGCACCGCGCTGTACATCGCCTCACAGACGTACATCACGATGGAAGCCATCAACCCCACGACCGGCGACACGTACACGCGATGGGAATACGGCACACAGGTCTCGTCGTTCGACCTGGAAAACCCGGCCGAGCCGGTCGAGCGCGACTCGCTGTTCTACAGCGGCTACAACAACGACATTTATGCCACCGACAAATTCCTGTTCGTCTCCACGGCTGTCGTGCAGCAGTATTACAAGACCGACCTGCGTTGCATCGATATTTCCGCGCCGGACGGCACGATGGAGGAGGAGGCAACAATCCGCACAGCAGGCCGCGTGGCGGACAAATTCAAGATGCGCCTGAGCGGCGACACGCTCACGGTTATCTCGGAGGAACTCAATCGCAACACCAACGACAATCGCAATCGCTGGTTGACCACGCTCGAGACGTTCAGCCTGGCCAACCCATCCAAGCCGGAAGCACTCGGCGAGTTGAGCTTGGCCAAGGGCGAGCGCCTCTTCGCCACGCGCTTCGACGCCGAACGGGTTTACATTGTCACTTATGAGCGGATTGACCCGTTGTGGATTGTTGATTTGTCCGATCCGCGCAAACCGGAGATCAAGGGCGAACTGGAGGTGCCGGGCTGGTCCACCTACATCCAGCCGCTGGGCGACCGCCTGGTCTCGATCGGCGTGGATGACACGGACAACTCACGCCGGGTGGCCGTGTCGTTGTTCGACGTGAGCGACGTCACCAAGCCGAAGCTCTTCGACAAGGTCACCATGGGCGACCGGTGGTCCTGGAGCGAGGCGCAGTATGACGAAAAGGCATTCACCGTGCTGCCGCACGCCGGGTTGATCCTTGTGCCGTACCAGGGCCACGAGGCCGGCGGCTACGTTAAAAATGTCCAAATCATCGACCTGAACGAAAAGACGCTGAAAAAACGCGGCGTCATCGAGCACGCGCTGCAACCGCGCCGTGCCACCGAGTATCAGGATTTCATCCTGTCGATCTCCGGCAAGGAACTGCTCACGGTGGATGCGACCGATCGCGACAACCCGGTCGTGAAGAGCGAGGTCGAGTTGGCGTGGACGGTCGACCAGGTCATCCCGACGGGCGACTATCTGTTGCAGTTGGCCAAGGGCTCCAACTGGTACTTCGGCGAGCAGGGCGGGCCGTCCATTCGGGTGGCGTCGCAGGACGATCCCGATGCTGCGCTGGGCCGCGTGGTGTTGCCGGAGACCGCGTACCTCTCAGGCGCCTCTGTGAATGGCGAAAAACTGTACCTGTTGCAAACACTGGCATTCCAGTCAGCCAATCCTCCAAAGCCTGTCCCGGAGAAACCCGAGGATGGCGGCGATGATGGTGATGAGGAGAAGCCTGAGCCGGAAGAGCTCAATCCCAACGTTTTCCTGACGGTGATCGACTTGGCCAATCTGCCGGAGTTGACGGTGCTGGGTGAACTGGCCCTGGTCGACGAGCAGATGGGCTGGAGCAACGAGTTCAAGGCCAATTGGCCAAGCGAGGGCAAACTGCTCTGGTCCAATGCCGGGGGGTACCGGTACTGGGGTTGGCGCGGAGGGCCGATGATCGATGATGGCTTGATGGGGGATGTCTGGTGGCCCGGTTACGGCGGGACCGCTGGGCAGTTGCTCTGCTTCGATGTCGGGGACGCCGTTAAGCCGAGCTTGGCCTCGTCCGTCAACCTCTCGGTGGAACAGAGTGAGGATGGCAAAAACAAATACGCCAATCGTTGGAACTTCAGCGAGGCGATCCTCAATGACAACGGCCTGGTTTACTTGAGCAGCCAGCATACGGAGTACATTGAGTTGGAGCCGGAGGAAGATCCCAAGCCTGATCCCGAACCTGATCCCGGTGAGATCGAGCCGATCGATCCGGAGAGCGATCTTGGCCGGGCGTTGGTCAAGGCGGCGATTGCTCAACTCGAGGATGCTGACCTCGAGTTGGTGGATGTGATCGCTTTGGATCGGGTTAAGCTGGAGGATAGCGAATTCATTGAGGTGGTTCTTCACGCCGAGGATGCGGAGGGGAACAAGGTGAAGGTGCTGGCCGAAGTGGAGCAGGCCGATGACGGAAGCTTTGAGATACTCAACGTTGACATAGCGCCGATCGAGAAGCCCGAGCCGGAACCAAATCCGCAGCCGAGAGGGTACTGGATCACCAGCTACGAACTGCACGTGGTTGATTATACCGACATGTTCAATCCGGTGGTACGCGAGCCGGCATCGATTCCCGGGACACTGATCGGTACGTCGCACAGTGGCGCGCTGCTTTACACACAGGGATCGCATTGGGACGAGGAACACAAATGGGACGGCAACTGGCTCGACGCCAGTTCGTACGACGGCCTCGAGGCGTACCTTGTCGACTCGATTGAGCAACCCCGTTATTGGCCCCAATCGTACAGGGTCACTGATGATGGCACGCTTTATCTGACCTTTTCCGAGCTCGAAAAAGTTGAACCCACCGAGGGCGGCCAGGAGCAGCACATCTGGGCCTATTATATGCAATCCCTCGCACTCGACGAGACCGCCAAGTTCGCCTTGCTGGATGAGATCGAGCTGGAGACCGGCATCCAGCAGCTCGCAGACATCGGCGGACGACTCGTGGGGCAGGACAACCAGCGCACGCTGTACCTGTTTGACACCATGAATCCTGCGTCGCTCTCCGTCGCGGGGCTGGGTGGGCTGGACGGCTGCCTGTGGTTTAACCTGAACGGTGCTGCCGGTGACATCGAGTCTGGCCTGTGGCTGCCGCTCGGCAACTACGGCGCGGTGAGGATCGACTGGGAAGACTAAGCCAGGCGCTTGGCCAAGCGCAAAATTTCACTCACTGTCCCGGAGTTGCTCTGCGATGTAAGGCATGTAGGACTCCCGGATGTGCCGGGCCAGGTCCTGCGCGGTTTGTTCAGCACGATGCGCCACCAGACCTTTTTCCCTCTCGTCCTCCGGTGTGCTCGGATCGTCCAGCGGCGACACCCGGTCGAAGTAGCTCTTGGCCTCCGCGTATTCCCCGATATGCATCTTGTGCCAGCCCACGTTGGCCACAGTCAGATAGCCGTTGGGGTCGAGTTTTTCGGCCTTGGCAAAATATTTCCCGGCCTCGTCCGTTTGGCCAAGCTCATCCAGCGCCATGCCGAGGCGTGCGTGCGAATACGCGTCATACCGGTTCAGCGTGATGGCTTCCTTCAGCCAAGCAGCCGCTTTTTTCAGCTCGACCTTTCTCGTCGCCCGGCTTGACTCCATGGCCCTGCGCCGGTGGATTTCCCCCAGCATCCCGGCCGTCTCGAAGTTGGTCGGCTCAATCTCCAGTGCATTTCTGAGGCTCTCAACCTGTTTGGGAAACGACTCGGCCGACCGGGACGCCTCGAGCCGGGCGTGCTCTTGCGCCTGTTGTATTGCCTGTTGAACAAGCAAGCCCGACACACCGCAAACCAACACGGTCAGGAGCAGTCGCACCGGCATCCGCACCGCCACCCAGTATCGCTCAGTGGCGAACCTGATGTACGCCGTCAACAATGCCGCCAGCGTGGCGGCCAGCATGGCGTTGGAGGGAATGTGCAGGTTGAAATCGACAAACGAGTGCAACCCGATCGAGCCCAGCCCGATCGTGCTGCCCAGCACGAACGTCGCGCGGTTGCTGGTCTTGGCCGAGAGATCTCTGGAAGTGCGCTGCGAGTATTTCCAACTCTTGATAATCCCGGAAACCATCGTTCCCAACATCAACCCGACCAGCAGCATGCCGGCCAGTCCCCAGTCCACCAGCGTGTTGAGATAATCGTTGTGCACTCTCACCGGTCGCGACTGCAGCCGCTCCGGCCGATACTCCGGGAAGCGGTGATCGAAATGCCCCGGCCCGACGCCCAGCAGCTTTTCCTCCTTCCACACATCGACCGCAGCGCCCCACAATTCAGCCCGCGAGCCGACGTGTCCCGTCGTGCCCGGCTGGTTGACGTTCCGCAGCCGGTCCTGTGCGAAGTCTGATTTCAGAAAAAACGTCCCGATAAGCCCGAACACGATGCAACTCAGCAGGATGCCCCGCAGTCGAAACTGTCTCCGCCAGCCGAGGACGCCGATAACGGCGGCCAAGGCCAGACTGGTCGAGGCCCAGCCGCCGCGCGACATGCTCACCGCTACGCCGCCCAGCAACAACAAGGCCGAGTAGCCGAGCAGGATACGCATCGGTTGGCTGATGCGGCCGGTCAGCACCGACGCGAGGCAAAGCGGCAGCAGCATCCCGAGGAAGCCGGCGAAATGGTTTGGGTTGATGAATGTTCCGGAGCCGCGCCCCTTGTACTGCTCCGGCCGGGTGAAGTGCCAGACATGATCCACCCCGGCAATCACCTGCACGATGCCGTAAATGGCGATCGCCACGCCGGTAAACACCAGCACGTACAGCGCAAGCTGCGTCCAGTCCGACTTGTGCAGATTGTTCAGCACCACGAAAAACAGCAGCGCATAAACCAGCAGGCGCAGCACCTCGGTGCGGGCCGTGTACTCGACATCCGCCCGGAGATAATGAAACAGCGCGTAGCCAAGAAAGAGCAGGAGACACCCGCCGACCGGCGGAAAAAGCAGGCGATTGCGGCGTGGCTCAAGCCAGATGCGGGCCATCCAAAGAATGCCCGCGGCGGCCACCAGCAACTCCACCACGACAAACTCAGGCGGCCGGACCGCCCCGGTGGCCAGCGCCGAAAAAACGAGCGCCGCCAGCACCAGCCCAACGATCCCCCTCTCACAAAAGCTGTCCAGCGTTTTCCGATTCACAAGACCGCAATTTTAATGGGGAAACACCAGTTTGTAAACGCCGGGCATCAATGTTTCTTTTGCGGCAGCGGGATGTGCTTGGCGAAAAAACGATCCATCATCGCCTGGCAGTAGTCGTTGACCGGCTTGGCCAGGTCCATCGTGTGTGGCCAGCCGTCGAGCCGGCCGTAGGCGTGGGGGATCTTCAATCGCTTGAGATGCGCCGCCAGCGCGTCCGCTTGGCCAATGGGCACAAGCTCATCGATCGTCCCGTGCAGGATCAGCGTGGGCGGGTCGGTTTTGTCCAAATGAAATCGCGGCGACGATTGCCGGTACAACTCCGGCGCCTCGTCGATGGATTTGCCCTGGAGAAAGTTGCTCACCGAGTCGCTGTCCTTTGCAATCTGGGTCGTCATGTCGTACACGCCGTAAATGTTGACGACCGCACTGACGCGGCTGCTGACACCCTTGTTGCCACTGTCGCCCTCGAGTCCGGGATCATCCGAGTAGCCGAGCATCATCGAGAGATGCCCGCCCGCCGAGCCGCCGATCACGGCGATTTGCGCGGGGTCGATGTTGTACTTTTTGGCGTTGGCCCGGAGCCAGCGGACGGCGCACTTGCAGTCCTGCACCGCCGCCGGGAATGGCGCCTGGCCGACCAGCCGGTAACTGGCCGTGGCCACCACGTACCCCTTTTTGGCGTACGCCGCCGTGTAGAAATGGTAGTCCTGCCGCTTGCCGCTCTTCCACGCGCCGCCGTGGATGAAGAGCAGCGCCGGCACCGGCTTGGTGATTTTCGCCGGCCGGTACAGGTCGAGCTGCAGCGAGTGGCCGCCGGCGTTTCCGTACTCGATGTCCTTCTCCAGCACGACGCCATCCGGCAGCGGCACATCCCGCTCGACGATCTCCAGTTTCCCGTTGCCAAACGCCGCCAAAATCTCCAGCCGCGTCTTGTAGCCGGGAGGCGGTGTTGGGGCATTCTGCGACTTCGTTTCCGCACCGACAAAAACCGAACCCACGGTCAAGCCGCAGACAAAGCTGATCCAACGCAATCGAGTATTCATCACTGAGGGGTTATACGCGTCATCACCCAAAAAAGTCACGCTTACTCCACACTCCAGTTTTTACACTCAATTGACGAAGAAACCGCTTCGGGCCAAGCTTGCCCAAGTGCTGTGAATTGGTTTCTCCACCAGATTCGTTTCGTTGTCCTGCTCGTCGCTTGGCCAAGCGCTTCGGCGCAGGAGATCGAGTGGCCGGCGGCTCCTGAGCAGACGGTTTGGCTGGCGGCGGCGCACGGGTCGTTCGGCGATGGCCAGGCCGCAGTCGAACCAATCGACGCCTCGTCGGCGACGAAGCTTGGCCAGGCGCTCGAGCGCCTGGCCAAGGAACACGGTTTTTACGGCGACGGATTGGTTCTGCGGTTTTTACCGGGCGAATACGAGACGCACGGCATCCGGCTGCGCCCCCGCTGGCACGTGACAGGTGCCGGCATCGGCAGGACAACCATCAAGCTCGTGCCAGGCGCGCAGCACCGGAAAATCAAGTCGGCCTATCACAGCGTCATCAGCGGCGGCTGGGGGCCGCAGCGCCCGGCCGGGCGGGACTTCGACAACCTGCGGGTTGCCGACGTGTCGCTCGACTGCAATTGGCGCGGCATGAAAGCGGCGCTCGGGCCGATCCTCAAAAAAGTCGCCGGAGTCGATTTGCTGGCCAAGGAGGCGCTGGTCGAGCGGGTGCGGGTGAGCGGCTTTGGCGCGCAGGGCGGACGGCCGTCGTGGCGCGAGGTGTTCCCGATCCGCGTGATCTCCGGCATGGGCGACGGCGCAAACCTGCCGGGCTACCGCGACGCGGTCATCGAGATTCGCCACTGCATCGTCGAGGGCTTCGTCCGGGGGCCAAGCGCCGGAACGGCTTGGCCGTACTGCACCGGCATCATGGTCAGCCACCGCGGCGCCGACGCGGCGAATGGAACGCTAAGCGTGCGCGTGCATCACAACGAAATCCGGAATGTCACCAACGGCATTGCGCTGGGCGGGGCGTTTTTACAGCGAGCGGAATTTTACGAGAACACGGTGACAAACTGCGGCATCGGGTTCAATTTCGACACCGGTGGAAACCGTGGGGTGGTGATCCGCAACAACCGTTTCATCGCCTGTGTTGGCGGCGGGAGCGTGAACGACGGGAAGGCGTTCGATATTCGGGACAACACGTTTCGTTTGATCGCGCCGGGCGAACCGCGATTTGCGTGGTGGCACAACGGGCTGCGGCTTTGGGATCACACGCGCGGCATTTTGGTGGAGGGCAACCGGTTTGTTTTCGACGGCGAATCGAAGCCGCGCGCGCGCGGAATCCTGCTGCACGGCAAAAGCGTCGGCCTGCGGACATTCAAAAACGAGGCCGGCGATTGGCAGCGTGAAATCGACCCAAACCGTTTCCGCAATAACAGCTACTCCGGCTTGCTGCCGAACCTAGCCGGGCCACAAAAACCGGGCCAACCGATGCACCTGCTCGTCGGCGACCAAGCGGTTCACCTGACCGGCGAAGGAGACGCCGTGCAATTCACATGGCCCGGCGACTAAACCGAGTCAGTCGCCGATCGTGCCGTTGGGGAGTGTTGCCTTTTGAAGGATGATGCCTTCGTGATCGGCCGGGATGAAGCCGATGGCGTTTCGGAGGTTGGCTTGGGTCAGGTTGGCTCCGGCGAGTTTGATATTTCGCAGGTCGGCTCCGGTGAAATTGCACTTGGCCAAGTTTCGGTTTTGCAACTCAACGCCGCGTAAGTCCCATCCCGAAAAATCGCGACCGGCCAAGGCCACTTCCGGCGCGCCATCGACGTACAATTGAATGAGCAACCGGCGGGCGGGTGAGTCGGTTTTCACAGTGCCGTCCGGCAGGGTGGTGTTGTGGAAAATCGTCTCGGGGAAGTGATGCCACGGCGCGATCGTTGCGCCGGTGAGATCGGCGTCGGTGAAGTTAACGCTGCCGAGCACTGCCTCGGCGAGATTCGCTCCGGTGAGTGTTGCACCGGTAAGGTCCGCGCCGTCGAACTTGGCCAAGGCGAGGTCGGCGTTGGCCAGGTTCGCTCCACGCAGATTCGCGCCACGGAGGTCGGCGGCGACCAAATTTCGCCCGGCCAAGTTGCCCTTCGGCAGGATGACCTGCGATCGGACGCGAAAATATCGCGGCCCGGCAGAGGGTTCAATTGTGCGGTTGACGGTGACCGGCTTGGGCCGGAGCCCACCGGCTTTCGTTTGGCCAAGCGGCTGCCAATGAATGAGATCGGCCGATATTTCAAGTTGGGTGTCGGGGATGATCGAAATTGATCCGGGCCGGGTGACCGGCACGGTTTTCCACGATAATATCAGAGGGTCGGTCTGCTCGACGGTCAGTCGAAGGTCGGCCGCTTGGCCAAGCGCGGAGCAAAAAAGCGTCGCTATCAAAAAAACAAATCCCTCCCGGCTTGGCCAAGGAGGGATTCGGGAAAGTTTTTTTTGCCGGTCAGATGACCTCATGCAGCGGTTGGGCGTTGTTCTCGACCAAATAATGCGGCCGGCCGTTGAGGTCTTTAACGGTAGTCGAGTTCGGGTCGATGCCCAAGGCGTGATACAGCGTGGCGTGCACTTCAGCAAAGGTCACCGGGCGTTCGCTGGCTTCGCCGCCAAGGCGATCGGTGGCGCCGATCACCTGGCCATGGTTCAGGCCACCGCAGGCGAGCAACGCCATGGAGACGCGCGGCCAGTGATCGCGGCCGGCGTCCTTGTTGATGGTCGGCGTGCGGCCGAACTCACCCCAGCAAACGACGGCGACATCCTTGTCCATGCCACGTTGGTGCAAATCCTCGACGAGTGCAGTGAGACCTTGGTCAAGCATTGGGAAGTCTTCACGGCCACGGTTGAAGTTGCCGCCGTGCCAATCCCAACGGCTAAATGAAAGAGACACGCAGCGGACACCAACCTCGACCAAGCGGCGGGCCAGCAGGAAGTGGTCGAGTAACTTGGGAGCGCCGTCGGATTGCAGCTTGGCCGTGCCACGGCCGTAACGGTCACGCAACTTCACGTCTTCTTTTTCGAGGTCGAGTGCTTCAGCGAGTTTGCCGGATGTGAGCATGCCGAACGCCTGTTGGTTGTAGGCGTCCATGCCCTCAATCAGGCCGGAGTTATCGACGTCGCGTCGGAGTTGGTCGAAGCTTTGCAGGAGTTTTTTGCGGTCACTTAATCGCTCGAGCGTGATGCCATTGAGTGTCATGTCCTCCTTGCCTTCAGCAGAGGGCCGGAACGCTGCATGAGCCGGGCCGAGGAAGCCGGACTTACCGGGATCACTCCATTGGATGTGGCCGGTCTTGGGCGAGAGTCCGACAAAGGGCGGGGAGTCCGGGTTGACCTGGCCCCTAAGCTTGGACAGGATCGAGCCAATGCTGGGCCAGCCGCCGGGAGGTTGGTTGCGGGGGGCACGGCCGGTCATGCACTGTTCGGCATCGTGTCCGCCAGTGGCACCGACTACAGAGCGGATGACGGTGAACTTGTCCATCATCCTGGCCATGCGCGGGAACTCCTCGCAGATTTGCAGGCCGGGAACGTTGGTGGAGATGGGCTTGAACTCGCCCCGGATTTCCCGTGGTGCCTCCATCTTCAGGTCGAACATATCCTGATGCGGCGGACCGCCCGGCAGGAAAAGATTGATGACCGCCTTGTGCGAGGAACCGATGCCAGCCTTGGCCTCGGCTTCGAGGATGTTGGCCATGGTGAGGCCGCCGATGCCCATGGCACCGATCCGGATGAAGTCACGCCGGGCGATTCCATCGCAGAACTCGCCGCAGCCCCTGCCACCTGCACTGATTTTCAACATGATTGGACTCCTTCGTCATAAGACCTCCGGCACATCCGGAAGCCCGTGTTTTTGGAAAAGGTGCCTATTGGTAGAGGTTAGTCAACTAGAAAAGAATTTTTTTTGCACAGAATCAAAGCGAGCATAACGTAATGATGTCGCGTTGAAATGGTTAATCGTTATTAAGCCCATTATGGTCGACACTGATCCACGACGTATTGACCGAACGCAGAGCACTTGGTTTCTGTGGCGCCCTCCATGAGCCATGGTCGGTGGGACTCATCGGGAGCATATCCGGGGTTTCAGTTTAAAATTACTGATTTCGTCTATTTTCCGCAGGCTTTGTGCCGTTCTCGTCACCTAGTGAGGTGGCGGACTCGAAGTTGCTGGACTCGCTCTTCATTCGGAATTTGTAGGTTTTCCAGAACATCCGGGCGTCAAAATTTGCGGACACGATTTCGTCTACCCACGTGTCACTGGCCAATCGTTTTTCGGAAACGGAAATGTTAATCGCATTCACTGCTCCGACCAAACCACCCAGGAAAGTGACTGGTTTCTTTAATTTTGCGTCTATTCTGGCGATATGAAACTCTTCCTTATCCACCCACAACTTGGCGTCGAACTGGTTCATGAAGCGGTTAACGGTTTTGCTCTTGAGTTTGTGGTCTGTGTTTGGCCGCAGTTGAATGACGTAGGCCGGGCGAGCATTGACTGATTCCACGCCTACCAGGATGGGTATGAATTTTTCCTGGTACAATTCCACGTTCTTCGTGACCAGGTTTTCACTTGTATTGGTGCCGCCTGCTTTTTTACGCGCCAAGTATCGGCGTTGTCGTTCACGGTTCCTGGCTTGTTCACGGGCGACCTGCCGGTGGCTTGCCGGCTTGCCATCCACGCTGATCAGTTCCTGCTCACGTCTGTCGGTGTATGCGCGGTAGGTCTTGGTGTAGCTCTTTCGGATCTTTCCCTTTGAGCCAAGATCTTTGATGGTGGCTTGTCGTAAAAAAGAAAATACGGTTTCGCCCATGCCGTTGCGCTTTGCTGCTTCACGGGCCTTTTCTATGATTTGCCGTGCCGTCCACTCGGGCCGATCGGCCTTGAGCTTGTCTTCAGCGGTGTTTGCGGTTTGGCCGAGAATGAGGACGGCAACCAAAAGTCGACCCAGGGTCAAACCTTGGTAGCGGGCTGCATGGCCAAACCGTGAACTCTCCCATTTCATTCGCAAAACCTCCCTAAGATACACCTTGGTAAGCAGCAAGGTTACTTCTAACTCGTGTCGCTGTTATTGAACCCGATGTCGCGGTTGAAGGGGCTGGGCTTGTCGTAACCCTCGACGTTCGGGAAATGCATGACGGTGCCGATCGCCCCCCACGGGATCATTGCCGAGGCATCGACCTTTTGCATCGACTCGGGGATCCACAGGTTGGATTCTTCACCCACTCGCACCGGCAACTCGAAGTCGGGGAACTGCACCCATAGGCCGGTCTCGTCATAGCCCAGCACCTTGGCGAAAAACTTTTCCTGCGTGATCCCGACCGGCTCCAGAATCTCCGGCGTCTTCAGCACCACCAGCACCACGTCGTTGATGGCGTGGGCGATGGTCATCATCATTTTGTCACTCATGGTTGTCTGGTTTCGCGAACGGCGGCGACCGTAGCCCCGCCGCCCTCGCGCTGCAACGCAAACCTTGGCCAACCGCTGGCGTTGGGGCTATAACGGCGCCGTGCCGAAACGCGCCGAAGCCGCTCAACTTATCGCTGCCGCCGCCGAGCTGCGCGATGCCGTCAACCGACTGGGCTTTTTGCCGCCGGTCGAGTTCGTTTACAACCCACTCGACTATGCTTGGGCGGCGCACGAGCAGTTTCTCAGCCGCTACGGCGGCGGGGCCAAGCGCGCGATTTTTCTCGGCATGAACCCCGGGCCGTTTGGCATGGCGCAGGTCGGCGTGCCGTTCGGCGAGGTGGCCGCCGTTCGCGACTGGCTACGCATCGACGCGCCCATCGGCAAGCCGGCCAAAGAGCATCCCAAGCGCCCCGTGCTGGGCCTTGACTGCCCGCGCAGCGAGGTGAGTGGCCGCCGGTTTTGGGGGTTTTTCGCCGAGAAATTTGGCCAACCGGAGGCCTTCTTCGCCGGGCATTTCGTCGTGAACTACTGCCCGTTGGCCTTCCTCGAGGACACCGGCCGCAACCGCACGCCGGACAAGCTGCCCGCCGGCGAGACCCGGCCGCTTGAGGAAATCTGCAACGCGCACTTGGCTAGTGTCGTGGCGATTTTGCAGCCGGAATGGCTCGTGGCCGTCGGCGGGTTCGCCGAGAAAAAAGCGCGCGAAGTGCTTGGCCAAGCGGACGTAAAAATCGGCCGCATCCTGCACCCCAGCCCGGCCAGCCCCGCCGCCAACCGTGGCTGGGCCGAACAGGCGGAAAAACAACTCAAGGAGCAGGGCATCTGGGGGTGAAGTTTTTAGTTTTCAGTTTGAAAACGGGACACGGATTTCACGGATGAGCAAGGATTTGAAGAACTGAAAACTTTTTTGAGCCACGGAAGACTCGAAAGAACACGGCTCTGCGTTTAATTCAAAGAATGAACCCGTGAAAATCCGTGAAATCCGTGTCTTAATTTTGAAGAACCGGGAGCCGCGAACCAATCTTAAAACTTGAAACTTGAAACTTTAAAAAATACATTGAGCGCGGTTATGTTTGATGACATCGAGGATCAATTGAAAGCTGCTGCGGAACAAATCGTTCATCTCAGGAGGTATCTTTGACGTTCCCAAGACACAAAACCGCCTGACGGAAATCGAGGGGGAGATGTCCCAGGACAATTTCTGGGACAATCGCAGCTACGCCCAAAAACTCGTCGCCGAGTCGTCGTCGATTAAGCGCCGCATCGATCCGTTGCTCAAGGCCGAGACGCAGCATGCCGACATGCAGACGATGCTCGAGCTGGCGGACGGCGAGGACGAGGCCACGCAGAAGGACATTCAGTCCGAGTTGGCGGCCGACTTGGCCAGGTTCACCGGGCGTCTCCAGGCGCTCGAGCTGGAGCTGATGCTCGACGGGCCGCACGACCACAGCAACTGCATCTTCTCCATCAACGCAGGCGCCGGCGGTACCGAGTCGTGCGACTGGGCCAACATGCTCCTGCGCATGTACCAGCGCTGGGGCGAGGAACGCGGCTGGCAGATCGAGATTAGCGAACTGCTCTCGGGCGAAGTCGCCGGCATCAAGAGCGCCACGCTGCTGATCACCGGCGAGAATGCCTACGGCTTTTGCAAGGCCGAGCGTGGTGTGCACCGGCTTGTGCGCATCTCGCCGTTTGATTCGAACAAGCGTCGGCACACCAGTTTCGCCAGTGTCGATGTCATCGCCGAGATCGAGGAGAGCGAGCAGGAGGAACTGCCGCCGGCCGAGTTCGAGGTTGGCACATTCCGCTCCGGCGGCAAGGGCGGGCAGAATGTCAACAAGGTGGAGACGGCGGTGCGCATCCGGCACATCCCGACCGGGCTGGTGGTCGCCTGCCAAAACCAGCGTTCGCAGCACCAAAACCGCGCGACCGCCATGAACATTCTCATGGCCAAGATCACCGCGCGGCGAGAGGACGAGCAGAGATCCGAGCTGGAGAAATTCTACGGTGACAAGGGCAGCATCTCGTGGGGGAACCAGATTCGCAGCTATGTTTTCCAGCCGTACCGCATGGTGAAGGATTTGCGAACAAACGTGCAGGCGAGCGACGTGCAGGCGGTGATGGACGGCGATCTCGACCCGTTCGTCAACGGCTGGCTCCGAGCCGGCTGCCCAGCCGACAAAGCAGTGGCTGATGACGGGGAGTAACTGAGCGCTAGCGCTTGGCCAAGTGGTTGGCTACATTTGCGAGAATTCAGATGCGAAACTCAGAAGTTGTAATCCCGTGCAAAAAATCCCTAGGACGGTTCCTATGATGCCGCAAATCTTGCCAGCGTTGGTGATGCCTTTGCCGGTTGGATCCATCTGTCCGGCGTCGATCTGCTGCAAGTCGTTGTTGCCCATGATCCATGCTGCGATTCCAAATGGGAAACAACAGGCTATACCCAAAATCCCAAACGTGAGAATCAATGCCCCTCGATGAGGGAGCAAATGTGAGGCACTGGCTTGGGCAACAGGAGGGCGCCCCGGTGCTGCTGTAGATTGTGGGGCAAGGAGTTCGCTCAACTCCGGATGGCCGGACAGCGGCGACCAGTCGTCGGAGTCGGCCGGGCGCACCAGTGAGTTGCCGTCCATTCGGCCCTGCCCAAGCCAGTCACGAATCTGCGCCTGCTCAAGCGGCCCATACTCCGTCTCATCTTTATCGTTAGCCTTGAAATAATATTCCATGTCCACGATCTGCGTTCCAATTAACCGGTATGCAGCGCAAACGGAGGATCGCACCAGTTGTGCGAGTCATACGTTTTTTTTGGCCGCCAGATTACCGTGCGGTCAGAGTCAGCTATTCAATGCGGCAAAGCCACCTCCAAGAATCATCAATAAATTGATTAAACCGATTAAGACTGCGCTAATGATACAACAAATCATTCCACAGATCATTCCAGCTTTGGTCGGGCCTTCCCCTTCGGGATCCATCATGCCGTCTTTGATCTTTGCCAGGTCACCTTTGCCCATAATTCAAGCGGGTATGCCGGTGAAAAAGACGCACAAAACCAAGCTGAGAATGCCCAGTACCAGGATCAGGGTGCCGCGGTGGGGTTCCAAACCGCCGGAGGCGGTTCTATGAGTGGTGGTGGGGTGCGTCATTCATTTTTTAGTGTAGGTTGTAAGACAGGGGTGCGGATACTCAATGACTCAGAATTAGTCAACAGTAATGTTGACTTTGGTTTGGCTCGAACATCACCCGCTGATCAGGCAGGCTCCCCGGGCACTGACCAATGGGAAAGACACTATTCGAGAAAATCTGTGAAAAGGAAATTCCGGCCGACATCGTGTACGAGGACGATCAGGTCGTGGCGTTCCGGGACATCGCCCCCAAGGCGCCGACGCATGTGTTGGTGATTCCACGCAAACCGATCCCGTG
>Ga0207963_1000237_pt1 | contig 29009 bp, 24 predicted proteins | sample Knorr_S15_td_NAD_FD_185604 | JGI IMG/M metagenome (GOLD analysis project Ga0207963, IMG submission 185604) | Marine microbial communities from Southern Atlantic Ocean transect - Knorr_S15_td_NADW_ad_2500m_LV_A (SPAdes) (version 2) | ecosystem: Environmental > Aquatic > Marine > Oceanic | place...
AGCGCCGGGTCCGGAGTCCAGGGAGATCCCGGCCTCCGCCGCCTGAGTCTTGTGTTCATCGTCTGACTGGCGCAGCCAGCGGCCGAAGTCCGCCTTCAGGTTGTCCGGGACGCCGCCCCAGGACTCCAACAACTCCTCGTAGGCGTTGATGCGGCCTTGGATATAGGGCTTATCCGGCCCGAAAAACGTCTTCATGGACTCGGCGCAAAGCTCCTTGGCGGCCTGGTCGTCCTTGCTGCAAAATGAGTGGACGTTGTTGGCCCAGTAATCGTTGATCTCGGCGCCAACCGGGTCGGCATCCTTGATGGCGTCCCGGTAGACTTTCACGTGCTCTTTGAGGATATCCACGGCGTACGATGCGGACGACAACACGCCGATACCCTTCTGGGCAGCCAACCGGAAGCTCTCTGTCTGCGTGCAGGCGAGGTACATGCGGGGGTGGGGTTTCTGGAAGGGTTTGGGCAGCACCCGCCGTGCTGGGACGTTCCAAAATTTGCCTTCCCAGGAGAACTCTTCGGACTGCCATATCTGAGGGATCATCTCGATCGCCTCTTCCCATCGCTCCCTGGTCTCCCGGGGGTCGATGCCCTGGCCCACCTGTTCGTAGGCATTGGAGCGGCCGGTCCCGAATTCCACCCGGCCGTTGGTGAGCTGGTCTACCATAGCCACCCGTTCTGCCACCCGGATGGGATGGTGGTTGGGCAGGACTGACACGCCAAAGCCAATGCGGATGTTCTTGGTGCGTTGGCTGAGCGCGCCGAACATGACCTCAGGACAGGGCGAACCGGAGAACCCGAATAAGAAGTGGTGCTCCACGAACCAGAGGTTGTCGAATCCTACCTCGTCGGCCAGTTCGCACTGGTCCAGAGTTTCCCGGTATAGGGCATTCCAGTCGATGTCAGTGCCTTCGTAGGGGCGCTGCATCTCAAATAGCAGTCCGAATTTCATGTGATTGCTCCTTTCTGTCGTCTATCCATTGTCTTTCACCGGCACGCAGCCGTATTCGGCGTGAGTATAGCGCATCGTGGAATGCGCAGGTGAATTCGTCAGTCCTCAAAGATATCCAGAGGCAGGAAGGCGGAGACCACGAAATTGGGCACGTCCACCACTTCGCTGACCTTCAGGTCGACGGCCACGCTGCAGATGCAGTAAGCCTGCTCTCTTGACCAGCCTCTTTCCATCAGCAGTTGAATCATGTTCAAGAGCGCATTACGCGACGCCAGCGTGCCGTCCTCGGACTGGTTCACGCCGTCACTGGAGATGCACATGCCGGTTGCGGCGATGAAACGCCTGGGGGCCGCCATCTCGGGGCTGGTGAAGTACTCGTCCCGCTCGAAGATCGGGAAGCGGATGCCGCGGCGCGCGGCCTCCCCTTTCAGGGGTCGAAAACTCACGTGCAGCGTGCAGTCCATCTCCACAGCAGTGCCGCAGCACTCGGAGTCGCCCTGGGCATAATGGGCGTCGCCGGCCGAGAATAGAGCGCCCTCGGTGAATACCGGCAGCATCAGCCTCGTCCCGGCGGTTAGCTGCTTGATGTCCATGTTTCCGCCGTGCTCTCTCGGCGGGATGGTCCGAAGCCCCTCACTAGCGAAGGGCTCCTGGGCTGGGACAGCGCCCTCGGGCGTTGGGCCCACCACCATGCCGCCCCGTCGCAGCAATTCGTCTTCCCGGAGCAGGATCTCCTGCCGCAGGGCGCGGGACGGGGCCACGCCGATGGTCCCCATGAATGATGCCTCGGGGATGGCCACGCCCGGCAATTGTGATGACCGCGCGAACCCGTCGTTCATCTCCCAATGCACCAGGTACGGTTCGGTGAAGACGTCCCTAAGGAACCCGAACCCCGGCAGGATGCTGGTGAAGCCCCAATGGGTCGGCTCGATGTGCTGGATCGTCACTTCCAGCAGGTCGCCCGGCTCGGCCCCTTTCACGAAGACCGGACCGGTGAGAGGGTGGACCAAGCCGAGGTCAGTGCCCAGCAGGTCGTCGGCGATGGTGGTGGGCGTGATCTGGCCGTCGAAGGCGTGCCTGGTCTGCATCACCACTTCTTCGCCCGGGTCCGCTTCGACCACCGGGGGTATGTCAGGATGCCAGCGGTTGTGCCCCTTTTCAGGTTCTTCCCCGCAACGTTTGGAGTAATCTAGCTCGATGCTTTTCATCGGTTTCCTCCCATCTACTGTGCGCGCCCGAAAGTCCACGCATTATAGACCAAGAACAGGGAAAACCAACCAGCGGTTGACGCAGCCTGATCAAACTTGGATACTGGGCGTGATTTGACGACGATATGACTGAAACACGATGGGAGGCTGGCATGCGATTAGGAGCGATATTCCCGCAGACTGAGATCGGCGCGGACCCGTCCGCGGTTAAGGACTTCGCCCAGGCCGCCGAGGACTTGGGTTACGAGCATATCCTGGTGTTTGACCACGTGTTGGGCGCCGACCACACAAAGAGGGACGGCTGGGACCGTCCCTATAACAAGAACGACATGTTCCACGAGCCCTTCGTGATGTTCGGCTATCTGGGCGCCATCACCGAGAAGATTGAGTTCACCACCGGCGTGCTGATCCTGGGGCAGCGTCAGACTAGCCTGGTGGCCAAACAGGCGGCAGAGGTAGATGTGCTGACTGGAGGCCGCCTGCGTCTCGGCATCGGCATCGGCTGGAATGAGGTCGAGTACGAAGCCTTGGGCGAGAGTTTCTCCAACCGGGGCCGGCGCAGCGAGGAGCAGATCGAGTTGTTGCGCCTGCTGTGGACCCAGGAATCGGTGGACTTTGACGGCCGGTACCACAAGGTCACCAACGCCGGCATCAATCCCCTGCCGGTGCAACGGCCCATCCCCATCTGGCTGGGTGGCGGCGAGGAACGGGTCATCCGGCGCATCGGCAAGATGGCAGACGGCTGGTTTCCCCAGTTCCAGCCCGACAGCTCGGGTCAAGAGAAACTGGCTCAGATGCGTGAGTACGCCACCAAAGCCGGACGCGACCCCAAGGCCATCGGTATCGAGGGTCGCATATCCTACGCCGCTGACGACCAGAGCACCTGGGAAAAGATGGCCGCCGCCTGGGACGAAGCGGGCGCCACCCACCTCTCGGTGAACACCATGAAGGCCGGCCTCCAAGGCCCGGACCAACACATAGAGGCGATTCGACGCTTTAAGGAGACAGTGTCGGGGTAGGCAGGCGAACGTCTCCCTCCACATCGGGATTCCAGCGAAGGCAGGATCCAGGAATCCAGGAAAGCGCTTTCAATATCGCTCAAAGCGAAATGTTCGATTCTTCGTATATGACGTAGGGGCACGGCATTGCCGTGCCCCTACGTGTGTATGACTGCAACGGCTTCGATAGCCACGATATTGGAAACGCTGCTTCTCCAGCCTTCGCCGGAATGACGGCAGGGCCGGTTTCGTTGGGTTGATAGGGAAACCGTCAGTCCCGGAACAGTCGCTTCACCCGGTCCAGTATCCGGTTGCTGACGTCGTATTTGCTAAGCAAGGGGAGTTCTTCGACCGCCAGGTCTCGGTCGATCAGGGTGACTTTGTTGGTGTCGGAGCCGAAGCCGCTGCCCTCGGCGGTGATGTCGTTGGCCACGATCAGGTCCAGTTGTTTGCTGCCGACCTTGGCCTTGGCGTTCTCCACCAGGTTCTGGCTTTCGGCGGCAAATCCCACCCGCACGAAATCACCCTTGGCTGATTTCAGGATGTCAGTGGTCTTGGCCAGAGAAATGCTTAGGTCGTCGTCCGCCTTTTTGATCTTCTGATCGGCGGCCTCGGTCGGGCGGTAATCAGCCACGGCGGCGGCCATTATCAGCGCATCGGCTTTTTTCAAATGGCTCTGGATGGCCTCCCCCATCTGTTCCGCGGTTCGGACTTGCACCACCTTCATCAATGCGGGTTCGGGCAGGCTGGTCGGCGCGGTCACCAGCACCACGTCGGCGCCCCGGTCGCGGGCGGCCTCGGCCAGTGCGTAACCCATCTTGCCCGAGGAGTGGTTGGTGATCACCCGCACCGGGTCTATGGGCTCCATGGTGCCCCCGGCGCTGACCACGACGGTCTTTCCAGCCAGGTCGCCGTTTTTCCCCATGGCGTAGGAGATATGGCCCAGTAGTTCAGGGGTTTCCAGCAACCGGCCCACACCGGTCAGTCCCGATGCCAGCCTTCCTGTGCCGGGTCCAGCGATGACCACCCCACGCTCTTGCAACGTGGCCAGGTTGGCTTGGGTGGCTGGATGGTCATACATGTTGCCGTCCATGGCCGGCGCGACCACTAATGGGCATTTGGCGGCCACTATCGTTGTGGTCAGAGCGTCGTCTGCCAACCCCAGGGCCAGCTTGGCGATGCAGTGGACGGTGGCGGGGGCCACGACAATAACGTCGGCCTGCTGGGCCAGGGCCACATGCTCAACGCTGTATTCGGAGTCGGGGTCAAAGGAGTCGGTCACCACCGCCCGGTGGGTGATGCTGCGGAAGGCCAGGGGCGTGACGAACTGGGTGGCGCCGTAGCTCATGATGGTGTTCACCAAGGCCCCGGCCTGCATCAGTTTGCTGGCCAGGTCCAACGCCTTGTAGCAGGCGATGCTCCCAGTGACCCCCAGGACTACGTGTTTATCCGCCAGCGCTCCAGCCATGGGGTTAGTCTAATACCTTGGGAGGCGGTTGGTTCTTGCCGTAGATCAGGCGCAATCCAATTAGCGTCAGGTCCGGATTGATGGCGTCAAACACGTTTGCTACCCTGGCCATGGTGTCTGCCAGCCCCCCAGTGCCTACGACCTTGGCGTCCTCCCCCAGTTCTTTCTTGAAACGGGCAACCATGCCGGTGACCAACCCGGCGTAGCCCAGCACCAACCCCGACTGCAGCGCTTCGGTCGTGTTCTGGCCGATGGCCGAGTCCGGGGCCACCAGTTCCACACGCCGTAGTTGGGATGTATTTAAGTACAGCGCCTCGGCCGCGACGTTCATCCCCGGCGATATCGCGCCCCCCAGATAAACGCCGTCCCTTGAGACCGCGTCGAAGACCGTGGCTGTGCCGAAATCCACGATGATGGTCGGTTGGCCGTAAAGCTCGATGGCCGCCACAGCGTCCACGATGCGGTCGGCGCCCACGTCCCGAGGGTTGTCGTAGCTGATCTGCAGGCCAGTCTTGACCCCTGCGGTGACGGTCAAAGGATTGACCTTGAAATAAGTCTGGATGAGTTCCTCGAAGATACCGGTCAGGGGCGGTACGACGCTGCACATGCAGACGTCTGTGATCCTTGAGAGTTCGACACCGTTCAGCATCAACAGGTCGCGAAGTGTGAGACCGTACTCGTCGGCGGAGCGCCTGGCGTCCGTCGAAACACGCAGGTTGGCGACCAGGCGTTCACCGTCGAAAACGCCCAGGTTGACCATGCTGTTGCCTACGTCTATAGCTAAGAGCATCTCTTGAATATTACCTGCAATCCCTAGAATACGGACGATAAGATGTGCCCGTAATTATACGGTACGTCGATGAAACGCGGCAACGACAGGCGTGGGAAGCCTTAGGGGGAGAGGTTCCGGTCGCCCGGAAATACCCGGCCGAATGGCCACTAGATTCCCGCCGACGTGCCTCCGTGGCGCTCGGCCAGGATGCGGCTGTAGTCTCCCCGGCGCCAACGGTATGGCATGGTGCGAATCTCTCCGGGCTCTCTTGCTGAGCTCAGCATCGTCAGCGCGTCTTCCAACACCACCCGCTGCTGCTCCGGGTTGCCGGGCGCGCCAAAGGGGCGGCCGAAGGGGAACCGCAGCACCAACCCGCGGGGCACCGACAATGTCTCGGCCCTGGTGCGGTCCACCATGAGCACCACTGTGGGGATACCGGCTGCTTCGATGGCCCGGGCGATCAGTCCGCCGGACTGATGGCAGATGGGTCAAGTTGTGCCGATGACAACCCCGTCCACCCCGTCTTCCTTGAGCCTTCCTGCCACCTCCGGCCCTGTAACTTCCATCAGGCCCGACGGGTCGGGGATGTATCCCATGAAGCTGTAGGTCGGCGTCAGAGCCTCGCCCACCATTCCCTCCGCCTCCATGTCCAGCAGCCGGTGCATGGCCAGCACCGAGTCTACGTCCTCGGCAACGCCGTTGGTGTCGTAGTGGGTGTGGGCGACCCGCAACTGGTCCAACGGAGTGTCCAGGGGAATCTCCCGGTAACTCCAGTCGCCATCGGTGTCGAAGGGGGTCTGGCCCTCAACGTAAACGCCGCCTGTGGTCATGACCGCGACTTTCGACTCGGACAGCCGCTTCTTGAAAGAGGACCAAGGCGTGTCGTCAAATGCCATGGGGACCGCGACCTTAGCCGCGATCGAGTCCCCCTGCTCTTCCAGGAAACGGTCCACGTCGGACCAGTCCCCGGTCTCCCGGGCGGCCACGTTCAGATGGAACAGGCGGTTGAAAAACTCGGTTACTCCATCTTCCGGCGTCCACTTGAGATACTTCAGTTTAGAGAAGGGCGCGGTCTCCGGGTTCTTGATCAGGTCTAGTTTCTCGATCGCCATGAATTCACCAAGCTCTAGGATAAAGGCCAATGGCAGGTCCGACTGGCCACCGGTCGATTTGATGCGGAATGGGGCCTAGAGGTTCTAGGATACAGAATATCAACCGGTTAGGGCTGCCCGATAAATCGAGTATGGAGTATAATCAGCCGGGAGCGTGACTAAGGCAGGTTTTTGCCCGTGGGCCGCTCTTCCGAAATCAATCACACTGTCCGCCTGGTCCTTCGACTAGGCTGCCTAATCTACAGGGACTGGGATAAATGAGTAAGTTTACCGACCGTCTGGATGAGATAAATGAAGGGGCTCCGGCCCGCATGGGGTTCGGACCCGCCAGGGCCGCAAAGGTCCCCGGACTGGCTTTAATAGTCCAAGTCTCAGGAGACCACAAAGCGGGTGCCGCCACCGCAACCGAAGTTTCCCCGGACGGGATCATTTTGTCCGGCCTGAGCGGCGTAGCCCAGGTCAAAGACTTGAAAGATGCCTTGTCGGGCGTGATCTGGGGCGTCAGGACCGACGCCCTGAGCACAGCCGACGCCAAAGCCTACGAGGAAGACGGCAGCGGAGTGGTGGCGTTCCACCTCAAAGGGACCGCCATGGGAGCAGTTTCGTCGGAAGAGTCCGCCACGGTGCTGTGCATCGAACCGGACACCGGAATCGAAGAATTGCGGGATATCAACGCTCTGCCCATCGACGCCGTGCTGTTTCCTATGTCCGGCGCCTCATCTTCTTGGACCTTGGACGACCTGGCCACTGTGGCGAGGATCAGCGGACGCCTGAACAAGTATCTCCTGGCCGAGATTACCGAACCGCCCAGCGCTGACGACTTGAAAGTCCTGCGCACGGCCGGGGTCGACGCCTTGGTTCTGGACGTTTCCGCCGGCAAAGAAGTCTTGGAATTGCTGAAAAAGAGTCTGATGGACATGCCCAGGGCTGGGTCCGAGAAGTCCGGCCGGGCCAACGCCATCCTGCCCGGCGTGGCCTATTCCTCCCAGAGGGAAGACGCGGCGCCTGAGCCCGATGAGGACGACGACGACGAATAGCCGGACTCATGCTTCAGCTTAGGGCGCTGGCTTAGCCCATGCTATTGGGATCCTTTGACCTGCTGGCAGATGATCCGTCGGGCTTTTTTCGCCTGACGGTCTTGATTGTGTTCGCTCTGGTAACTGCTGTCACCATCCACGAGTTCAGCCACGCCCTGGTGGCCAACAGTCTGGGCGACAACACGGCCCGACGCCTGGGCCGTCTGAGTCTCAATCCCATGCGTCACCTGGACCCCGGCGGCGCGATAATGATGTTCATCGCCGGGTTCGGCTGGGGCAAACCAGTCCCGGTGGATCCGAGGCAACTATCCCACGGCTACACCGGCACTGCGCTGGTGGCCGCCGCCGGGCCGCTCTCCAACCTGATGTTTGCCTTCCTTCTGGCCATCCCGTTCAAGACGGGGGTTCTGGTTCCGGCTTCCCTTTCTCTTGACCGTGTAGCTCATGTGATGACCGGCGGCCTCAGCGAAGGCATCGCCGACGTTCTGGTGGTGGTTATCTTTTTCAATCTTCTGTTGGGGGTATTCAACCTATTGCCCCTGGCCCCGTTGGACGGCTCGCGAGTGTTGGCCGGTTTGGTGCCGAGCGAACATACTGCCGCCTACGGCAGATTACAACGCAATGGCCCCGGAATCTTGGTGGCCATCATCATGCTCGATTTTGTCTTGGGCCTGGGCATATTGTGGGGGATCATCGGCCCGGTAGTTGGGGCGTTGACAACTGCTGCCACCGGCTACTGATCTCCGCAGCGTGATAAACTGATTCCTGCCCATCCCAGACTGGGAGACGCCTGATTATGACCACCGAACACACCCACGAACATATACCCGAAGAGATATACGGCGTGTTGCCCGATGAGGGTGTCGTCGAATTGACCGATATCCTGACCGGCTACATGCACGAGATTGAACTTGGCGGCCTGACCGATATCATGGGCCAGGTGCTGGACGATCTTTTGGAACAGTCCGGCGGCATGCCTCGCGACCTGAAAGCCGATGATGCCTTCGAGCAGATCACCCAGAACCAGTTAGCAGTTACCCTCGCCTACCACCTGGGCCGCCTGGAAGGCCGCTCACCCCAGATCGTCCAGAAGATGATGGACGAAGCCATTGAGAAATGGGGTATCCACCAACTAGAAGAGTCGGACGAGATAACCGACCTGGACCTGGAAAGCCCCAAGGTCCAGGTCTACCCGCGCTTGAGAAGGATCGAGTACCAAGAGGCCCCACAACCCAACGTGGAGCTTGGTTGGGAAGCGCCTGAGGTCGACGGAAGTCCCGAATAGCCCCTCGATAAATTCAGACCAGAGAGAAGCCAATGACCACCGCACCTGCTTATGATCTGCTGCTCACCGGAGGAAATATACTGGACCCGGCCCAGGGCATCGACGGACGCCGGGACATAGCTTTCAAAGACGGCCTGGTGGCCGAGGTCTCCGAGCGCATCGACGCGGCCAAAGCGGGTAATTCAGTGGATGTCACAGGCAAATTGATCACACCCGGGCTGATCGACCTGCACGGACACTTCTACCACGGCGGCAACCCAACCTCCGTCCACCCCGATGAGATCTGCCTCTCTTCGGGCACCACCACCGGCATCGACGCCGGAAGCGCCGGCTTCGTCAATTACGAAGCCATGCGCGACTACGTGTTCCCAGCCCACCGGACCCGCCTGCTGGCCTTCTTGCACGTGAGCGGAGTCGGCTTGGCCAACAACCGATTGTTGCTGGGCGGACTACACGACATGCGCATGATCGACGTTGACCAGACCGCCGACGCCATCAAGAACAACCCAGGCTTCTGCTTCGGCGTCAAGGTGCGGATGCATTTCAATGCGGTGGCCGCTTGGAACGCTCATGAAGCCATGAGGGCTGCGCGGGCGGTGGCCGACCAGGCCGGGACCAAGTTGATGGTGCATGTCAGCGGTACGCCCATCGCCTTGCCCGACGTGCTCGAGTTCCTGGGTCCTGGCGACATCAGCACCCATGCCTTCAACGGCCTTCCGGAGAACATCCTGGACCGGAACCTCAAGATTCGGCCTGAGGTTCGGGAGGCTTCCGAACGGGGCGTGATTATGGACGTGGCCCACGCCGGGGTCCACTGCGACGTTGGTGTTGCGCAGGCTGCCATGCAGCAGGGAATGTTTCCCAACACCATCAGCACCGACATCCACAACCCGCCGCCGGACCGCACCGTCTATAAGATGAACGACCTGGTGAGCAAGTTCCACGCCATGGGCATGTCCCTGCATGACGCCATCGCCGCCAGCACCAGCACCCCCGCGGGCGTTTTGGGCCTAAGTGACACCATAGGCTCCCTGGCCCCCGGAATGAGCGGAGACGCCGCCGTATTCGACATGCGGGAAGGTAACTTCAAGTGGATCGACTCAGCGGGAGGCGTCCAGGAAGGCAAGGTACGCCTGGACACCTTCTTAACCGTCCGGGCCGGCCAGGTAGGCTGGCGCGAAGGCCGCCTCATGCAGATGGGGCAGTGCTAGGCGGCGCAGCCGGTTTTCCATAACTGCGCCCTAAGAAAAATCGCAGATCCCCCAGTTGCACCCGCAACCGGCGCTGGATAAACTTCGAACATGCTCCAGCGCGTCAAAAGCAGTTACACCGACCCTGCGAATGCCCACCGGTACAGGTTTGCCGCGCTGCTGATTGCGACGGCCGCGTTCGTAGTCATAGGCATCGGCAATGCTCTGGATCCGCCGGAACCCGGCGGCGTGTACGAGAAAGAGGGCGCGGCAGGTATTTTGTTGGTGATCGGTCAGACGCTTCCACTGGCGGTCGCACTCCGCTGGCCGATGTTAGTGCTGGCCATAATCATGGCGTCATTCATGGGGCACACTGGCCTCGACCATGACGTGATTTGGGTCGTTCAGTTCACGGCCATTATTTCCCTCTTCCTTGCGATCAACCGTGGGGATGGCCGTCAATCTCTTTTTTCACTTGTACTGGTCTACGTCGGCATCTTCGTTTCATTCGGCATATTCAGAGAGGTAGACAAAGTAGGCAACGTCTTGGTCCAGATGCTGCTTTTCGGCGGACTCTGGGTCATCGGCAACCTGTTCCGCACGAGGAGGATCCGGCTCGAATCAACAGAACATGTGCTTAAAGCGATGGAAGCTGAGCAAGACCGCCTCACCAAAGAGGCCGTTCAAGATGAACGTGCCCGCATCGCCCGCGATCTCCACGACATAATTGGCCATACATTCAACGTCATCGTGGTCCAGGCCGGCGAAGGTCACCCGAAAGCGGCGGTGGGTTCTGGAGCGCCATAACGGCCGTCGTTCGGTCTCATCCTGCCATCAGCGTTGTTATGACCAGCGCGGTCCTCATCGCCTTGACCCTGCCGGTGACAACCATGGAACTCGGCTCGGGCGGCATCACCATGCTCCCCGGCGATACTGACGAGAGACATCCCTTTGATGTCGTTATCTCTGAGTTCGCAGACGGCATCATCACAGCCGACATCGTAGTGCTCGCGCCCGATGTCAGCACGGCCCCCGTACAAAATGCCGTTGATGATCTGATCGAGTTCATCGAAGCCGACGATTTCTTCGGTACCGCCGAGACGATGGGCGGGCCAAACGGCGACATGTTAGATATCAGATTCTCCATAGCCGGCGATATTTCCAGCGCTGAATCCATCGAAGCTATCAAGCGAATACGCAACGACTATGTCCCAGCGTCGTTTGGCGGTGTCGATGCGGAAGTGCTGGTCGTCGGCGGGACCGCCGAGGTAATGGACTCGGTTGATATCGTTCGGCAATACGTGCCGCTGATCATGGCTGCGGTACTTGCGGCCAGCTTCCTGCTGCTGCTCATCGCATTCCGTTCGATCGTGGTGCCCATTAAAGCGGTGGTGATGAACCTGCTGTCGGTCGGCGCGGCCTACGGGATGGTCGTCCTGGTATTCCAGAAAGGAGTGGGAAGCAGTTTATTCGGCTTCCAAGAAGTCCCGGTCATCGAATCCTGGATACCGTTGTTCCTCTTCGCCACCCTCTTTGGGCTGTCCATGGACTATCACGTCTTCTTGCTCAGCCGGATCAAGGAGCGGTATGACCAGACCGGCGATAACTCCGGCTCGGTGATGTACGGCCTAAAATCTACAGCTTCCATCATCACCGGCGCTGCCCTGATCATGGTGGCCGTTTTCGGCGGATTCGCCCTGGGACCGCTCTCCATGTTCCAGCAGATGGGCTTCGGCCTCGCGGTTGCGGTGATTCTGGACGCCACCATCGTCCGCATGGTGCTCGTACCGGCGGGCATGGAACTGCTGGGTGACAAGAACTAGTACTTGCCCAAGTGGCTGGAATGGCTGCCCAATATCAGCATCGAAGGCGCCCGCAACGCCGAACCAGCCATGGGCAGCGACGACTAAACTGCCTGTTTGGTGCAAAGAGTAGGTAATCTGAGGTAACGAAAATCCCCCAACCCTCCCCCTTTGCAAAGGGGGACCGCGGGGGATTTTCGTCTTCTCGGTGAACAACCAAGGTTCCTGGCAAGACTATTCCAACGCATCCGCCAGCACCTCCACCAGATGCCGCGCTTTTCGGCCCGTCCCGTCTTCCACCTGCTGGCGGCAGGAAACGCCCATCACGGCGACCTCCCAGTCATCGTCCTTGGCCCTGATGGCTGGGAACAACGCCTCTTCGCCAATCTTCATGGAGAGGTCGTAGTGCTCTTTCTCGTATCCGAAAGACCCAGCCATGCCGCAGCATCCCGCGTTGACCAACTCCACCTGGTAGCCCGGGGCCAGCCGCAGGGCCGCCAAGGACATTGCCGTTCCCATTTCCGCCTTCTGGTGGCAGTGGGCCTGGAACAGCACCTTCTTTTCCAGTTTGCCCAAGTCCAATTCCAACTCGCCGTCTTCCTGGAGTTTCATCAGGTATTCGTCGATCATGTACGAGTTCTCGGCAACTTTCTGGGCCCGATCGTCCCGCACCAACTGGGGATACTCGTCCCGGAAGGTCAGCAGGCAGCTTGGTTCGCAGCCGATGACCGGGATGCCTTGCTCGGCGTAGGCGTATAGCTGGCCGATGTTTGACACCGCGTTGGCCGTAGCGTCGTCCAGCATCCCCTTCGAGATCATGGGCCGGCCGCAGCATTTGGTATCCGACAGGACCACATTCAACCCAGCAGCCTCCAACAACGCCACCGCCGCCTTCCCAATCTCCGGGTAGTTGTAGTTCATATAGGTGTCATTCAACAGCACAACCGTGTCCGTACTCTGAAGCGAAGACGTCCCAAGTCCCCGTTTCGTAAAGGGGGATTTAGGGGGATTTTCGCCGCCCCGCCCTTTAAACCACTTCGCAAAAGTTTGCCGAACAAACTTGGGCGGCTTCCGCTTGGGGTGGATACCTAGAACCACCTGAGACATCAGCCTGCCGACGCGGTTGCCGGCCGCCAGATTGGATAGGGGCGCCGTGCGGCTACCCCAGGCGCTGAGCCGGCTGATGTGCCCGAAGACCCGGTTTCGCAGCGGCGTTCCATTCGCCTTGTGATACTGGTCCAAGAACTCGTACTTCAACTTGGCCATATCCACGCCGGACTCGCACTCCGACTTGCAGCCCTTGCATTCCAGACACAGGTCCATGGCCTCCCAGAGGCGCTTGCTGGTCATGGTGCCTTCGGGCAGCTTGCCCGAAAGCGCGGCCCGCAGCAGGTTGGCCCGGCCCCGCGTGGAATGCTCTTCGTCTCTCGTGGCCACATACGACGGGCACATCGTCCCGGTGTGCTGCCGGCAGGCGCCCATGCCGTTGCACATCTCCACCGCGCCCGCGAAATCGGTGTCTATCGAAAAATCCAGCTTGGTTGGCAGCGATGGGGCCCGGTAGTCGCCGCCGTAGCGCAGGTTCTGGTCCATGGGCGGGCAATCGATGATCTTGTTGGGGTTCATGATGCCGTCGGGGTCAAACGTGCCCTTCAGCTCTTGAAAGAGCTTGTAGATCTCCGGGCCGAACATCTTCTCGTTCCACACGCCGCGGACGATTCCGTCGCCATGCTCGCCGCTGAGGGAGCCGCCGAACTCCTTGACTAGGTCGCTGATCTCGTCGGCGATGGACAGCATTTTGTTCACGCCGTCCTGGCTCTTCAGGCTGACCACCGGCCGGATGTGGAGGCAGCCCACACTGGCATGCCCGTAATAGGCGGCTTCTGTCTGGTGGTTCCGGACGACCTCATCGAACCTGCGGACGAACTCGCCCATCTTGTCCGGGTCCACCGCGGTGTCTTCCACGAAAGGCAGCGGCTTGGCGTCGCCGTGCATGCTCATCAGCAGGCCCAGACCGTTCTTCCGCACCGCCCAGACGCTGGCCTGGGCCGCCCGGTCCAGCACGTTCACGCAGGCGTACCCGTGGCCGCGGCGGGCCATGTCTTCTTTCAGCTTGTCCGTCTTGTCGGTGAGTTCTGTTTCCGATTCTCCGTAGAACTCCACCACCAAGATCGCGCCCGGATTACCCTCGATGAACGACATGTTGGAACCGAGGCCGGTGGACGCACGGGAACGCTCCAGCACGTTCTTGTCCATGATCTCGATGGACGATGGGTCGTGCTCCAGGATGTGCTGCACGGCGTCGCTGGCCCCGAAGATATCTTGGAAGTGGACCACGCCCAGGGCGGTCATCGTGGGCCGCGGCACCAGGTTTATCTTGATTTCGGTGATTACGCAGAGGGTCCCTTCCGAACCCACCACCATCTTCGTCATGTTGAAGGGCGAGTCGGTCAGGAATTCGTCCAGGTTGTAGCCGCTGACCCGGCGCATGATATTTGGGTAACGGGCTTCGATCTCGGAGGCATTTTCCTGGGCCAGCCGGCGCACTCCCCGGTAGATCTCCGACTCCAACCCCGCCCCGCTGAGCTTGGCCTCCAATTCCCGGGGATCTAACTCCTGGAAGTGAGACTGTGTGCCGTCGGACAGGACCACGGACACCTCTTTGATGTGATCCAGGGTCTTGCCGTAGATCACCGAGTGGGCGCCGCATGAGTTGTTGCCGACTCCGCCGCCAACGCAGGCGCGGCTGGATGTGGTGGGGTCTGGGGCATACATCAGGCCATAGGGCAGCAACTGGCGGTTCAGGTCGTCCAGCACGATGCCTGGCTGGACCCTAGCCCACTGCTCCTCTTGGTTGACCTCGATTATCTGGTTCAGGTACTTGCTGAAATCGGTGACGATGGCGTGGTTCACCGTCTGACCGGCCAGGCTCGTTCCACCGGCCCTGGGCAGCACCGGCACGCCGTTCTCCTTGGCCACTTCGATCACTGCCAGGACGTCTTCCACGTTTCGGGGAATCACCACGCCCACCGGCTCCATCTGGTAGATGCTGGCGTCAGTGCTGTAGAGGACACGGGAGAATGGGTCGAACTTTACCTCGCCCGAAACCCGGCGTTTCAGTGCGTTCTCAATGTCGCCCCGTTCCGACGCGTGGACCCGTGTCGCCGCCGTGGTGGCCATGTGGTTACTCCGTAGCTGTCAGCATTCAGCCCCGATTCGCATCGGGACCTTTGGCGCTCAGCTTATCGGAATCGGGAATCGCCTTCAAGGCGGAGTGGTTCTCGCGACGGAATTTGTGGACATCTGGCGGAGGTTGTAAACTTAGGCTCATGCCTTCTTGCCGGGACGAAGACACACTGATCTTTGGATCGCCTGAGAGTTAACGATGCCTGAATTCTACAGCCACATCCAAGGGATCCCTTCATGGGTAGAACTTTCTACCACCGACGATCAAGCAGCATTGGCGTTCTACGGCGCTTTGTTCGGTTGGGTAGACGACCCTCAAGAGATGGGTCCTGGGATGTACTACCATATGCAGAAACTGCGTGGCCTCGAAGTGGCCGCGATGTATCAGCAGGGAGACGAAGAGCAGCAGCAGGGTGTCCCGCCTCACTGGAAGACCTACTTCACCGTTGACGACATCGCCAAGACGACGGAACAGGCCAACGAGTTCGGGGCCACCGTGATGTTTGGCCCCATCGAGGTATTCGATGCGGGCCACGCGGCCGTACTGCAAGACCCCCAGGGCGCGGTTTTTGCCCTGTGGCATGGCAAAAACCACATCGGCGTCCGGGTGAAGGATGAAACGGGCGCCATAATGTGGACCGAACTCCTGACCAACGCCGCTGAAGACGCCACCAAATTCTATTCCGATCTTTTGGGTATGTCCTCCTCCAAGATGCCAGGTCCCGTGGACTACACGATGCTCAAGGTCGGAGGGACCGACGTGGCAGGCGTGATGGCGATCACCGATGAGATGGGACCCGTGCCGCCGCACTGGATGGTGTACTTCGGCATCGACGATGTCGACGCTGCCGCCAGTAAAGTTGAGTCCCTGGGTGGTTCGATCATGGTCCCACAGGCGGATATCCCGGATATCGGCAGGTTCGCCGGACTCAAGGACCCTCAGGGCTAGGTGTTCTTCATATTTAAACCCGCAGTCTAGTCACAACACAAAGCTATAGATGACCAGGAGCTTCATTTGAAGATCGGTTACTCGCTTTCCAACAACCAAGGCATGGAAGATATCCAAGGGGTGATAGACTTGGCGGTCCGCTGCGAGGACCTTGGTTTCGACTCCGTTTGGGCCAGTGAGCACGTCTTCAACGTTGGCTACGTCTACGACCGCATCGGGGACAAGCCGTACTATGAACCGTTGACCGTCCTGACCTACGTGGCGGCCAAGACATCCACTATCGGCTTGGGAACCAGCGTGCTGGTCCTCCCCTATCACAACCCCATTCGCCTCGCCAAAGTCGCGGCAACTCTGGATGTGCTCTCCGGCGGCCGGGTGATGCTGGGCGTTGGCGTCGGCGTCATCGAGGAAGAATTGGAGGCCATGGGCAGTCCCTTCGCCGAGCGGGGAGCCATCACCGACGAGACCATCGCCATCATGAAAGAGCTGTGGACCAAAGAAGACCCCAGCTACCAAGGCAAGTATCACAGCTTCTCGGGCATGAAATTCACGCCCAAGCCCGTGCAGAAACCTCACATTCCCATCATCATCGGAGGCACCAGCAAGGCCGCTATCAGACGGGCCGCCCGCTCCGGCGCTGCCTGGCACCCGACGGCCCTGTCGCCGGAAGTCCTGGCCCAGGGAATGGAATATCTGAAAGAACAGGCCGTAACCGCAGGCCGCGACCCCTCCGAGGTCGAGGTATCGGTCAGCGCCGCCATCGGCAGCACCCACAACCACAACCGCTATTCTCTGGGCGAGGACCCGGAAGAGGTCTTAGAAAGAGCTCAGAAATACCAAGAGATGGGCGTAGGCCGCCTGGTGGTCTCGCCCAACACCCGTGACCAATCCCAACTCCGCCCGATCATGGAAATGATCGCCGAAGTTGTGATTCCCGCAGTCCGAAGCTGATTGTCCCGATTTGATCAGGACTAGTAAGGAGCCCTCATGACCACCCATTCGCCCTCAGAAGTAAAAAGCCTGCAAGAGTCTGCCCTGGAACACCTCTGGGTCTACCTGCGGGAACCATCGGATATGGCCGAAAAAGGAGACCCCGCTATCTTCGTCAGCGGCGAGGGTGTCCACGTTACCGACGCCCTGGGCAACACGTCCATCGACGGCATGTCGGGGCTGTGGCTGAAAAACGTGGGTTATGGCCGGAAAGAGATCGCCGATGCCGCCTACGAGCAGATGCTGAATCTGACCTACATGCCTTTGGGCACCACCACCGAGCCCACCATCAGGCTGGCCGAGAAGATATCTCAAATTGCGCCCGGAGACATGACCCGTTCATTCTTCACTAGCGGCGGTTCGGAAGCCGTTGAGACGGCCCTGAAACTATCCCGCGCCTACTTCAAGCGGGTGGGCGAACCCAACCGGACCAAGTTCATCAGCCGCAAAGGCTCATATCACGGCGCCACCATGGGCGCGCTGGCCCTGGGCGGCTCCCATCTCTACCCCAAGCTCGATTACGAACCGTTGATGCCCGGCGTATTCCACGTCCCACAGCCGCTGCCCTACCGCTGTGAGTTCGGCGGCGAGACACCCGAGGAATGTGCCGAGCTTTGCGTCAATGCCGTCGAAGAAATGATCAAGTTCCAAGACCCCGAGACCATCGCCGCCGTATTCGCGGAGCCCATTTCCAGTCCCATGGGTTGCGCCGTCCCCGGTGACAATTACTGGCCCCGGCTCCGCGAGATCTGCGACAGATACGGTGTCTTGCTGATCGCCGACGAAGTGATCACCGGCTTCGGCCGCACGGGCAAGATGTTCGCCACTGAGCACTGGGGCGTGGTTCCCGACATGATGACCGTGGCCAAAGGGATCACCAGCGGCTACATCCCCATGGGCGGATGCATCACCCGCGGCGAGATCTCCGACGCCTTCATCGGCAGCCAGAAGGCGTCGTTCAAGCATGTCATCACCTTTGGCGGCCACCCCGTTGCCGCCGCCGCCGCGCTCAAAAACATCGAGATCATGGAAGAAGAAGGCATGGTCGAGAACGCGGCCAAACAGGGAGCCTACCTGTTGGACGGCTTGAACGAGATGAAGGAAAAGTACCAGATGATCGGCGATGTCCGGGGCCTGGGCCTGTTCTGCGGACTCGAGCTAGTTGCCGACCGCGAAACCAAGGAGTACTTCCCCGCCGAGGCCGACTTGGCCAACCGCATCACCCAGGGCTTCGCCGAGAACGGTCTGCTGCTTCGTGGCGGAGACCGCATGAACGTCGCCCCGCCCCTCTGCATAACCTCCAGCGAGGTCGACGACCTGGTGACCATCATGGACAAAGTGTTCGACCAAGTGTCTAAAGATCTGGGCGTTTAACAAGGGCGACGAATTGTCCTTTACAGCCATGTGTCCCTTCTCCCGTCGTCCTTCCGCGGAAGGACGAGAGGGCACGTTTACGTGGAAGACTGGAATAGCGACCAGCATTCCTCAAAAATCTGAGAGCTGAAATCTGACAGCTACCTACGGCAAACTCCGGAATATCTCCGACATCCTTCGCACCCGCTCTGGGTCCACCTGGTTGGTGACGATCCCGCCCTCTTTTAGGCTGGTGCCGATGATTGCGCCGTCGGAGTGTTCGATCACCCGCCAGATGTTCTTCTCGGTTACACCACTGCCCACCAGCACCAGACCATCGGGCATGGCCCGGCGTACCACGGAAACATCGAAACTGGCCGTTTCTTCGCCCGTCGCCGCGCCGGAAACGATCAGGCCGTCGGCCAACCCGCGCTGGGCTGTCTCACGGGCGACTAACCCTAGGTCAACCGATCCCAATGGCACAGCGTGTTTCACCAGGACGTCGGCCAACACCTTCACATCGGCGTTCAGAGCCTGCCGGTGGCGCATGGTCTGGAACGCCTCGCCCTCAATGAGGCCTTCTTCAGCGGCCATCACGCCGTAGTGGACGTTCACCCGAATGAACTTGGCCCCTGTGACGGCGGCGATCCCCAGAGCAGACAGGGCGTCGTTCCGCAGCATGTTGATGCCCACCGGGACGTTCACCACCTCCTCTACCCGTTCCACTGCCACGGTCATGCCGGAGATTGTCTCGGGGTCTAAGCGGCCCGTGCGAAATGGAACGTCACCGAAGTTCTCCACTATGATCCCGTTCACCCCGCCCTGTTCCAAGATGTTGGCTTCCTCTTCGGCCCGGTTAAGGACCGCGCGCATGTTGCCGCCCCATCGGGGCGAGCCGGGCAGGGGCAGTAGATGGACCACACCGATGAATGCCTTGGAAGGGCCAAAAAGGTCACGGCTCATTGTTTAACTGGTTAGCTCCAAAATCTGTGTCAGGTAGGACTCTATCTCATCAAGGTCGACCAGGGAAACTTCGCCCATCTTCCTTTCAATCATGCTCTGTTTGATCGTCCGGATGATTCCGGTGGTAACTCAGGGGAACAAAAGGTCCGCTGCTTCCCAATCGAACATCAGATGGTCGCCTACTAATAGCCGGAGGGTGTTACTGGTGATGGCCGAGACGATGACATCTTGGCGTTCCTCCATGTAGCAGTTCGAACTTAGGGTTAACACCGGACGGCGCTTGCTTCCAGTTTCCTCCGCGAAGACGAAATTTACCAGGACGATATCACCGCGCTTATATTCGGTCGTAAGCAGCATCTTGCTCGTTATCCCATAATTCTGCCAACACTGCGTCTTCCGCCCCAACCAGTTCCACTAGACCAGAGTGGTCTTCCCGGTGCATCGGACCGTCCAAGTCCGTTCGGCGAATCCTGCGGTGGCCTCCCCGGCCAACCCGGTAGGCCACCATCTCTCCGTCGCGGATCAATTGCTGCACTGTGCGCTTTGATACTGAAAGGTATTTTGCCGCGTCGTCCAACGAATACCACTCTTTATCTTGTCCGGCCCTTGTCCTCCAATAGAGGACCTGATTGGCCGTCTTTTTTTTGTTGATCACGCCCAGGTTCTCGAGGTCCGCCAATGCCCGGTCGAGGTCAGCTTCAGTCATGCCGGTGTTGCGGCGCAATTCGAGATAGTCGACCGCTGGGTCTTCGGGTATGTTTTCCAGCACCTGCCGCCGAATGGTGTCGCCGAGAGAATGCGGTCCATCCTCGCGTGTCATAATCGTATCCTAGTTTACCAGAATATCTCAATTCAGCGCAGTATTGCGCGAATCTGCATAGATTGTATCACATCAGTCAGCCAACCCGGTTAGTGGCCCTGGCTTGTCATAACGATGTTACAATATGGGTCGATAATTGGGTGAGGGTGGAGCTGTATGCCCCAGGATTTTATCCACGTAAAAGGCGCCCGCGAACACAACCTCAAGAACATAGATATCACCATTCCCCGTGACAAGCTGGTGGTGATTACCGGAGTATCCGGTTCCGGCAAGAGTTCCCTAGCATTCGACACCATCTACGCGGAGGGCCAACGCCGCTACGTAGAATCCCTATCAGCCTACGCCCGGCAGTTCCTGGGCCGGATGGACAAGCCGGACGTCGACTATATCGAAGGCCTTTCGCCGGCCATCTCCATCGACCAGAAAGGTGTTTCTCATAACCCACGTTCCACTGTGGGCACGGTAACCGAGATCTACGACTATCTCCGTCTGTTGTTCGCCAGAGTGGGCCTGCCCCACTGCGCCAAGTGCGGCCGTCCCGTCGAGCGGCAGACCATCTCCCAGATCGTCGACGCCATCATGAGCCTGGAAGAAGGCAGCCGTATCACGCTGATGGCGCCCAAGATCCGCCGCAAGAAAGGCGAGCACCGGGACGTTTTCGAGGCCGCCCGCCAATCTGGATTCGTCCGGGTCAGGGTTAACGGCGAGATTCTCATGCTGGAGGATATGGGCGACCTGAACCTGGACCGGAAAAAGTGGCACTACATCGAACTGGTCGTTGACCGTCTGATCGTTAGACCCGACACCGAAGTGGGCCGGGTGGCCGAATCCGTGGAAACAGCCCTCCGCGAAGGCGAGGGCGTGGTCGAAGCCCACGTAGAGGGCGGTGAGACGCTGGTCTTCTCCGAGCAGTTCGCATGCACTAAGTGCAACACCAGCCTGCCGGAGATCGAGCCCCGTACATTCAGTTTCAACAGCCCCCACGGCGCCTGCAGCGATTGCACAGGGCTGGGCTTCAAGCTCTCGTTGGACCCAGAACTGATCATCTCCAACAAGGAACTATCGCTGTCCCAAGGGGCCATCGCGCCTTGGACTCGAGGCGGACCGTCCAGCAGTTGGTACATCAGCCTGATGGAGTCGGTGGCCCAGGCCAACGGTTTCTCTTCGAAAACGCCGGTCAAGGACCTGGACCCGAAACACCTGGACATGATCCTCTACGGGAACGACGAGAAGAAGGTCACCGTCCGTCACCGGACCCACCGTGGCCAGAGCTACGAATGGGACACCAAATTCGAAGGCGTGATCCCCAACCTGGAACGCCGCTACAAACGGACCGAGTCCGACTACATGCGCCACCAGATTGAGCGCTATATGTCGGCGCGCCCTTGCCAGTCCTGCGGCGGCAAACGGCTTCGCCCTGAGGCCCTGGCGGTAAAAGTCTGCGGACTGGGGATAATGGACGTCTGCGCCAAGAATATCGGACAGGCGGCCGAATGGATCAGGGATATCGACCCCGACGCCCCCGGCCCCCACAAGAAAATGGTATTGACCACCCGCGAGAAGACCATCGCCAACCAGGTCTTGAAAGAGATCGAGGGGCGGGTCAAGTTCCTTGAAGGTATCGGCCTGGACTATGTGACCATGGACCGCACCGCCCGCACTCTCTCCGGTGGCGAGGCCCAGAGGGTTCGACTGGCCACGCAGATCGGTTCCGGACTTACCGGCGTGCTCTACGTGTGCGACGAACCCACCGTGGGCCTCCATCCCCACGACGATCACCGGCTGATCGACACCCTGGTCCGCCTGAAAGACTTGGGCAACACCGTCTTGGTCGTCGAGCACGACGAAGCCATGATGCGGGCTGCCGACTTCATCGCCGACCTTGGCCCCGGCGCAGGCGAGCACGGCGGCCACATCGTCGCCACCGGCACCGTTGCCGAGATCGAAGCGCACCCAGACTCCCTGACCGGCGCCTATTTGAGTGGCCGGAAGGTCGTCCCTTACCCCGAGAAACGGCGCAAGGGAAACGGCGATGCGATTGTGGTGAAGGGGGCCAAAGAAAATAACCTCAAGAACATCGACGTTAAATTCCCATTGGGTCGTTTAGTCTCAGTGACCGGAGTTTCAGGCTCGGGAAAGAGCAGCCTGGTCTACGAGATTCTCTACAAGAGGCTGAACCAAGTGATCAACAAGGGCCGGGACCTTCCCGGAGAACACAAACATGTTCTCGGTATCGAGGGCGTCGACAAAGTCGTGAACATCGACCAATCGCCCATCGGCCGGACGCCACGGAGCAACCCGGCGACCTACACCGGGGCCTTCACCCCCATCAGAGACCTGTTCGCCAGCCTGCCCGAAGCCCGGGTGCGGGGCTATGCGCCGGGACGGTTCTCCTTCAACGTCAAGGGAGGCCGATGCGAGGCCTGCCAGGGAGAAGGTTACAACCAGATAGAGATGCAGTTCTTGCCCGATGTCACCGTTCCCTGCGAGATATGCCAGGGTGCGCGCTACAACCGGGAGGCGCTGGAGGTAACGCTAAGGGGAAAGAGCATCGCTGAAGTCCTCGACATGACCGTGGCCCAGGCGTTGGAATTCTTCATCAACTTCCCGCGGATCAAGCCCAAGTTGGAGACCATGCGGGACGTGGGCCTTGGCTATATCCGCCTGGGGCAGCCGGCCACCACGCTGTCGGGAGGCGAGGCCCAGCGGGTCAAACTGGCCACCGAGCTGTCCCGCCGCGCCACCGGCAAGACCGTTTACCTGTTGGACGAGCCCACCACCGGGCTTTCTTTCTCCGACTGCGCCGCCCTGCTGGGAGTGCTGCACCGGCTGGTGGACACCGGAAACACGGTCATACTCATCGAGCACAACTTGGATGTCATCAAGAACTCGGACTGGATTATCGATCTGGGCCCCGGCGCCGGCGATAAGGGCGGCAAACTCATCGCCACCGGCACCCCCGAACAGTTGGCCGCCAATGCCAAGTCATTCACCGGCAAATACCTGAAGCGAGTGTTGAAGAAGGCCGCTCCGGCCACCAAACCGGCCAAGGGTCCCGTGAGAAAGGCTGCTAAGACTCCAAGTAAATCCAAAGCCAAGGAACCGGCCGTTGCGGCGGTTGGTGATTAGCTCGGCGATATGGATGCCCGTCTCTGATAGAATCAGCGAGACGAGACATATGAAGAACGACCACCGGGAGATGCGATATGGCACTGCACTATGACGGCGAAGTGAAGATCACCAAGGTTGCCGGAATGAGCACCATGATGAATAACGGCTACCTGATCACCTGCCCCGAGACCAATGAATGCATCCTGATTGACACCCCAGGGGAACCCGATAAATTGCTGGGGGCCATCACCGACGAGAATATCAAAGCGATTTTGATCACCCACAATCACGGTGACCACCTGGCCGGGTTTGGCGAGATCACCGGCAAGGTAGACGCTCCGGTGGGGATCTCCCCGGCCGACGCCCACGCCCTGCCCCGTCCACCGGAGATAGACCTGACCGATGGCAAAGTCATCAAGTTCGGCAACCAAGAACTTCACGTTTTGGATACCCCTGGCCACACCGACGGCGCCTCCTGTTTCTTGGTTGGCAAGCACCTGTTCTCCGGCGACACGCTGTTCCCCGGCGGCCCCGGTAAGTCCCGCAGCCCCGAGGCGTTCGTACAACTGCTGAACAGCATCACCTCCAAGCTTCTGCCCCTGCCCGATGACACCGCCGTCTACCCCGGCCACGGAGACGACACCACCATCGGCGAGGCCCGCCGCCGCCACGCAGATTTCTCCTCTCGGTCGCATCCGGCGGACCTGTCCGGCGACGTGGACTGGCTCAAGTCGTAACCACCACAACGATCGATCACTAAGGAAGGCCCGAGGAGTACATGTACCAAAGTTCTGTACTGGATAACAAGCTGCGCGTCCTGACATCAACGATGCCCCATACTCAGTCGATCTCCATGGTCATCTGCGTTGGGGCCGGTTCACGTTACGAGTCCGACGAACTGGCCGGCGTTTCCCATTTTATCGAACACCTACCATTCAAGGGCACTGAGAGTTGGCCCACCGCCCGTGCGGTCAGCGAGGCCATCGAGGGCGTCGGCGGCGTGATGAACGCCAGCACCGACCGGGAGATGACCGTCTTCTGGTGTAAAGTAGCCCGTCTCCATTACAAGACCGCGTTCGCCGTACTCATGGATATGGTGCTCAACTCCCGCCTGGACCCGGAAGAGGTGGAGAAAGAGCGCGAGGTGATCCAGGAAGAGCTTCGGATGACCTACGACCAGCCGTCGTACCGGGTGGACCTGCTGATCGACGAGGCGATGTGGCCGGACCAAGCCATGGGCCGCGACGTCGGCGGCACTCTGGAGACGGTGGCCGATATCCAGCAGAAAGATATCCGGGAATACATGCACCAGCAGTACAACCCGGCCAACACGGTTGTGGCGGTCGCCGGCAACGTGACCCACGAGGAAGTGGTGGACATGCTGGCTGAGACCACCCGCGACTGGAAGCCTCTGGAGTCGTTGGACTGGGAACTGGCCACCGACAATGTCGAGGGCCCCTTGGTGAAGGTTGAGCGACGCCACAGCGACCAGACCCATCTGTGCCTGGGAGTGCCGGGCCTGTCCCTAACTCACCCGGACCGGTATGCCTTCAACCTGATGAACACGATCTTGGGAGACGGTATGAGCAGCCGCCTGTTCTTGAATCTACGGGAGGAACAGGGCCTGGCCTACGACGTACATAGTTCCAGCAGCAACTACCGGGACACCGGAGCTCTGGTCGTCTACTGCGGAGTCGAACCCAGCAAGACCAACGATGCCGTGAAGACCATCGTCAAAGAGTTTCAGGGCATGCACCAAGCGCCCAGCGAACAGGAACTCAACAAGGCTAGAGAGTACTCCAAAGGACGGCTCTTGCTCCGTATGGAAGACACCCGCGCCGTCGCTTCTTGGCTCGGCGCCCAGGAACTGCTTCAAGACAGCGTCCGAACTCCCGAGGAAGTGGTGGAATCTCTGGACGCCGTGACTCCTGCTGATATCGCCAGGGTGGCGAAAAACTTCTTGAATGACGACAAGATGCGCCTCGCGGTAGTGGGTCCCCGCGGCGGCGTCAAAGCCCTGACGGGAATGCTCCGTTTCTGATCCGGACTAATTTCGGCTGATAACAAGAGGCCCTCCCGTTGTTGCGGGAGGGCCTCTTGTTATCCATACTGGGTCTTGAGTACGCCTTAGGCGGCTTCCGCTTCAACCGAATTTCGAAGCACACCGATGTTCGGAATCTCAACAGCAACTTTGTCCCCGGGTTTCAGGGCAACCGTAACACCGGTGCTGCCCGAGAAGACCAGGTCTCCCGGCCGCAGGGTCACCTGTTGGCTGATGTAGCTCACGATCTCGGCAAAGCTGAATAACATCTCCTCTGTGTGGCCGTGCTGTACCTCTTCGTCATTCAGGCGGACGATCATCTCCAGCTTCTGGGGGTCGACATCGGTATCGATCCAAGGGCCCACCGGCGCAAAAGTGTCGGCGCCCTTGGCCCGCCAAAATGTCCAATCGTCTTTCTGCCAGGTGCGGTCGCTGACATCGTTGCCGCAGGTGTATCCCAGGATATATTTTGGGGCATCCTGTGCAGTAACGCGGTGGCACAGTTTACCGATGACCGCGACAGCCTCACCTTCGTAATGAACGTCGGTTGAGTCGCTGGGGAGAACGATCGGCTCTTCAGTGCCGGTGAGCGACCCCCTTGCCTTGATCCAAGGCTCGGGGTGCTCGGGCACAGTGGGGTTCTTGTCGCCCAATACCCCGGCGGCGAATTCCAAATGGTTGGCGAAATTAAGGCCGGGGCACCAAATTTCGGATGGTTCGGTTGGAGGTAGGAGCTTCACGTCCTGCAGCGGGTATTTGGTGTCGGTCAGGCGGAATCGGGTAAAAATACTGCCTCGGATCTCCACCACCTCATCACCCTGGACCACCCCGAATGCGGTCCTTCCATTGCTGCGGAAGCGTGCGATCTTCATGCTACTCCTACGAATTAGTTGAGTTAAAGAACCCGGAGTCAATGGCGGATTCTACTGCTTATGCCCAGGCTAGGCAAGGGATTTTTAGGGTTGTTCGGAAATTACCCAAAGATTAGAATACATGGCCGGGCGGAGTTTCCCGTTTGCGATTGTTTTGCACACTTTGAACCGGCCACCGGCGGCCCAAGAGGAGACCCATTGAAACTAGGATTTTTCGTCACCAACCAATACTTACCCGGAGAGTCCATGCCGCAAAAGATCCAAGACAGCGCGGAACAGGTGCGGGCGGCCCGCGACGTCGGTTTCAGTCTAATCGCTACAGGCCAGCACTACCTAGCCGCCCCCTATCAGATGAGCACGGTGTTCCCGTTGCTGTCCCGTCTGGCCGCTGAGGCCGGCGATATGCAAGTGGCCGCCACCGTCATACTGGTCCCTCTTCATAACCCGGTGGAATTGGCCGAAAGCATCGCTACCCTGGACTGCATCACCAATGGGAAGTTCGTATTCGGTGTCGGCCTGGGCTACCGGGACGAGGAGTACACCGCATTTGGGATAGAACGCGGGGAACGGGTCGGGCGCATGAACGAGGCCATGGACCTGATCAAACAGCTATGGAGCGAGGACGAAGTCGAGTTCAACGGAAAGTATTACACTGTCCCCAAGACCAAGATCAGCACCAGACCTGTCCAGGCACCGCATCCCCCCATCTGGGTCGCCGCCAACAACGATGTGGCCATCCGCCGGGCCGCCCGCTGGGGCTACCCTTGGCTGATAAACCCCCACGCCACCGTGCCCATGGTGGCCGATCAATGGACCAGGTACAAAGCGGCCTTGGACGAGTTCGGGCAACCGGTCCCGGATGAACTGCCCATGATGCGCGAGATGTACGTTGCCCGGGACCGGGAGACGGCCTTCATAGAGAGCCAGCCCTTCCTTGAGGGCAAATACCAGGCCTATGCCGCCTGGGGCCAGGACAAGGCATTGCCCGGCAACGAAAGCTTTAGCGTGCCCTACCAGGACCTGGCCAAAGACCGGTTCCTGCTGGGCTCGCCCGACGATATCGTCTCCGAGTTCCGCCGCTACGCCGACGAGCTAGGCGTCAACCACATGATCTGCCGCATGCAATGGCCGGGCATGCCTCAAGAGCAGGTCCTAAAGCAGATCGAACTATTAGGCCGGGAAGTGATCCCCCGGATCAAAGACTTTTAGGCTAAAGCCGATTAATTCCCTCTCCCCGTAGGGAGAGGGTTAGGGTGAAATACTCGCCATCAGACCCACACCGAAGCACAACAACCTACCCCCGGCGAACCCGACGATTCAGTCGCCTTTCATTCAGGTGAAACACGCCTGAATCATGCTAAACTGAGGGCCGTGGAAAATCGTTTGAACGAGTGAATAACTGCCTGGACGGGCCACCGTCCAGCGAAGTGGGTGTTGAGTTTGGTCCCTCCTGGAGATATCGGCGCGCTGCCCCTGTGGGTTGGCGTATTCGTGTTGCTGGGGCTAGCCCTAGCGATTTTCCATTACGCTTTCTACCACAGGGTTGTCCGCCTGGTGCTCCAGGGTAAAGAGACTGCGCGGTTCGATCGTCCACTGGAACGTCTCAAGGGCGCTCTGCTGATCTCCCTGGGCCAGCAGAAGGTTTTGCAGCGGGTGAAGTACGGCGACTACGCCGGCATCGGCCATGCCACCATTTTCTGGGGCTTCCTGACCTTCATGCTCAGCTATGTCATCTTCGTCTTCGCCGCATCGGCCAAGGGCGGGTTCCCGGAATGGCTGCTCACGGAGACCGGAGTAAGGGTATACAGCCAGTATCTGGACATCTTGGCCGCTGTATTGGCCGTGGTGTTGGTCTGGGCTTTCGTTCGTAGATGGGTGCTCACCCCCAGCCGCCTGGCCTTCGACTTGACCCGACACTCCGATGCACTGATCATCGTGGTCCTCATCATGGGACTTATGTTGTCCACCATTTTGACCCACGCATTCTGGGTGGCCCAGGGCGGTACGGGCCCCGAGGCAGACGTTTTCATCGGTAAAGCCCTCGGAGAACTGTTCACCGACTGGGGAATCGGAGTGAGCGCCGCCAACACCCTTCAGGGCGTATTCTGGTGGTCGCATCTGTCCATCATCCTGATCTTCACGGTCTATATCCCGTTCACCAAACACATGCACATGTTTGCCGCTCCGGTGAACGCGTATTTCCGGTCCTTGGAACCCAAGGGGGCGCTTCCCTTTATGGACCTGGAAAACACCGAGAAATTCGGCGCTGGGCGCGTCCAGGACTTCACCTGGAAGCAGCTGCTGGACGGCTACGCCTGCGCAGTCTGTGGCCGCTGCACCGACGCATGCCCGGCCAATCTAACGGGCAAGCAGCTCTCGCCGATGCACATCGTGGAAAACCTCAAGGACCACATGGTGGCCATCGGCCATCAGGGTGAGCGGAACCCGGAGCACGTAGAACCTTTTCCCATCTTGGAGGGCGTGATTTCCGAGACGTCTATATGGGACTGCCTGAACTGCGGGGCCTGTATAGAAGAATGTCCCGTGGCTGTGGAGCACGTGCCGACCATCATGGACATGCGCCGCCACCTAGTACTAGAAGAGTCCAAAGCCCCTGAATCGGCCATGAATGCCCTCCTCAGCTTGGAGCAGCGAGGCCATCCCTGGCGCGGCACCCAGTATTCCCGGACCGACTGGGCTGAGGGCCTTGAAGTGCCCACCCTGGCTGAGAAACCGGACGCTGAGGTGCTGTTCTGGGTTGGTTGCACCCCGGCATTGGAACAGCGCAGCCAGGCCATCGCCCGGTCCATGGCCAAGATACTGAAGGCCGCCAAAGTGGACTTCGCCATCCTGGGCGACGAGGAGACCTGCACCGGCGACCCGGCCCGCCGCATGGGCAACGAG
>Ga0207963_1000238_pt1 | contig 28996 bp, 23 predicted proteins | sample Knorr_S15_td_NAD_FD_185604 | JGI IMG/M metagenome (GOLD analysis project Ga0207963, IMG submission 185604) | Marine microbial communities from Southern Atlantic Ocean transect - Knorr_S15_td_NADW_ad_2500m_LV_A (SPAdes) (version 2) | ecosystem: Environmental > Aquatic > Marine > Oceanic | place...
GCGAGAGGCGCTGATGCCGAACCTCGTCCAGACCCTCGAGGGCAACCCCGCCTTCATCCACTGCGGCCCGTTCGCCAACATCGCTCACGGCAACTCGTCGATCATCGCTGACGACATCGCTCTCGCATGCTCTGACTACGTCATCACCGAGGCGGGCTTCGGCGCCGAGATGGGCGCCGAGAAGGCGCTGCACATCAAGGCCCCAGCATCCGGGGTCGTCCCCGACTGCCTGATTCTCAACGCCACCGTGCGTGCCATGAAGATGCACGGCGGAGGCTTCGCCTCCGGGGGCGGGCGCAGGCCGACTCCCGAGGAGCTCGAGACCGAGAACGTCGAGGCGACGAGGGCCGGCGCGGCCACCAACCTGCGCCGCCACGTCAGGAACCTCACCGAGAACAGCATCCCGGTCATCGTCTCGATAAACCGCTTCGCACACGACACCGAGGCCGAGATCGAGGCCATCAGGGACGAGGCAGTCAAGGCCGGCGCACGACAGGTGGTGCTGAACGAGTGCCACGCTAGGGGCGGCGAGGGTGCACTGGATCTGGCAGACGCAGTCGTGGCCGCTTGCGCGGCCCACGACGAGGCAGGACGGCCCTACACTCCCACAGTCGAGCAGGGCATGACCATCGAGGAGACCATCCTGAGGGTCGCCACCAACATCTACGGTGCCCACACGGTCGATTTCAGCGACACCGCCCAGAGCGCCATCGAGACGCTCAAGGGCTGGGGAGTAGGCTCGTTGCCAGTCTGCATGGCCAAGACTCAGTACTCGTTCAGCCACGAGCCCAAGGTGCTCGGCGCACCCAGCGGCTTCACGCTCCCCATACGCGAGATCCGCGTCAACGCCGGCGCCGGTTTCGTAGTCGCCGTTTGCGGCTCGATGATGACGATGCCCGGGCTACCTACAAGACCGGCCGCGCTCGACATGGACATGGACGAGGACGGAAGGCTGACAGGCGTCTTCAGGTGAGGTTGTGGTCGCGTGCGCAGAATCAAGCGACTGGACGAGGGAGTCCGACTGAGGGTCGACGACGAGGACGACCTGTGGACCGTGTCGCAGTTGTGCAGGCCCGGAACGAACGTGGGGATGCTGTCCCACCGCAGGGACTCGGCCACCGGAACCCAGTCTGACAGCAGGGCGAAGAGCGCCGAGCGCAAGCCGATGTGGATAGTTCTCGAGGTCCAAGAGACGGCATTCCAGCCCTTCACCGACAACCTCCGCGTCCACGGAGTGATTACAGAGGCCAAGATCGACATCGGCAGCCACCACACGCACGTCATGAGCCCCGGCTCCGTGCTGGAGCTGACCCGCGAGGGTGGCCTGCCCGCTGCCGACAGGGCACTGCTGAGGGAAGCCCTCTCGGCAGGCCGGCGCGCCAAGTGCGGACTCCTGGTGGTCGAGTCGGACGAGGTCCTCGTCTTCCAGGTCGCAGCACACGGGATTCGCGACGTCTCGCAATTCACCATGAGGGGCGGCGGCAAGAAGGCCGACGACTCCACCAGCGTGCGCCGGGGCTTCTTCGAGCGCGTCGCCAAGGAGACGCGACTCGTCTTCAAGGACCACATGCCGCTGGTCATCTGCGGGCCGGGAATGGCCCGTGAGCAGTTCGAGGCCCACCTCAGGGGGCAAGGCGCCCAGAACCAGATCCTCAATACGGCGACTTCGATAGGAGGGCGGTCCGCGGCCAACGAGGTTCTCGCTGAGGGCCTAGCAGACTCGGTTCTCGGCGAGCACTCGCTGATTCAGCAGGTGCGAGCCATCGAGGAGGGGCTGAAGCGGATCTCCACCGGCGGAGCGGTCTCCTACGGCCCCGCTGCCATAGCCGAAGCCGCCGAGCAGGGCGCCGTCGAGACCCTGATCATCGAGGCCTCCATGCTGCGCAGCGGCGAGGACGAGGCCCGCGAGCGCTGGGAGAGGACAGCCGCCAGCGTGGAGGGCTCGGGAGGCAGCATCATCCAAGCCTCGGTCGACCATGACTCCGGCCAGCAGCTGCTGGGCTTCGGGGGGGCTATCGCCCTGCTGCGCTGGAAGACCGAGTAGGCAAGGCTCATCACCGCGGCGCATCAGCGGCAGGCATGTCTGCGAGTGAAGTCCGCATCGTCGCCTTCGGCAGGCCAGAGCGTGACGATGCCGCGTCAGCCGTGCTGTCCGCAGCGGCGGAGCGAGGTGCTAGGACGAGACTCGTGACCTCGGCGCCAGGAGAGGACTTCGCGACGATGGACCACGGCGCCATCGACTGGAGGAGCACCCTCGACAGCGCCCACTGGCTGGTGTCCTCAGCATCCACCGCGCTCGACGGTGCATCACCGCGCTACGCATGGGGGGCGGGGATGACCTTCGGAGAGCTCGAGGGCGCCCGCACAGTGATGATCGTCGACATGCCATCGAACCCCCTCAGACTGGCCGAGTCATGGGGAGCTGTGATAGAGAGGATCAGGCAGGTCCACGTCCTGTTCATCGCACCCGATGCCATCGACGCCCTGTCTGCTCTCGAGGAGGTCAGCGCCGCAGAGCTCCTGCAGCGGGTCCGCCACCGCGGTTTGGTCCCGCACGTCTGCACTTACCTGCCGAACGAGCGCACGGCGCTCGTCGAGCACTCCTTGGGCTCGGTCAATCTGCAGCTGACGGCAGTCACTCAGCCTCTGGAGTGGCTGGCCGGATTCCTCTGCGGGCTTCCCTCAGCAGGCCCCGGGCAGGCTGGCGTCGAACGCGCAGCCGGTGGGAGCTGAAACCCGGTTTCGACCGGCATTTCCCACCATTACCGGAGACCCCTTTTGAAGGGGGACCAATTCGGCCCGACCCGCGGGGGGCGCGAGCATACCACTCAGACTAGGTCCAGCCGGAGTTCCACTGTCCTGCAAGGGACGGACGATAGTCGAGGGAATGGACGACATCACCTCGCTCGGGCTCGATGCGATGGAGATCCAGACAGTGCGAACGGTCCAGCCCAAGCACTTCGACCAGTACTGGCAGGCCGGAGTCCTCTCGTGGAAGTCAGACCTTGAGATGAACCTCCACGGGCCCTACTACGCGGAGCTGCTCGGCTCACGCAGGGAGCGCAACCGTACCCTCACCAAGATGGAGGCCAGCATGCAGGCCGGCAAGATCCTCAACGCGAGACACCTGGTTTACCACGTCGGACCCTACGGCGAGTACGAGTCCGGCTCCGAGACCAACGAGCAGGTCGCCAACATCTTCGCCGGCGTGGTCGATCGAGTCCAGCAGATATGGGGCGTAGAGTCGGAAGAGGATGACTACGCCGCCTTCCCCTGGGTCCACAAGGACAAGCCCTCGCTGGTAGGCATCGAGACCTCAGGGCGCCAGGAGCTGTGGGGGACTGTCGAGGAGGTCATTGAGGTCTGCAATCACGTCGAGGGCACAGTGCCCGTGCTCAACATGGCCCACATCCACGCCCGCGGTCACGGCAGGATGAGGACCAGCGAGGACTACTCCGAGTTGTTCGAGCAGGTCCGCAAGGACTACGGCGGCAAGAAGTTCTACTGCCACTTCGCCGGAATCGAGCACCGGATGGGCAACGCCCTGCACTACACCCAGATCAAGAAGTCCGACCTGAAGTTCGAGCCCTTCGCCGAGTTCCTCGCTGAGGAAGGCGACTGGCTAGACATCACCATCATCTCCGACTCGCCTCTGCTCGAGCACGATGCCATGTACATGCTCCAGCACTACGACAAGGCGAGGCAGAGGCTCCTCGAGATCCGCGCCCGCGACGAGCGCCGGATCAAACTCGCGCTCGAGACCGGGATGTCACCTGGGGAGTTGGAACTCCGCGAGAAGGAGGCCGCTCAGGCGCGCAAGGCGGGTACTGACGGTGATGCGGAGAAGGCCCCCTCCGATGCCGGGAAGAAGGCGAAGAAGCCCGCCGCCAAGGCTGCTGCTGGAGGCAAGGGCAAGATGATGTCATTCGATGAGAAAAAGGACGAGAAAGATGTCTTCTAGGTGATTTCGCACTCGGAAGGCTTGAAGTCGGAATCATTCTGGCGAGGGCGCTACGGGACTGTAGCTCAGTTGGGAGAGCGCCGCACTGAAGATGCGGAGGCCGCTGGTTCAAGTCCGGCCAGTCCCACCATACTCTCGTTTCTCATCGTAGTGGGTCTGGCCGAGAGGGGCTGCGCCGGAATCAGCTTTCATTTGCTAGGATGCTGGCTTGGAGTGCGTGTAGTTTAGTGATGCCCGCTGTCGCGGCGTCAATAAGGGCATCGAGCTCCTCACGGGTGTAAGTCGATTCCTCGCCGGTCCCCTGGACCTCGACGAAACCGCCATCGCTGGTCATCACGACGTTCATGTCGACGTCGGCATTGCTGTCTAGGACGTAGTCGAGGTCGGTCCTGACCTCGCCGTCGACCATCCCGACGCTGATTGCACCAACGTCGTTCGGCATGACAGCCGCCTCGTGAGCAGCCCTCTCCTCGGCACTGAGCGATGGCGGCTCGACGCCGTTGCGGACATCCTCTCTGGAGAGGCGCATCTCCTTCGGCAGGCACTCGCCTGACGCTATCAGTCGGCGGATCGCCAGTCTGAGGGCGATCGAGGCGGCGGTTACCGATGCGCATCTGGTGCCACCGTCGGCGTTCAGCACGTCGCAGTCGACCGTCAGCGCAATCGGACCGAGCTCCTCGAGATTGACTGCCCCACGCAGCGAGCGGGCGACCAGTCGCTCGATCTCCTGAGTCCGCCCCTTCGCGCCGTTGCGCTCGCGGCGGAACCTGGTGTCGGTGGAGCCCGGCAGCAGCGCGTACTCGGCGTGGACCCAGCCGCGCTCAGCGTCCCTCGGGAACCAGCGCGGCAGTCTGTCAGCCTTCGTCGCGCAGGCGAGGACCATAGTGTCGCCTTGGCGGAACATCAGCGAGGCCAGGGCGTTGGGAGTGAAGTCGAGCGTGACTTGGATGCCGCGAAGCTCGTCGGCACCCCTGTCACTGCTAGAATCGCCCGACTTCATCTTCGCCATGGCACCCCGAGCGGCGATTCCCGCATGAATCATTCGCGTCGGGCGTGAGGCGGGCGGAAGGCGTCGACGACCACAGAATCGGTTGTGATGTAAGGCCCCCCGACGAGGTCGACGCAGTACGGGACAGCGGCGAAGACCTCGTCGAGTATCTCGCGGATCGAGCGAGGCGAGCCGGGCAGGTTGAGGATCAGGGCCGAGCCGCGGATACCGGCAGTCTGCCGAGACAGCACCGCTGTAGCGACGTGACGCAGCGAGATGGCTCGCATCTGCTCACCGAACCCGGGCAGCATCCGCTCGCACACCGCCTCGGTGGCCTCCGGGGTGACGTCGCGGGGCGCGGGCCCAGTTCCTCCTGTGGTCACGATCACCGAGCAGCCCTCGGCGTCGATCAGTTCCACCAGCGCCGCCTCGATCAGCTCCTGCTCGTCAGGAACGAGGCGGCGAACCACCTCCCAGGGCGAGGTCACCGCCTCGCTCAGGAACTGCTCAATGGCAGGGCCACTGAGGTCCTCGTAGCCTCCGGTGCTGGCCCTGTCGGAGGCTGTCAGCACCCCGAATCTGCACAATTCTACGGGTGCCATTGCATCACGACAAGAGGTACTGTGGATAAACGCAGTCGCTTGGTCAGCACCCATTGGAATGCACATCTTCAAAGACCGCCGAGTGAAACGCGTGGTCCCGGAGGTGATGAAGTGCTGAGTCTACCCCAACACGCACGAACTAACGTTGCCCCAGCATCGCTGCCCGCTGCTTCTTCGGAGGCCCCCGCATCAGTGGTTTATGTAGGCTCAGACCTCATTCACTGACGCAGGTGAGCACATGACGGAAGATGGAAGATATGCAGCACAGGTCACTGTAGTCAAACAGGAATGCCCGGACGCGGACGAGAAAGAGATAGAAGGCGAGTTCAAACGCTACGAGGTGGAGTTCCTCATCCCTCCCGAGGACGCTCTGCGCTCGGTGGTACGCAAGTTCCAGACGGCCGCTGGGATGGAGGTCACCAAGATGTCCTCCCCGGCTAAGGCCGAGAAGAAGGTCAATCGCTTCTCCGAGCTCGATGCCGACGACCGCAACGTGACCCTCGAGGTCGCAGTGATAACCTACACGCCACGCATCCAAATGGTTCGGGGCGAGGAGCGACAGGTCGCGTTTGGCTGGATCGAGGACAATCCCTGGGAGAACAGCGACCGGCGCGAGCGCTGGGACTACAAGGACTGGGGCGAGCAGGGCGAGAACCTCGCCCCGGGCTCCGTTGTGAGACTCGAGGGCGCATCGGTCAACGAGTGGAACGACAAGCGCTCTCTCAATATCAACCGCACCACCCGCGTGACCGTGCTGCGCGAGGGCGGCTCCCCGGTGTTGCAGGTCAACGACGAACCCGTCAGCATAGCGACGGCCTCGGAGAACGAGGGCTACGTGAACCTCGTCGCGCGTCTGATATCCTCCAAGCCCGACGTCATCGTGAAGCGCGACGGCAGCGGCCAGCTGGACGTGGTCCGCGGAAGGCTGTCCGACTCCAGCGGCAGCATCGGTTTCCTGTCATGGGTCCCGCTCGAGCACGAGCCGGGAACCCTGCTCAAGATAGACGGGGCGTCGGTCAGGAAGTTCCGGGAGACCCCTGAGATCAACATCGGCGACCGGACCAGGGTCGAGGTCTACCACGACACTGCCTTCGCCAGCATGGAGGACCTCTCGCAAGCCAACAAGGTCAGCATCGCCGAGTTGCGCAACGGTATGCGCGACATCGAGATCACAGTTCAGGTCGAATCGTGGAACCAGCGCTCCTTCACCTCCGATGACGGCACCGAGCGCGTCGTCCGCAGCGGCGACGTCATCGACCCCAGCGGCCTATGCCGGCTCACCGCCTGGTGCGAGGTCGACCCCAAGCCGGGCGACTTCCTGCATCTGACCGGCTCCAGAGTCCAGTACTGGCAGGGCTCCCCCGACCTCGTCGTGGACGATGCCGCGCAGGTGACCGACCTGTCCGACCCACCTTGGGATTCGATAGACCCTGAGCAGCACTGGGTCGACGCCGACCTAACGACTGTGGTGAGCGGCGGCTCACGCCGGGGCATAAGCACCAGCGGCACCGTAGTAGCCGTACGCAGGGACTCGGGCATCATCGAGCGATGCCCCGAGTGCAGACGCGTCCTGAGGGACGGCGCCTGCATCGACCACGGCCCCCAGCGCGGCGTCGAGGACCTCCGACTCAGGTTTGTCATCGACGACGGCATCTCCAATGCATCCCTGCTGTTGTCCAAGGACCCCTCGGAGACCTTCCTCGGGATGGATCAGGAGGCCGTCAAGGAACAGGTGGCCAAGGACGGCCAAGAGGGATTCGTCGCTTCCCTGCGCGAGCGGGTGCTCGCTCGCAGGATGAGCGTCAAGGGCCGATCGATCATCGATGACCAGGGTGCCATGGTGCTCGCCGACGAGGTCGAGCTTGACCAGACCGCCTCGACTGACGCCGCAAATGAGGTCATGCAGCGCTGGGGGGTGATACTGTGATGCAGGAGCCAACACGTCGATTTACCCGCCAGACCGCCGTGCGCATATTCGCCCAGGAGTACCAAGAGGCCTCACTGCTGGAGGAGGGCTCCGGCGAGTACGACCCGTCCTTCGTCATCACCAAACTGGGCGCCAAGATCAACCGGGCGCTCGTCTGCGGTGTCATCGACAGGATGGAGCGCCGAGAAGGCGACAGTGGCCCCAACTACTCGGGCCACGTCAGAGACCCGACTGGGAGCTACCTGTTCACCGTCGCATCATTCCAACCCGAAATGCATCCTGACTTCGAGGAGCTGATGGCTCGCTTCGAATCCGGCGACAGGTTCCTGCTGGCCCTAGTGGGTAAGGCCCGCTGGTTCGAGACCGATGACGGCGGCGTCTTCACCTCTCTGCGCGCCGAGGAATTCACCGTCATCGATCGAGAGTGCTACACCAGTTGGCTGGTCGGGACGGCCGAGGCGACCCTGCGACGCATCGACGCGCACTCGGCCTCGCTGGAGAGCGATCTTACTCCTGCGGCCCTCGAGGCCGCTGGCGTGCCGAGCGACCTCGTCGATGGCCTGATACTTGCCCGAGGCCACTACGGCGAGTTCGACCCGGAGAACTACCGGCTCGGGGTCTTGCAGGCTCTCTCGATGGCGACAGGCAGGACTGCTGTCATGGAGGAGTCGGAGCCAGCAGTTCCCCCTCCGACGCTGGATGAGGCGGTATCGCATACACAGGAGCCCCAGCCGTCGCCTTCCGACCCTCCTGGCGACGCTCTGCCCCTCATTCTCGATACCATACGCTCGCAGGACGCCGGAGAGGGGGTCGAGTACGGCAACGTCGTCCACGCTCTCGTCCAGTCAGGCCACTCTCGCGAGTCCGCCGAGGATGCGATAGACGACGCCCGTGACCAAGGCGAGGTGATGGAGCCTCGCTTCGGGTACTTCCAGATAGTTCCCGAGTAATCAGTCCTCGGGGCCCTTCGAGAGCAGCGTCTCAGCGTGTCTCATCTTCTCTCTGATCCGCTCCAGCGCCGCGCTGGAGTCAATCCTGCCGCGCGGTCCGCCATCTCCGAGGGAGGCGCCCTTGATCTCGGCGATGTTGGTGGCTACGCTCGTCACCCTCGAGCGCACCTCGTCGCTCTCCAGCGGCCAGCCCCTCCGCTCCGCCAGTCTGATGAGAAGGGCCTCCTCCTCCTCGCCCCATCTGCCTCCGTGGCCCCTCAGGATGGTTCCGACCATCCTCTCGAGGTCCTCGACCCGGGCTTGGATGGTCAGCAGCGCCCCTTGGACTGACGACTCGACCTTGTCGAGTTCGAACACCAGCGCGTCGCTGGCATCCTCCAGCACCGCGTCGGACGTCGACTGTTGGAAGTCGGGTTCCTCCTCAGGCTCAGCGGGCATCTCCTCTAATCCGATTTCGACCTCCTCGACTACATCCTCGGCCCCCGCCTCGATTTCGCCCATAGGGAGGTCGGGGATGCCTGAGCGCCACAGACTGCGCTTGATTCTGCCCCAGCCGTTCGCCTGACTGGTCAGGACGCCCGCGACCCTGCCCACCAGTACCATCCGGTTGCCTGTTCGTTCCAATTCCAGCCTCCGGCAGAGTTTGTGGAGACGATCGCGATCCACCTCGACCAGTCGCTCCACGGTCATTCTGCGTGAGTCGAAGTTGAGGTGAAGCCACAGTCTCTGCCGCCTCTCCTTGTGTGAGCCGGATGACTTGATCCCGAAGACCTTGAGGACCTCGCCGATCTCCTTGTGGGACATCGACTGGATGCCCTCCCAGGAAAGATCGCTGTCACCTAGGATGTGGTGTTGGATGAGCCTGGCCCGCACCACCTCGACCGAACCGCTCTTACTCAGGCCGGCCTCCTCCGCCCTGCTCCGAAGCCCGACCAGCCGGCCCCTGTACAGGGCGTCCAGCAGCACTCTGTCGACCTTCAATCCCAGCACCCTCCAAAGCGCTCCCGCCCCCGTCCGTCATATCGCTTACGCAGCACCACAGGTGCCGTGGGGGCGTTAGCGGCCGTTATGGGGAACGCCGTTCACTCGATCAGGTCGATGTACGCCGGGGCCTCGACGTCGGTGTAGAAGTCCTTGGGGACCTCCCTCGAGACCTCGAGGACGAGAGCCTCCCAGTCCCGCAACAGGGAGATGGTGGCATGCTGGTACTTGGAGTACGTGATGACCCGTTCCAGACCCAGCGTCTTGTGGCCGTTCTTGGAGAGGACCTCCAGCCTAATTTCGACGTGTACGTCATCATCGAGCACCTCTCCCTCGGTGTTCTGAAAGGACTGCTGCAAGGTGATGTCCTTGTTCTCCTCGGCCTGCTTCATCAGGGAGCGGACGTGCCTGTGCCTGACGAGGACCCCAGTCCTCTCCAGCATCTCCTCGCCAAGACCCGCGATCAGTTGGTTCTGCACCCACCAGGCCGTACTGCCCTCGGGCTCGGAGATCTGCCCGGATATGCTGGGGGGAAACCTCCTTCTCGCGAGGAGCACGACGAGGTCGGCGTATGGCAGAGGGAGGAAGTGGGGGCCTCCCCTGTCTTTGGGGTCTGGAAGCAGGGCGTGCCTGCGGGTGTTCAACCCGAGCTCGTCGTACACGGGGCGAGAGGTGATGTAACCGTCGATCTCCCCGCTCTGCCTCAACGACTCCATCCACTCCGCCTTGGCCAGAGGGCCCGCCGGGACCTCGCCCAGCTCGTTGATTGATGCGAAGGCATCCGGCCCCAGGATGCGCAGTCCGCGCCTGGCTCGGCGCAGCTGCCTGCGGACCAGCTTGTAATCGGACAGAATCACCGCCAACTTCGGCTGGTAGTAGACCTTGTTCTCCGACACCAGCACCAGGTTCGGTCGGCGAGGGGTCCTCGCGCCCATTACCTCGCACTCCGCCTCTAGCATCTCCAGCTGCCTTCCGTGCAGCAGCCGCGCTGGTATGGCGAGCATGTCCACCTCGCCTTCCCGCAGCAGGGTCAGACCCTCGGTGATTCCGCTTACTTCGCGGCTGTCGATTGCGAGTTCAGGAGCATCGCCGGAGGCGGAGAAGATTGCCATGTGCTTTGATACGGGACAGTCGGGTGCGTCTATGGTCGCGAGCGTAAGTCGGTCCATCATCGCATCCACCTCAAGGGAGGGGGCACGCCCTGTGCCCGCTCCAGCGGCGCAAACACCTGTTGATATAGGCGACCCCTGCCAAGAAGGGGCGAATCAGCATGGTCTCAATGCGCTCGGCTAACGAGAGACTCGCCCATCGGCGCAACGTCGTGGACGAGGCGCTGGAGGCCTTCGTACAGGATCGGATGACCGGCTCGGAAGCGCCCGCGATGTCTCTGGCACGCGACGTCCTGCTGGCCGGCGGCAAGAGGTACCGCCCGGTTCTCGCTTTGCTCGCATTCGAGGCGGCCGGCGGCGGGGACCCGAATGAGGTCATGGACCTCGCACTATCCGCCGAGCTGATCCACACCGCCACTCTCGTTCACGATGACATCTACGACCAATCCAAGACCCGCCGAGGCAAGCCGACGCTGCACGCCTCGCACGGCATGGCCCACGGCATTATCGCCGGCGACTACCTCTTCGTGCTCGGCTTCGAGCTCGGCGGTCGCTACGAGGCGCGGATCGTCGAGCGGATGGCTCGCACTTGCGCGGGCATAGCCACGGGTGAGCTTCTGCAGTTCGAGCACATCGACGACTTGGCTACGACTCCAGAGGACTACTACGCCATCATCGACGGCAAGACCGCCGGCGCCTTCGCCACCGCCTGCTCGTGTGCAGCCATCGTCGCCAACGCCCCAGACTCCACTGTCGAGGCCTTGGATGGCTTCGGAATGGAGGTCGGTCGCGCATTCCAGCTAGTCGACGACATGCTGGATCTGACCGGTGAGGCTTCGATGGGCAAGCCGAGGGGCACCGACGTCCACGATGGTAAGATGACGCTGCCCATCATCCACGCGCTCACCATGCTGCACGGCGTCGAGCGCGAGCAACTGGCCGACGTCCTGCGGAACTTCAGCGACGACCGTTGGGAGGAGCTGACTTACCTGCTCCAGGAGGCAGGCTCGTTCGACTACGCGCTCCAACTCATCGAGAACCACCTCGACCGCGCTCTGGCAGAGATCGACTCGCTTCCCCCGAGCGCGGCGCGCGACCTCATGTCAGAGGTCGCCAGACTCTCCCAGTCGCGCCGGACCTGAGGACATGCCCGAGATTCGCACCGACTGGGACGCGATAGTCGTCGGAGGCGGTCCTGCAGGCAGCACGGCGGCCCGCTACATCGCCGAGGGCGGGGCAGACGTACTGGTCATCGACGGAAGGGACCCCATCGGCTCGCCGCTGCAGTGCGGCGAACTAGTTCCCAGCAACGACGAGATGCGTAGGCTCTGTCCCGACGTCCCAGACGTGGACGACCTCCTGCAGACACCTGAGGAAGCCATCTCGAAGAGGACCGGAGAGATGCATCTGGTCCCTCCTTCCGGCAAGCCGCTAAGATACGATTTCGATGGACTGGTACTCAATCGCGTAGCTCATGACGAGGCTTTGGTAGACTTGGCCAAGTCAAAGGGAGCCGAGTACCTCGTCGACAGTCGCGTCGAGCGAGTCGAGGACGAGACGGTCTACCTGAGGGACGGTTCAGAGTACACTGCCAGGGTCATCGTCGGAGCCGCTGGTCACAACGACCCCGTCCGCAAGACGCAGTGGCAGGAGGAGTCGCTCAACATCCCGGTGAAGTTCGTGCTCATGTCCGGAGAGTTCACCGACGCTGTGGAACTGCACTTCGGCTCGGTGGCGCCGGGCGGTTACGCCTGGATGTTCCCGAAGGACGGCGGAGCTAACATCGGACTCGGCATCCAGATGAGCCTGTCCAAGGGCAAGAGCCTGAACAATTACGCCGAGGACTTCATCTCGAGGTACGGCGGCCAGGTCACCTACAGCGGAGCCGGCTCCCTCCCGATGTCAGGCTCCATCCGCTCCCTAGTCAAGGGCAACCATCTCCTCGTCGGCGATGCTGCCGGCATGGTCCTGCCCTCCAACGGGGCCGGTATCACAATCGCGATGATCGGCGGGCGCATCGCAGGACAGGTGGTCGCAGAGCACCTGAGGGACGGTACTCCACTCAGTGAGTACGAGCGAAGGTGGAATACACAGATGGGCAAGGTGATGCGCAACTCAAAGCGGGCCTTCAGGCTCGGCAGCCTGCTGTTCCGCGCCCCCGACTGGCTGCTCAACATTGCTTTCAACAGGCTGACCAAGCGGTTCATCTGGCGGGCAGTGACCTGCCGCCCGCTGCTCGGCCTAGGGTGAGGTGCCCTGCCAGATGGTGGCCATGCCAGGGAAGACGACCTTGGCTCGGACATCAGTGAATCCTACCTCTTCCAGCATGCGCACGTAGACGCGCGTGGTACCGAAGCTCGAGTATGTCCTCGTCAGCCACCTCCAGGGGTGATCGCTCTTCCTGTAGACGAGTCTGGCGTAGGTACCGACCCAGACCCTCATCCAAAGCCAACCGAGTGCTCCGTGGAGCCGGTTGATCTTAGCTGGGTCGACGATTACCAGTACCCCCCCGGGCTTCAGCACCCTGAGCGCCTCGGCCAGACCAGCGCGCTTGTCGTACCAGTCCCTGAACGAGAACAGCGAGCATACCGCGTCGAACGAGTCGTCATCGAAGGGCAGGTCTTCCGCCGTGCCCTCGACGAACTCGACGGCCGAGTCCCCGCGAGCCTCCCTCTTCGGGTCGACACGAGACTGTGCTGCACGCAGCATCTCCGAAATGGGGTCGAGGCATACCAAGTCCCTGCCCACGACCTCCTCGGCGAAGCTCCCGGGACCGCATCCGACCTCGAGGACCCGCCCCTGCGCAGGCAGTCTGTCCTGTACCATCCTGCGCCACTTGGAGACCTGTCCGAGAGTGGCGAATCTGTTGATTTTATCATACACAGGGATGCTCGCCTCGAGATTGCGCTGGAGCTCGTTCCAATCCTCGGCACCGATGCGTTCGGCATCCATGCCGACTCCTCCTTACATCCTCTATTTGGTTGAATCCCGTGACCAGCCTCAGAGCCCACGAAGGAGCGAAACGGTCAATATGATAAACTCGCCAACTTTCCGCGGTTCACCCAGAGGGTGAACATCGTGGCTAGGGATGAAGTTCTGAGGTCTATCAAGGAGGCAGAGGGGAAGACCACCATCAAGTTGGAGAAGGCTCGCTCGGAGGCATTGGACATTACCAGCAAAGCTCGTGCTAAGGCGGCTGACACTCTTTCTTCCGGACTACAGGATGCGGATGCAGAGGCGCAGTCGATGATCGATGATACGAGGGCCGCTGCGGGCAAGAAGGCGAACTCCGTCCGAACCGATGGCGAGGCTGCTCTGGCGGCGATTCACGAGCACGGCGAGAAGAACCGCTCGTCCGCGGTCGACTCGGTGCTCGACGCGTTCCTCCAATCGTAGATTCCCCACGTGTTGATTGATATAATCGGAGTCGAGTGAATGGGCAGTCTAACCACCCAAGCGATGTCGCGTCTGACCGCTGCTGGCTCTCTCTCCAATGTCGATGACGCGGTTCGGTCACTCGCTGATCTGAAGGCGGTCCACCTCTTGGATTATCCCGGGGACGAGGAGGGCTTCGACCTCGGCAGTCCCACCGACGAATCCGAGGAGATCGGTCGCGACCTCAATCGCTACCGCAGCGCCTCTTCCCAACTGGACCTCATCGACCCGAAGATCCCGATGGAGTCTGAACCGATTCGCGACCAGCTGGGCAGAGATCTCCCTTCTCGCGTCGAGATGATGCTCGGCCACTTGGACCGCATTGATCTCATCGACAGCGAACTCTCCAGCAGTGGGGAAGAGAGTGATTCTCTGGAAGTGCTGCAACCGCTGGACCTCGACCTCGACGTGCTTTCGGGCTACGGATCGCTGACTGTCTTCGTCGGCACCGTGAAAGATGCCGCCCGAGCAGAGGCGGCCGCCTCCAGTGGCTTGGTCGTAATCGAGGGCGTCAAGCCCGCCGTGATTGCGCTGTTCTGCGAGAACGCCTCCTCATCCGCAGTCCAGTCGGAGTTGGCAGAAGCGGGATTCGCCGCCATCTCGGTTCCTCGGGGCGAGGGGCCGATAGGGGTCCACCTAGAGGAACTCGCCGCGAGGCGCGAGGAGTTGCTGGCCGAGCGCTCGACGCTGCAGGGCGAGTTGGACGGCTGGGCCGAAGCCAACGGAGGGAACCTAATAGGCGGAATCGAACTTCTGGAGCGAGACATGGCGCTGGCACTAGGGCCAATCAGGGTCGCGGTCAGCGACCACGCCTTCGTGATTGACGGCTGGATCGAGACCTCTCGCTCAGAAGAGGTCAGCGCAGCGCTTTCCGAGACCTGCCGAGTCGTCAACATCGAGCCGTACAAGGTGGTGCCCGGAGGCGGCGGGCATGGTCACCACGGTCCCGAACTCAAACTACCGCCAATCAAGTTCGTCGATCGCGACGCGAGCAAGCCGATGGAGCTGCTAACCAATCTGATGGGACGTCCTCGCTACGGAAAGGTCGACCCAACCCTGTTCATGTTCTTCACCTACCCCCTGTTCTTCGGACTCATCCTAGGTGACATCGTCTACGGCGCTGCCACGATGATATTCGGTTACTTCCTCTACTCTAGGATCGGGCATACCGAGACCGGCTTGCTCGCCTCCAAGTTCATCGTCTACATCGGCTTCGCCGCAGTGGTCTTCGGCTACATATACGGCGAGTTCGCCGGCTACGAGATACTGCCGCACCACGGGGCTAATGGCTGGGAACCCTCCCACGCTCCTTGGTGGGCTGCCTGGGTAGCAAACCTCTACCCATCCGGCGGCGAGTTCCAGTACGAGTTGTTGGATTGGGAGTTCGGCGGCATATTCCTCGCCTTCCCCTTCCACAGAGTCGGCGACAACCTACTGGACCTTGTCCTCATCACAGTCTACATGGGCGCCATCCACGTCCTCCTCGGCCTGTTGATCGGCTTCCGTGACATCTGGCTTCACGGCGACAGCCATGGCAACACTGGTCCTATTGTCGCGTTTTTCGATCGGGGCTCGTGGATAATCATCATCATCGGCGGCTACTTTTTCGCCACAGGCTACCTAGGGCTGGGAAACAGCCCAGGTGACGATACCCTCACCATGATGCGAAACTACGGCGCCATCATCGCCGTTGCGGGCGTACTGATGGTCATCTATGCCAGTTACAAGTATCACGGGCTGCCGGCGCCCGTCGCCGTCCTGCTCGGGCCCATAGAGGGGATCGGCATAATGCCGTCTGTCATCTCCTACGTGCGCCTGTTCGCGGTGGGTGTTGCCGGGGTAAAGATAGCCGAGACTGGTAATGACAAACTCTACGGGCAGGTGGATGGTGACCATGGTGCGGGGATGATGGGAGTAGTCGAAGACCTCGGCCTTAACGATGTCAGTGGCTTGCTCCTAGCAGCTATCTTGCTGCCAGTTATTCTTCCCTTCGCCCTGATTCTGCTCAAGGTGAGCCTGCCGGAGATGCCCTTCGGACTGAACTCCTTTGGTCGGCAATTCCTGCTCGGATTTCTAATCTCAGGCGGTCTCGGCTACGTGTACAATGTAGGGGGCAGCATCTTCACGCTGATGATATTCTTCTTCGGATGGTTGGTCGTCCAGATATTCGCGTGGATTCTAGGGTTCGTAAGCCCCAATATCCACACTGCCCGACTCCACCTCGTCGAGTGGATGAAGCAGTTCTACGAGGCTGTCGGCGAAGAGTTCGAGCCATTCGGGTTCACCGCCCGAGTCGTTGAGGTAGAGTGATACATATCAGATTCCAATGCTATGCATGGAGAAAAGGAGAATGAGAAAATGAACAATATGAAATTGACGAGATTGAGTATGAGACTGTTGCTGGTGCTTTGGGGGTTGACCCTGATAGTTGGTGTGGTGAGCGCTCAGTTGACTGACGCCCAACTGGCTGAGAAGGACACGATGGCCAAGCTGGGCGCAGGCATTGCGCTGGCGGGTTGCGGCATAGGAACTGGCCTAGGACAAGGCCAGATAGGTGCAGCAGCAGTCGGTTGGGTAGCTGAAGACGGCTCGAAGTTGGGGCTTGCCCTGATGTTCACCGTGTTGCCTGAGACCATCCTGATTTTCGGATTCCTAGCAATGTTCCTGCTGTGAACGTTCGGGATGAAGAATAGGAGGAGACACACATGACGTTGGATGCACTGGCCAGTGATATTGACGCCGCGGCTGAGGAAGAGGCGAAAGCCATCACCGACGCTGCCAAGGCGAAGGCCAAGGCAACAATCGCCGAAGCCAGAAAGGAGCTCAAATCGTTACGCAGCGAGATATCCTCTAGGGCCATGAGAGAGTGCTCTCAGATCATGACCGAGACTGTCGCTTCGGCCAGACAGGCCAATCAGAAGTCGATGCTCATCGCGCGCAGAGAGGAACTCGATGCGACCAGGGAGTCGGTGAGGGAGATGATCGGATCGACCAACCTGAAGGGTCGTTCCGGCCTGCTTCAGTCGCTCATCGGTGAAGCGATGAGAGATGAGGAAGCGGTGATGATCCTGAGGCCTGTCGGCATCGATCGTCCAGCACTGGAGAGCGCTGGAAGCGACTTTGAATTCGGTGACGACATCGATGGCCTGGGTGGCTTCGTTCTGGAGGCACCGGATGGTTCGGTCCTCCTCGACTACCGCTTCGACGGCCGATTGGAGAAGTCGTGGATCACGGCTCTCCCCAGAGTGACATCGGTACTGTTCGGAGAGAAGTAAGCAAGGGGTGAGGAACATGGCGACAGTAGCGACGGGACAGTCCAATTGGGCCAACGCATCAGCGCGTGGCAAGGCTCGGAAGGCCGGGCTCATCGATGCCACCCGCATGCGCCAGTTGCTGCAACAGTCCCCGGACTCGATCGCTGCCAGCATCGCCGAGTTCGGCTACAGGGACGAACTCGACGAGTATGCCGACAAGTTGAGCGGGGTCGACCTAGTCGAGGCCGCATTGAATCACAATATGGACCGAGACCTGAATCAGGTGCTCGGTTTCTGCCAGGGGCACCTGAAGGGCTTGGTATCCATCTATGTCGAGAGATTCACCTATCAGAAGTTGAAGACCGCTCTCAGAGCGATCCACAGCGGCGTTTCGCTGGAGGTCGTGGCCAGTCAGGTCCTGCCTGAGCAGAACGAGGCGAACCTGCCGTGGCTGGAGCTGGTCAACAGCTCGGAAACGCTGCAGGACGCCGTTTCGGCGCTCGATGGAACGCAGTTCGAGCGCGCACTCGCCAATCTCGACGGGAACGACGAGCTGATGGCTTTCGAGAATGCTCTCGACCGCCACTACTACTCATCTGCCATCAAGAAACTGCGTGGAGGCACGACTCGCCACCCGATGCTTCTTCGCTACCTGCGCACGGAGATCGACCATCGGAACGTAATCAACCTGTTTCGCGCTCTCAGGCAGAAAATGCCAGCCGAGAAGCGCAGCGAGTTGATGATTCCGGGCGGCAAGGCGATCACATCGACGTTCCTGCGCCAAGCGGCGGAGGCTGAGAATGAAGAGGCGCTGCTCGAAATACTCAGACGGGCCCCTGGATTCGATGACAGCGGCTTCGACGAGGCGCTGATTGAGTCTAGGGAGAGAGGGACTCTCGACCCGATAGTGAATCTCCTAACCAGTCAGAGACTGAATCTGCTGAATCGGATGAATATGCTCAACCCGCTGTCGGCGTTCCCCCTAATCTACTACATCGAGAGCAAAGTGCTCGAGGTGCAGAATCTGCGCTTGCTCGTGCGGGGGAAGGCGGTGGGCCTTCCCGACGACGTCATCGAGGCGCATTTGGGACTATGAGGGGGAATCAGGAATGGAGATTGCAATAGTAGGCACTCCCGAGTTCACCCTCGGTTTCGAACTCGCGGGCATCACACGCCTGCACAACCCTGAGAGCGACGAGGAGACAGGCACGATCCTACGCTCGATGCTCGAGGAGAACGAGGTCGGCATCATCGTCATCGACGCCGCCGATCTCAGCCGTCTGTCGGAGAGACTGCGTCAGCGGCTGTCCGACAGCATTTCGCCCACAGTTCTGGGCATCGGGACCGAGGAGGACAACACCCTCCGAGAGTCCATAAAGTCGGCGATCGGCGTCGACCTTTGGAAGTGATTCATCAATAGAGGAGAGGAAGTGAAGAAATGAGTGAAGAAAGTGGCGCGATTTACAGAATCTCCGGACCAGTTGTTACCGCAGTGGGTATCAACCCGAGAATGTACGAAGTGGTACGAATCGGAGACGAGGGACTAATGGGAGAAGTAATCGAATTGCACGGGGATCAGTCGGTCATTCAGGTGTATGAGGACACCAGCGGCATACGGCCCGGTGAGCCAGTTGTGAGAACCGGCCAATCACTCTCCGTGCAACTGGGACCGGGACTCCTGACTCAGATATATGACGGCATCCAGCGCCCTCTGAAAATCCTTGAGGAGAGGATGGGGGTCTTCATCTCACGTGGTGTAGACGCAGATGGGTTGGACCTGAAGAAGAAATGGGAGTTCGTCCCAACGGTCGAGATGTCGGACGAGGTCTCCGAAGGTCAGACGATCGGCACCGTGCAGGAGAACGAGACCATCGAGCATCGCGTGATGGTCCCGCCTGGCAGGGGGGGTGTCGTGAAGTCGATCAAGGGCGGGGAATTCACGGTCACCGAGACCGTGTGCACGCTCGAGGACGGCACGGAGTTGCAGATGATGCAGAACTGGCCAGTGCGCCTCCCACGTCCCTTCACGCAGAAGTATGCCCCCGACATCCCGCTCGTGACGGGCACGCGCATCCTCGACTTCCTGTTCCCCGTGGCAAAGGGGGGCACCGCCGGTATCCCCGGCCCCTTCGGTAGCGGCAAGACGGTGATCCAGCAGGCGTTGGCGAAGTGGGCTGACGCACAGGTCGTCGTGTACATCGGTTGCGGCGAGCGTGGCAACGAGATGACCGAGGTTCTGACCGAGTTCCCTCACCTCATCGACCCCAACACGGGACAACCACTGATGAATCGGACTTCGATGATAGCCAACACGTCGAACATGCCGGTGGCCGCACGCGAGGCCTCGGTGTACACCGGCATCACGATTGCCGAGTACTTCCGCGACATGGGCTACGACGTGGCTCTGATGGCTGATTCCACGAGTCGCTGGGCCGAGGCGATGAGAGAGATCTCCAGCCGCCTCGAGGAGATGCCGGGCGAGGAGGGCTACCCTGCCTATCTGTCGAGCCGGCTCGCCGAGTTCTACGAGCGTGCAGGGCGCGTCCAGACGCTGGGAGGCGATGACGGCTCCATCTCAGTCATTGGGGCGGTCTCACCACCCGGCGGTGACATCTCGGAGCCCGTCAGCCAGGGAACGCTTCGCATCGTGAAGGTGTTCTGGAGCCTCGACGCCCAACTCGCATGGCAGCGCCATTTCCCCGCGATAAACTGGCTGACTTCGTACAGCCTCTACCCTCGGGCCCTCGACCCGTGGTACCGAGACAACGTCGCCTCGGATTTCCCCGACGTGCGCACTAAGATATCGACGCTGCTGCAGGTCGAGGCGGAGTTGCAGGAGATCGTGCAGCTGGTCGGCTCGGACGCGCTGCCGATGGACCAGCAGCTCACACTTGAGGTCGCTCGCATGGTTCGCGAGTTCTTCCTCCAGCAGAACGCATTCCACCCGGTCGACACATACACTGCGCTGCCGCTGCAGTATGCGATGATCAGAGCCATCCTCTCCTTCGAGGAGGCAGCCAAGAAGGCCATGGCCGCTGGCGCCACACTCGAGGACGTGGTCAATGTCGAGTCGAGAAGCCTGCTGATGCGCTCGCGGTTCGAAGAGGGCTTCGAGGAACGCATCGAGGAACTGGTGAATGACATGGTTACAGAGATTACAGCCACCGCGGAGGCCGCGGAATAGGGGGGATGATGAATGGCGGACAAGGAGTACAGGACTATTACGGACGTGAAGGGACCACTGGTCTTCCTCAACAAGACCGAGCCCGTGGCATTCGGGGAGATCGTCAGCCTGAGGCTGACCGATGGCAGCACCAAGAACGGCCAGGTGCTCGACACCAGCGATGACGTGGTCGTCGTGCAGGTGTTCGAGGGCACGAGCGGCATCGATCGCCAGACTGGGGTGCGATTCCTCGGCGACGTGTTCCGCCTGCCGGTGAGCAAGGACCTCATCGGGCGGATTCTCGCCGGCAACGGCAAGCCGCGCGACGGAGGCCCCGACATCGTGCCGGAGAGATATGCTGACATCGTAGGTGCGGCCATCAACCCGTACAGTAGACGCAGTCCCGCTGAGTTCATTCAGACCGGCATCAGCGCCATCGACTGCTGCACCACACTGGTGCGCGGACAGAAACTGCCCATCTTCTCGGCCTCTGGCCTTCCGCACAACGACATCGCGCTGCAGATCGCCCGCCAGGCACGCATCCTCGGCTCCGAGGAGGAGTTCGTCGTCGTCTTCTGCGCTATGGGTATCACCGCCGAGGAGTACAACTTCTTCGTTTCCGACCTCGAACGCACGGGCGCGCTCGATAAGGCGGTCCTCTTCGTCAATCTAGCAGATGACCCGGCAGTCGAGCGGCTGATCACGCCCAGACTAGCACTGACCGCCGCGGAGTATCTGGCTTTCGAGCACGACTACCACGTGCTCGTCATCTACACGGACATGACGAACTACTGTGAAGCTCTGCGCCAAGTCGGAGCCGCACGCGAAGAGGTGCCTGGTCGGCGTGGCTACCCCGGCTACATGTACACCGATCTCGCCATGCTCTACGAGCGGGCCGGTCTAGTGAAGGGCAGGAGCGGCAGCATCACGCAGTTCCCAATTCTGACGATGCCGGGTGACGACATCACTCACCCGATTCCCGACTTGTCAGGCTACATCACGGAGGGGCAGATCGTCATCTCGCGCGAGTTGCACCAGAAGGGAATCTACCCTCCGATCAACGTGCTCCCCTCACTCTCCCGCCTGATGAACGCTGGCATCGGGGAAGGGCACACCCGGGAGGATCACAAGTCGGTCTCCGACCAGATGTACGCGGCCTATGCGCAGGGACGTGAGCTGAGGGGACTCGTCGCTATCGTCGGTGAGGACGCGCTCAACGAGCGTGACCTGCAGATGCTGAAGTTCGCTGACGTCTTCGAGAACGAGTTCCTCCGCCAGGGCCGCGATGAGGACCGCACCATATCCGAGACTCTGGACATGTGCTGGGAATTACTGCAGGAGATCGACACCCGGTTCCTAGTTCGCCTCGACCAGAAGTGGATCGACAAGTACCACCCGACCGAGAAGAAGTCCTGAGGATAACGCGTTTTCGCTGATGAGGTGACAAGATGGCACTCGACATCAAGCCGACCCGCAGCGAACTGATCAACCTCAAGCGGCGCATCAAGCAGACCGAGAACGGGTACAACCTGCTGAAGATGAAGCGCGACGGACTGTTCCACGAGTTCAGGACCCTGCTATCCGAGATGATCGCAGCCAGGGAGCAACTCGTCGGGACCTACCGGGACGCAGTCCAGTCGATCGGCCTTGCCAGCGCCATCGAGGGCGGCCTCGCCGTCAAGAGCGCTGCCATCGCCATCTCGCGTCACCCCGAGGTCACGGTTACCCGCCGCAACATCATGGGCGTCGTCGTGCCGAGCGTGGTTGGGACCAATCTGACTACGACCATCGAGGAGCGCGAAACCGTCCTGATTGGCGGCTCGGCGTACATCGACGAGGCCTCGGACGCGTATTCCACCCTGGTCGAGAAGATAGTCAAGGCCGCGGAGATGGAGGCGACCCTCAAGCGGTTGCTCGTCGAGATTGAGGCGACCAAGCGTAGGGTCAACGCCCTCGAGTACGTGGTCATCCCCCAGATGGAGGAGGCTCGCAACTTCATCCAGCTCCGTCTCGAGGAGATGGAGCGCGAGGAGACCTTCCGTCTGAAGCGCTTCAAGAACAAGTGATTCGGCGAACGCAGTTCGCCGCACGCCCGTGCGAGAGGTCAAATCGGACCTACCCCGGCCGCATACCACGGTGCGACGATGTCCGGGGGAGAAGAGTACTTGCTCGACAAAGAGACATGGGGCCAGCGAGAACTGCTCGAGGTCATCTGCTCGAGGTACTTCGTCCTCGGCAACCAGGGGCTACTGGAGGTCTCGTGGCATGTCAACGGCAGGGACAGCAGAGGGCCGAGCGCCTGCCTGCGCTCGCTGAACCGCCATCTGAAGCAACTGAGCCTGATCGGGGTCCTCGACGAGGGCGACCCACCGGTGCTGAGCATCGGGCGCCTCCCCATCCTGCCGATGGTGATGCCGTCCTGGCAGCAGGCGCTGGTCTGGGCGCTGGTCTCGGGCTTCGTGACCATGGTAGGCGCCCTTTGGACTACCCATCTTGAACCGGGCAGTTCCCCGCTGGATTCGTCAGTCATCCAATCGACCCTGATCACCTTCACGCTGCCCGTCATCGGCTCGGTGCTGCTTGCGAGCTACGCCCGGCTTTTTTTAGCCGCTAGATTCGAGATCGACTCCGGGCATCTCATCCCACTCGCCTTCCCGCTGCTATCCCCCGATTGGCCGTTCGCCCTCGTAGCCGCGCTCGGCCAGTTGCGGCCAGACCTGCAGCCGGTGCCGACCCGCCGCTCCCTCGGCTTGATCGAACTTGTCGTCCCGGCCGTCCTGTTCGTCTGCGGCACCGCACTGGCTCTGCTGGGACTCAGCCTGACGGCCAATCAGCCGCCGGCCTACGAAGCAGCTCCGATAGCCCTGGGCACGAACTTCCTCATCGAGATCCTCAGCACAGCCTGGCTCGAGCCCGACCTGGCTCTGAAGCTGCAGTGGATCCACCCGACTGGCCTCGCCGGCATCGGGCTGTCCGTAGTCGGCTGGGGCCTGCTGCTGCCTATACCGGGATTCCCAGGGGACAGGATACTGCACGCTCTCATCGGCCCGGAAAACATGACTCACGAGAGCAACCAGACCTCACTGTTCATCTCCACCCTCGCTTTCACTCTCCTGATCTTCCTCAGCACCGAGTACTGGCCATGGCTCCTACTGGCCGCCATAGCCGCTTGGCGCAGGTTCAGCCCTGAGCAGATGCCGTCCCCTTTCGTCGTCGACGAGTACGCCGGACTCGACGATATCTCGATGAGGCAGATCGGCTCGCTTCTGCTGGTCATACTGGTGTTCGGCTACCCAGGCCTCGAGCCCAGCTACGAGATGGAGGACTGGGACGAGGGCCTGTCCACGGATACGTGGCCAGCGTTCATGGGTTTCGAAGACGGACAGGCCGAGATTGAGCTGGCGCTCGAGCCAGCCGGAATCATGCCGGTCTCCGGCTGGTTGCAGATGCGCATCGAGGGCCCCCCCACGGGGGGCTGGCAGATTGATTCCGAGTGCTTGGACGACAGGGGCGTGTGCAGGTTCGACGACGTCACTCAGGCCTCTCCGGGCAGTGTCACCATCAATCTGGCAAGAAACCAGGACGGCACCTTGCAAGCGTTCAGACTGGTCATCCTGATCGATATCGCGGACCACGTCACCGAGCACGGAATCGTGCTACAGCCACTCGGGAGGACCGCATCGATCGATCCGCTATGGGTGATGGTCGAGGACACCGATACTCCGAGGATCTGCGTCGAGCTTCTGGTCGTCGAGGGTGATCACGTCAACCTGAGCAACTACAATCCGTTCTGGTCCTTCGAGAACGAGACCTCTCTGGGCCCCGGGATGCATGATCTATGCATGCGAGGCCACCAGGGGGCCATTCAGTCCCTCTCTATGCAGGATGACCAGTTCCGCAGGATAGGTCCGACGATCACGCTCTCACGCGCCAACATGTCCAACGACATCCTGTTCATGGCCGTCGAGGGGACCCAGCCGAGGCTACAGGTCTCCGACGGTGAGTGGCGGATTCCCGAGTGGTTCGAGTCGGACTCCGAGTACGTGATAGCCCGTGGTGAGTCCGGCTCGGCCTTCTGCCCGTCCACTGGTGTGATTGCCGAGGTCAACGCCAGCGGCGACTGGAACAGGGACCTCGCAGACCGCTCCGCGATACTCCTGCCAGCCGGCGAGACCGGCAACGGGACCCTCAGATTCGACGAGTCGGGCTGGCTGGCGCTCTGCGATGGCACCGCCATGCTCGCTTCGTACAGGGTGGCCGAAGGGCCGGATGTCATGGTTGATCCCGGCACCCTCGCGTCGAGGATGCCGAACGGGGAGTTCAGCATCGTGAACCGGGAGAACGCCTCGATGCCCATCGCCCTCGATTGGACGGGAGACGCAGTCGCTTGGGACAATTGGGAGGCGTGGGCGCCATCTGAAGTGGATGCGATGGCTTCGGTTACCGCCAACGCCTCGGTACACGGCTCGCCTTTCGCTTGGTGGGCAGCGTGGGTGACCGCCGACGAGGATGGCATCACCCTGCACTTCGCGGCACGCACGATGGAGGGCGCATGATGCGGATCGCCATTCTCGGCGTCGGCTCTATCGGCGGCGTCCTTCTGGGAGCCCTGGCCGACACCGACGCCGAGATGGTGGCAGTGGCCCGTGGAACCACCGCCAGCGAACTCTCGGAGATAGGCCTCGTGATGCACACGCCTGAGGGCTCGATCGAGGTCGTTCCGCCTGAGGACTTCGCCTCCTTCGACAGCGCCGCAGGACCGGTGCCCGAGAGCATCCACGGGACCTGCGCGGCTGCGATACTCTGCGGCAAGGCCGACTCGACCTCCATGCTCGTCCAACTCGCAGAGGATGTCCTCTCGCCCGAGGGGGTTGCCATCAGTGTGCAGAACGGACTCGGCCACGCCGAGGCGCTCGCGTATCGGCTGGGCCGCTCGAGGGTGCTCGGAGGCTCGATCACCCACGCTGCGTGGAGGGACGGCGAGGGCTCGGTCCACTGGGCCGGCCGCGGCGCCATCAGGCTCGGCTGGCTCGACGGCGGAGCCCCTTCAGGAGCGGCTACCGAACTGCTCGCCACCCTAGAAGCCGCAGGCCTCGAACCGGTGTGGAGCGAGGACATGCAGCGCGTCGTCTGGATCAAGCTGCTCGTCAACGTCGCGATAAACCCGGTCTGCTCGATTGCCGGCGTGCGCAACGGCGCGCTGCTGGAGGTACCCGATCTTTGGGAGCAGGCTCTGGCCGCGATGCAGGAGGCGGCGGGGGTCGCAGAAGCCAGTGGGGTGGACCTTGGCGACCTGGTCATCGAGGACTATCTCAGACAGGTCGCCGGAGCCACCGCGGGGAACCGGTGTTCGATGCTGCAGGATGTGATGGCAGGGCGCAAGACGGAGATTGACGAACTGTGCGGAGCGGTGGTCTCGCAGGGCGAGTCAGTGGGCGTCCCGACGCCTCGCAACGCGATGCTACAAGCTCTCGTCAGGGGAATCCAGATTTCGCCCCACTTCGACTGAGGCGACACGGCGATTTTTCGTCCCTTTCGGAATCGTTGTGCTGCGCCTATGGACGCCTCAACATTCATAGGCGAACAGGAAGGGAGCGCGTGAACGACGTCGGCGATGTTTCGTACGACGTAGGGGTGATGGGATGCGTCTATTGCGAATGGAACTAGAGAACTTCAAGTCATTCGCAGGCGAAGTCACAATCCCACTCGAAGAGGGATTCACGGCCATAACCGGGCCCAACGGATCGGGCAAGTCGAACTCCCTCGATGCCATCCAATTCGTGCTCGGACCCAAGTCCACCAAGTCGATCAGGGCCGCCAATGTGACCCAGTTGATATTCAACGGCGGCAAGCGTGGCAGGCCAGCCAAGCACATGTCCGCCACTCTCGTCTTCTCCAACACCCCGGAGTTCGACGGTCGCAGGAGGCTGATGGTCGACACCGACGAGGTCAGCTTCACCCGCTCTGTCAGGCTCGGTAGGAAGGGCGACCCCATCTCCTCGTACAGAATCAACGATAATCCGTCCACGGCCACCGAGATGCGACGCATCTTGGCCGAAGCAGGCTTGCGCGCAGAAGGCTACAACATCGTCCAGCAGGGCGACGTCACGAAACTCGCTACGATGACCCCGCACAAGCGGCGCGGCGTGCTCGAGGAAGTCGCGGGCGTCACCGCCTACGACGACGAGATCCGCCGCGCCAGCACCCAGCGCAAGCACGTCGAGAATAACATCGGGACCATCGATCTGTTCGAGGTCGAGCAGAAGAATCGCCTGAGGGGCCTCGCCAAGGAGCGCGAGCATGCTCTGAAGTTCAAGCAGCTGAAGGACGAGTTGGACGCCTCTAGGATTACTCTCCACCAGTCGAGGCACAGAAACCGCCTCGACGAGGTACGACTGCTGGGTGAGGAGCGCTCGCGCTACCTCGATGAGATAGATGAGATCGGCGAAAAGATCACCGACGGCAACAAGGGCCTCCTGGCATTCGACGAGGAGCTCGTCAAGGTCGATTCGGACATCAACGATATCATGAGCGGCGAGGCCCGGAAACTGCTGGAGCAGATTCGCCAGTACGAGATCGAGATCGAGACCGGCGGCGACAGGAAAGGCGACCAGCGCAGGATCATCGAGGATGCCGGAGGCGAAGCCGAGGAGTTCGGGGACGAGCTCGAGCGAGCCGAGTCGGCACGCTCAGACGCCGAAGGCTCCCTCAAAGATGCCAGTGGTGCGCTCGAGGCGGCCATCCAGTCACTCAAACAGGCCGCCAAGGACGAGGAGGTCGCCCGCGAGGCCATCGAGTCCGGTGACAAGCACGGTCGCGATCTGACGCGCGTCCTCGGTAAGGCCACCGAGGCAGTCGACGCAGCCCACTCTAGCCATGCTCAGGCTCGACTCGAGGCTGACCGGGCAGAACAGACGGCGCAGATCTCCTCGGCCAAGCTGGCCGACTTCGAGGCGGAGTTCGAGGAGGCCACGATGGTCCGTGACGACCTCGAACTCGTAGGGGAGGACCTGCAGAGCGACGAGCCCGAGGCGGATCGGGCTTCCCTGGCCGAGGAGTTGCGCAGACTGCAGAGACAGGAGGCGACGCTGGTCGAGGACCGTGACCGCTCCGAGATCAAGGTCCGAGACGCAGAGAGGGAGCTGAACAAGGCCCGTGCCCGCCATGAGGAGCGGGCCAACACTCCAGGCTCGGCAGTCACTCTAGCAGCACTCACCAGACTTCGCCAGAGCGGGGAGATAAATGGCATACTGGGTTCCCTCGGAGAACTCACAGCGCCAAGGGACCCGGCACACGAGGGGGCTCTGTCCAACGCACTCGGAGCCGGCTTGAGGAGCATCATCGTAACCGATGATGACGTCGCCGCCAAGTGCATAGGCTGGCTGAGGAAGAACGGCGGCGGCAGGGCAACCTTCCTGCCCCTCAACAAACTCAGAGTCAGCCGACCCCAGGGGCGCTCGCTGATAGTCGCCGACAATCCCGGCGTCATCGGCTTCGCCCACGACCTTCTCGACTACGACTCAGAGATCGACACTGCGGTCAGGTACGCAGGACGCAACACCCTCCTCGTCCAGTCGATGGACATCGCCCGTCGCAACATGGGGGGTGTCCGACTGGTCACCCTCGACGGCTCGGTCATCGAGAGCTCGGGCGCCATGACCGGCGGCTCGGCATCTAGGACCAACCGCAATGCCTTCGGCGGTGGCTCGGTCTCCTCCAGCCTGGACAGGCTCGAGGCCGTCGTCGAAGAAGCCAACCTGATCTACTCCGCCGTCGAGGCCGCGCTGAGGGAGCTGCGGACCAACCAGCAGACCCTCAGAGATAGGATTCACGGCCTCGACGACAGCGACCACTCCCTGCGCCTGCGCAATTGGAAGGCAGACCTCGAACGGGCGCAGAAGAACGTCGCAGACGTTCGCAAGAAGGTCGTCGAGGCGATCAAGGAATTCCGGAGGTGCGAGTCCGCCCACACAGATTCGAGGACAGAGGCAGAGGAGGCCAGAGAGGCCCACGAGCAGGCCGTGTCCGAGCGGGCCGCGGCCGCACAGGCCCTACAGGAGCACGCGCCCGACCACCTGTCGCAGAAGCTGCGCGATGCCGAGCGCACCATGACCGAGGCCGGGCGAGAGAGACTCGCCTCCGAGTCAGCGATATCCAACGGCAACGAGCGCCTGAGGATACTCGCTGACCGAGTGGAGGACCTCCGGCGCCAGATCGACAAGAAGAAGGAACTCGTCGCCGAGGCTGAGGCAGCCATCATCAAGCTCGATGAGGCCATCACCGAAGCCGAGGAAAAACTGGTTGACCTCGGGGAGCAGGTATCCCAGTTCAACGAGGAGCAGAACGCGCTCAAGGAGCGACGAGACGAGATCGTCGACGAACGCGCCAGCCTGCGCGCCTCGGTGGATACACTATCCCAGAAGAGAGAGACCCTGACAGCCCGCATAGAGGATCTGAACCTACAAATCCAGCAGAAGCACGAAGCAGTGGATGAGATCGTGGCCGAGTTAGAGGCCTCTGAGATCGGCATCCCATCGCCGGATGTGCAACTGCCGACTGTGGCCGAGGCGGAGAAGAGCGTGCAGGGGCTCGAGCGCCGCCTCGGTCATCTCGGCGATGTCAACAT